>MDTA01102403.1_pt1 | contig 18386 bp, 17 predicted proteins | sample 811151 | NCBI WGS metagenome assembly MDTA01 (sample SAMN05326648, study PRJNA326480) | marine metagenome | isolation source: seawater | place: Indian Ocean: South | collected 2010
ATTTCAGGATTTGGAAGAAATAAAAAATTTTCTGAAAAAAAATTGTTTATAAGTATTATTATTCTTTCATTATTTTCATTAATTAGTTTTATTTATCTTTATCAAAAGAATCAAACTTTTACCTACTTTTTTATGCCTTCAAGGTTTTGGGAAATAGCTTTTGGATGCATATTATTTCTAGCAGTACAAAAGAAATATAAATTTCTGAGTCTTTTTAAATCAATTCCTAACTACATTACTTTTTTACTTATTTGTGTTATTGCTTTTCTACCTTTAAATTATTTTTTATTTTCAGTATTAGCAACTATCATTTTAACTTCAGTTTTAATAATTAATTTCAAAAGTGAAACTTTACTATATAAGATTTTTACTAATAAAAAAGTCGTTTTTATTGGATTGATTTCTTACTCACTTTATCTTTGGCATTGGCCTGTGATTTCAATAAGTAAAATTACGCTTGGGATCCATTGGTGGTCAATACCTTTTCAAACACTTTTAATTTTATTCTTAGCATTTTTTTCTTATTATTTAATTGAAAAACCAATAAGAAATAATGTATTTCTAAATAATCATAAAGGAAGTCTTTTTATTTTTAGTGGAACAACATTATTAATAGCTTCATTAGGAATTCTCTCCCTCAATAAAAATCCTCTGATTTTTTTTATTGGAAATAAGGAATTAATAAAATTCTCTACAGTTTTTAAAATAAGAATAAATAAAGTTGAATTAAAAGATAAGGAATGTGATCATTTACAAGTTTTTAATAAAGAAAGGCCCCAATGTTCTGTAGAACCAAAATACAAAAATAGTCCAAATATTTATTTATTTGGTGATAGTCATATGCAACATTATTTACCTCTTTTTGAAGAGTTAAGTGTATCTAGAGGTTTTGGATATACCTTCTTTGGGAGAGGTGGGATGCCAATTGGCAAAAGAAAAAGAAGAAATATGGACGGTTACGTAGATGATTCTAAAATATTATTTGTAATAAATGAAACTATAAAGGATTTATCAAAAAATGATATAGTAATAATCTCAGAAAGAAATGAAAGAAACTTTGCTCCTAAAATGTTTGATGGAAGTGATAACTTTCCAATTTACTATGAAAACGAAAAAGAAATTTCAAAAGAAAAAGCTCTTTTAAGATATTCAGAATATTTAAAATTTATTTTTAATAAGATTAATCAAAAAAAAGGACATTTAATTGTATTTCAACCCACTAACTCATTTAAAGGGACCACCATACCACCAAATATATGCAGGCAATGGTTTTCAAAACTTAATCCTGCCTGTGAAAATGGATTAACTGTTGATCGTCAATTAGTAATCAATAATCTTAAAAATATAAGAGAAATGCATTTAAGAATTACAAAAGAAACTGATAATGGAATAAAGGTTTTTGACCCATTACCAATAATTTGTCCTCCCAGCCGAGATATATGTTCTCAGATTTTAGATAAAAATCCATTATTTATGGATAATGATCACCTTTCAGAAGAGGGGGCTTTATTAGTTAAAGATGAATTTGAGAAATTATTAGATAATTTATCAAACATAAAATACTAGAAAAAAAGTTTTGATTCTTATTTAATCTAAATTTATTTAATCTAAATTTACTTTGATTATATTAAGAATATTTTAGTTAATTCAATCTATAAAATGTCATTTCAGAGTTTATGATGAGATATCATCAACTTGAGTACTTTTCAAAAAATAATATTAATTATGATTAATTGGGAAAAACTCTTAGAAAAGACAATATTAATAAGGGAGTTTGAAAAGATAATACAAAATCTTTATTCTTCAGATTGCATTCAAAGCCCGGTTCATTTAAGTATAGGGCAAGAATTAACTGCAGTTTTAATGTCTGCATTTTATGAAAAGGGAGATCATCTTGTCGGAAATTATAGATCTCATGCTCTTGCTTTGAGTGTCGCTGATGAATTCAAATCGATTGTCCTTGAATTACTAGCAAAGAGAGAAGGGGTTTCCGGAGGTAAGGCTGGTTCAATGCATTTATCTGTTCCAAGTAAAAATATGATGTGGACAAGCGCTATTGTGGGAACAGGGGTTCCTATAGCGACTGGTATCGCAGAGGCATTAAAAAGGCAATCAACTGAAAATTTGGTTGCTGTAATGTTTGGTGATGGAGCTATTGAAGAAGGATGTGTTCTTGAATCACTTAATTTAAGTTCAGTTTTTAAACTTCCAATATTATTTATTATCGAAGACAATGGATTGGCAATACATACAAAGAAAAACGTGCGTTCATCCTTGAATAACTATATAGATTTAGCAAAAACATTTAATATAAAAACATTTTCCGGAACTTTTAAAGACCCGCAGTATTTACACAACACTTTTCAAGAAGCCTATAGATATGTGAGGACCTCAAGATTGCCTGCTTTTATTGAGGTTAAATGTTACCGGTGGATCGAACATGTTGGAATTGGTGATGATTGGGGTCTAGGATATAGATCAAAATCTGAATTAAAAGAATGGAAAAATGTTGATATTATTGAAAATCCTGAAATAGTCTCGGTCTCAAAAGATTTTGTAAATCAAAAATCAGAATATTATCAAGCATTTTTTCTAAATATGTTCAAAGAATGTATGAAATTTGAAGATCCCAAGAAAATAGATCTTTTCACAAACGTTACTTAATTTAAATTTGTTGTGGTTGAAGACTTTTTATTAACGAATGAAGAAATAACATATTCCAAAGCAATATGGCTTGCTCTTGGTCAGTTAATGTCCGAGGACAAGAAGGTTTTGATTTATGGTCTTGGAGTTGATGATCCAAAAGCCATGTATGAAACTCTCTCTGATTTTCCAAGTTTTTTTGGGGCTGAAAGATGCTTTGATACTCCACTTTCAGAGGACTCTCTTACTGGCTACGGAATTGGTTTAGCTATAAATGGCTTTAAACCAATTCATGTTCATCAACGAACAGATTTTCTCCTCTTATGTTGTAATCAACTTATAAATATTGCAGCAAAAATAAAATATCTTTCAAATGGAGATTTATCTTGTCCATTTGTTATAAGAGCTATTACAGGTAGAAGTTGGGGACAAGGAAGTCAGCATAGTCAAAGTTTTCACTCTATGTTTGCAAATATACCAGGTCTTAGAGTCTTAACTCCATCTACACCCCAAGATGTTTTTAATACCTACCTTAATGTTTTTAAAGATAAGATTCCAACTATAATAATTGAGCACCGAATGCTATATAAGACTAAATCACTTATAAAACAAGTTGATAATATTCCAAAAATGACAAAGATATCTTCAGGAGAAAATATTACCTTATGTTCTATTAGCCATATGACTTTAGAAGTTGAAAAAGTTACAAACACATTAAGTAAAAAAGGAATATTATGTGACCATTTTTCTTTAATAGATCATACTAATTTGGATATTGATATTCTTTTAAAATCAGCTAATAAAACAGGTACATTACTTATAGTTGATCATGGATGGTTGAATTGTTCAATTGCGCATACAATATCTCACCTTATGAGACAAAAAGGTTTTAACGGTAGTATTGAGACGCTAGGATATTCAAATTGTCCGTGTCCTACCTCTAGAATTCTAGAGAATTATTTTTATCCGACTGCAACTTCGATTCTTGAATCTATTTGTAAGTTATTAGGACTTCCCTTTTTAGAATTTGATCAGCTTCCAATTTCAGAAGAATTATTAAACTTTAAGGGCCCTTTTTAAAATTAGAAAAATGAATTATTTCAATAGAAACATTCCAGATAAGAAAAAAATAGAAGCGTGTTTAGAGAGTATTGCTAGGGAGGTAGATCCCATATATGATTCAAAAACAAAAAATGATGACTTTATCAGACTTCACTCTTCAACGTTAGGAAAAGATGAATTTTTAGCTTTTTCGAAATCAATTTTGGAAGGGAATATTACTTTAGGATATTACAATTCAGAATATGAAAACCTAGCCAAAGAGATATTTCAATCTGAATTTTGTTTAACTTCAAACTCTGGATCCTCAGCAAATTTATTGGCAATATCAAGCTTAGTTAATTCAGGTAAATTAAATAAAGGGGATAAAGTAATTGTACCCGCATTAGCATGGTCAACTACAATTTTCCCTTTAGTACAGTATGGTTTAATCCCTGTTTATGTTGATTGTTGTTCGGATACCTTCAATATTAATAACCACGAAGTAATTAAATGTTGTCAAGAGCATATTATCAAAGGGATCATGATAATACATACATATGGAAATCCAGTAGACATGGGTTTTCTTGTTGACTTCTGTGAATCTAAATCAATAATTCTAATTGAGGATACTTGCGAAAGTATGGGGGCATCATGGAATGATAAGCCAGTGGGTTCTTTTGGAGATTTAGGTACATTTAGTTCTTATTATTCTCATCATATTTGCACTTTAGAGGGCGGCCTAACGATCTCTAAAGATAAAAATTTAGATGATTTAATGAGATCAATCAGATCCCATGGTTGGACTAGAGGCATAGACTTTGATCTCAGTAATGAGATAACCGATGGACTAGACCCTAATTTTCTCTTTCTTAATTTAGGTTATAATCTTAGACTTTCAGATCCTCAGGCTGCTGTAGGTTGCATCCAATTAAGAAAACTAGATAAATTTGTAAAACAAAGAACTTTAGTAGCAGAAAGATATAAAGAAAATATTTCAAATTCACCAAACCTTGAAGAGAATTTAAAATTCCCAAAAATTTTAAAAGAAGCAACCTCAAGTTGGTTTGGGTTCCCAGTACTGTTTCCTAATATTTCTTCTGCAGAGGTTAAAAAAATACGAAAAAAGCTTTTAGATTCTAATGTTGAAACTAGACCTTTTCTGGCAGGTGATTTTTCATTGCAACCTGTTAATAAAAAATTTCCTCATATTCGATTTAACTCTCTTCAAAATGTAGAACTTTGCCATAAGAATGCATTTGCCCTCCCATGTCACCAAGATATTTCAATGCAAGATGTTGATAAGGTATGTTCTATAATCGCAGATTTTTTCACTGAGCCAAAATAAATGATTCAAAAAGTTTTTATTACTGGGATCACTGGGATGGTTGGCTCTCATCTTCTTGATTACTTATTAGTTAATACAGATTGGGAAATTCATGGCTTAATTAGATGGAGAAGCCCTTTAGCAAATATTTCTCATCACATTGATAAAATTAATAAATCTGAAAAAGTTTTTTTGCACTATGGGGATATCAGAGATTATTCATCCTTAGAAAAAATTTTTAAACAACAAAATTTTAATTATGTTTTTCATTTGGCAGCTCAAAGTTATCCTAAAACATCATTTGATGCTCCTGTAGATACATATCAAACCAATGTGATTGGGACTGAAAATGTATTAAAAGCCTGTTTAAATTTTTGCCCTAATGCCACAATTCATAACTGTTCTTCTTCAGAAGTCTTTGGCAGAGTACCCAAAGAGTTTGTACCTATAAAAGAAGAAACCCCCTTCCACCCTGCCTCACCTTATGCCATTTCAAAATGTTCGGCAGATCTAATTGGGCGCTTTTATGCAGAAGCATATGGACTTAAAATTTTAACTACAAGAATGTTCACTCATACTGGGCCAAGAAGAGGAGATGTATTTATGGAATCAACTTTTGCTAAACAAATAGCTTTAATTGAGAGAGATTTGCTACCTCCAATTGTGAAAACGGGAAATTTACATTCGATCAGAACAATAGCTGATGTAAGAGATGCGGTTAATGCATATTTTTTGCTAGTGACTTCCGACACTATTCCTTCAGGATCAGTATTTAATATTGGAGGTTCATTTACAGCATCAGTTAAAGAAATACTTGAGAAATTAATTTCTCTAAGTACTTGCGATAACATTTCTCATGAAATTGATCCCTCCAGAATCAGACCAATTGATGCTGATTTACAGATTCCTGATGTCAAGAAATTTAAGGAGTACACCTCTTGGGAACCTAAATACAGCTTTAATCAAACTATGGTTGATTTATTGAATTATTGGAGAGAATTAATTTCTAAATGTGGTAATGAGTTTCTTCAAAGATAAAATGAGCCATCATATAGTTTTACTCGCAGGTGGATTAGGTTCAAGATTAGAAAATACAGAAATAAAACCTAAACCTTTAGTAGATATAAATGGATTGAGCCTCATATCAAGGATAATCTTGTCTTTTTATCAAACAAAATTATTTAAAAAATTCCATATTTTAACTTGCTTAAATTCTGATTTATTTAAAGAAATTCTTAAAATTGAAATTCCAGATATAGATTATAAAATTTATACGGAAGAAAAGAGGACTGGTAGATTAGGAGCCTTAAAATTTTTTCTAAATTCTCAAAGTTATATTGATAGATTTTTTGTTTGTAATGCTGATACCATATTTCTTAATTTGATTCAATCTGAAATAGAAAGATCAGTTGATAGATTTAAAAAAAAACCAATAGTATTTCTTGCTGAACAAGATACTAGTCGTAATGACTATAAAAAAATAACACTTTCTATTGGTAATAAATTTAGAAATTATCAGAACTCGGGCCTTGTTTATCTTTCTAGAGAGTGGTTTAATCTATCTGTCTTGAAAAATAAAAAATTTATGGACATAGATGAACATTTATTTCACAAAGATAATCTGATAGAAATGTCACTTTTATCAACATCCCTGATTGATGCAGGAACACCTAAGAGACTTAAAAGTTTAAGGGATATATACAAATGAACATTGTAAGGGTTCCATTTAGAGTCTCCTTATTTGGAGGTGGAACTGACTTTAAAGAGTTTTACTCTAAAAAAAATGCAACTGTTATTAGTTTTACTATTGATAGGTATTGCTATATTTCTATTAAAAGTCTTTTACCTTATTCGAAAAATAATTTTGTTATTTCTTGGAATAGACTTGAGCAAGTTGAAACTATTGATGATATTCAGCATCCAAGTGTGAAAGCTTGTTTAAAGCATAAAAAAATTAGAGATCCACTTTGGATTCATACCATAGGTGATTTGCCCGCAAGATCTGGAGTGGGATCATCATCATCATTTACTGCGGCTCTACTTAGTGCTTTATCTCTATATCAAGAGAAAAGTTTTACACCCTCTTCAATTGCTAAAGAAACTATTTTTGTAGAGCAGAAAATTTTAAAAGAAGTTGTTGGTATTCAAGATCAAATACAAGTTTGCCACGGAGGTTTTAACATAACATCTATATTTAAAGACTCAAGTTATTCTTTACTTTCACTTAATAGTAGCTCCTCTATAGTTAATGAGATTAGTGATAGTTTGATATTGGTTTATTCAGGAATTACAAGAAGTTCTTCAGAGATACAAAAACAAAAGAATAATTCGTTATGTGCTCCAAAATTAGATCAATCTTTAAAAAAGATTAATTCCATTGCGGAAACTTTTGCATCAAAGCTTACTAACCATACTGCCACTTATGATTGTTTCGAGTCTCTCTTAAAAGAGTCTTGGGCTGTTAAATTAGCTAATTTTCCAAGGTCTGAGACTACAGATTTGTTAGTTAAAATATATGATGAAGCGATTAGTGCTGGAGCTAATTGTGGAAAATTGCTTGGTGCAGGAGGCGGAGGGTTCTTTGCCTTCTTTGTAAATCCTGAGAAACAAGATGAATTTATGTCGAGAATGTCATCTTATGTTTGTCTACGCACAAATATAAGTTTTAGTGGCATAGAAAAGATCTTATGATGATTAATGATTTTTATGATGATAATCATACAAATTCAATATCAAAACTATTTTTAAAAAATTTCTCTGGCAAAAATAACAAAGCTGTTTTTTTAGATAGAGATGGAGTTTTGATTGAAGATGTACATCATATAGATTCAGAAAATAAAGTAAATCTCTGCGATAACGTAGTGACTTTTCTAAAAAAAGCAAAGTCTAGTAATTATGATATTGTTGTAGTTACTAATCAATCGGCTGTTTCTAGATCCATTATTTCGTACGAAAAATATATATCAATAACAGCAAAATTTTTATCTTTATTACCATCTGATGTTTATCCTGATTTAATACTTGCGAGTTTTCATATGCCTGAAAATAAAAACAACTTAAACAATTACAACTGGCGTAAACCTGGCATTGGAATGTTTGAATTTGCATTGAATTTTGGAAAGTATGATTCTAAAAATGTGATTATGGTTGGCGATAAAATATCTGACCTCATTCCCGCTGAAAAATGTAAAATTAAAAAACTTTTTTATATTCAATCAACGTTACACAAGAATGAATTATCAAAGATGGAAGAGTGGAATAAAATTAAAAAAATAAAAATCAATCAAATTCATAAATTAAATGAGTTTATATTGGATTAATAAACTAAAAATTTACATATTCTTTATAGTAGTTTTCTAAATCAAATTTTGCTTTTTTCCTCCCAAGTCCTTGAAAAGTTGGGTAGGGAAATTCAAGAAATTTTTTATCAATGATTCTTATATCCATAGAGACTCTTGAATGTTCTATCATGGGGACAGCACTATGGAAGCATCTACTATCAAAAACAATAGCTTCACCAACAGATACTTTTACTGGAGTTGAATTTTCCATTAGTATTTTAGATTTTGGAACTTCTTCATGTTCTAAAAATTGATATGGATCACTTTTTTCTCTCATCTTAAAATAAAAATTTTGACTAATTTCAGAATTGCAAATATTGAACCCATTAAATTGATCTTTATGGGGATCTGTAAAAGGAATCCAGATATTTAAAGTCCCTACAGGATGTCCAATTAATAGATCTGAATGCCAGTATGGGATGAAATTATTAAATGAAGATGATGCATTTACCCTTATGGTCGGATGTCTTTGGATAACTTTATTTGGGGCAAATTTGCTTAATAGATAAGAACACAGGGAATTATAAATGTTACCAAATTGTTCATTAGTTTCATACAGTAATTTAGTTAATCTTGTGATACCACCATCTGGATTCATAAATAAATCTTCTTGGGGAGCATCTTGCCATATTTGATTTAAATTATTTATTTTGTAATTTACTTTATCTTGTAGATTATTAAATATATTTAAGGAAAATTTTTTACCTAGATCACCTATTTTTATGACTTCAGTTTTATTCCATTTATCTAAACTCTCCCCAAAATATTGATCAACTGCTTTCTCCGCTAGAAGCATAATAACTTATAAATATAATAAGAATAACACATATTAAAAAGATAATTATCAAATTTTGAAGGATAATCTTTACTAAAAAATTAAGAATGAGATTATTTTTTTTTCAATAAAATGAAATTAATATAAACTCATTAAAGTAAATTAAATTGGTAAAAGTGACGCAAAATAATATTCCAAATGAAAAATCAAAATATACTTTTCTCAATCGCTCTTTGGCTTGTTCAAATTCTAAATTTGAAATTTTTTTTGATGAAATTTTATCGCAAGAGGAATTACGCACTTCTGATTACATCATTGTTAAACCAAAAAAAAGTTACAAAGATAAAGTAGTAGGAATTTGTATATTACCTTTTTATAATAATAAGTTTTGTCTTATGCGAGGATGGAGGCACCAGTTTGATGAATTAGTTTATCAAGCCCCTGCTGGTTTTATTGAGGAAAATGAAGAACCTTCAAAAACCGCTCTAAGAGAATTATTTGAAGAAACATCTTTAATTTGTAAACCTGAGAATTTAGTATCTTTGGGAAGCTTTATGCCTGATGCGGGTTTAATTGAAGGTAGAGTTAATTTATACTTGGCATATGAATGTATTAAATCAAAAAAAAGTGTCGAGTTTGAGGTTGGTATGGGGGAGCTTAATTATTTTACTAGAGAAGAACTGATTAAATTATTGCAACAAGAAAAAAATGTTGGGGGAAGTACTCTGATAACTGCATTTAGAGCGATAAATTATCTTTATAGTTAAATATCTTTAATAAACAAATAATTCAAATTTTTAATTTTCTAAATGTTTTCTCTAATTAATCCCTTTCATAAATCTCTTGATATTTTTTAACAACTTTAGGTAGATATTCCTTAACGTCAGTATATTTGAATGCGGAATTTAAATCTAATAATCGTTTATTAGATACTATTGGCCTCGATGTTGTGTTAAGAGGCTCATTGCGATGTTTAAAGCTTACAAAATCATTTTCAAGTCCCAGAGTCTGAAGAATAATATTTGTATAAGATTCTATGCTGCACTGACCAAAGCTCACTATGTTAAGAGGGTTAATATCCTCATAAAAATCTAGTGCCCACAGGATGACTCTCGCAAGATCTAGCGAATAGTCAAACTGGCGTAATTCTTTGCCAGAACCTGGGAGTTCTAAAGAATTTGCACCTGAACGAAAAGACTCTATAAGTTTGAGGATGATCCCAATCAAAAAAGTATGTTTTGGTCTAGAAGTTTGAGTCCTATCAACAAATGGAGAAAATCCGCAAATTCCAGATGGGACTAATGTAATGCAGGGTAAGTCCATTTCAAGTAATGCAGTCTTTGCTAAGCAAGGAAGTATTGCTTTTGCCACAGAATAGCCATAATTACCTTTTGTAAGGTCATTTAGATTATAAGTTTCTTCTGTTATTGAAGATTGATATTGTGATGGGGAATCGAGTAAATCACCATATACAGAAGTTGAACCAACAAAACAAACTTTCTGTGGTCTATTGCTTGAAAGATTTGAAATCGCCTTTAAAAGATTTAAATTTTGAGTTATATTTGCTTCTAAAGTTAGCCATTGGTTACAAGAAGTATAAGACATGCTTCCACTTAGAGCCGCACAGTTGACTACATATTCTGGACTGCATTTTTGTAAATAACTATTTATTGATTCAACGTTAAATAAATCAACTTCATTTCTGCTAGGGAAGAGGAATTCGTAGTTTGATCCAATTTTAATATTTTGGATTTGATGAAATGAATATCCCAGGATACCAGTAGATCCAATTATCAAAACTTTTTTATTCATAATCAATCATCTACTGGGAAACTTTTGAGTTTAAATCTTTCTGCATATGAAGTTGCGTTATCTCCTAATAAACAAGTGAAATTCATATGACTAGGAATGAAGTGCGCTGCTATGCTTTGTCGTGAAATATTATGATCATCTATACCTCGTAAAGATTCATGAGGGATATAAGATGACCAGCTAATAACCTCCCCTTTCGAAAGATGTAAAGACTCTTTTCTTGATTCTTTAACATAGTTTTTGAGAGCATCTAAGTAATGCCCTCTAGCGTTGTAAACGTCTTCAGGAGAAGAAATATTTTCTAAATCTATTGAAGAAGTAATTGGGTTGTAAAGGCTATCTATCTCACTTAGTGAATAATTGAAGAGAGTGATCCCTCCAGAATAATTAGTCATATTTTCAAGCGAAATAAGCATGCCAACTAAGCTACCTCTTTCCGAGGAATCAAGAAAAATATCATCTGTATGTAGGCTTGTTATTGGGTTAGCGTCGAACAACATAGTTTGCACGAGTTTCCATTTAGAGAATCCATAATTTTTTTTTAGATGTTTACCAATTTTTTTTGAAGTGCAAATATTTTTTACTAAAACTGCTAAATTATTTTTTGTAGTATGAATCCCTAAAAAACCGTTTGAAATAAGACCTCCTTTCGTTAGAACATTTGGCTGTTTAAGATCGCCTTGTCTTGAGAAAGAAGAATTATCAAACCGCAACTTTTCAATACCATTTCTAATGTGAGTTATATTTTCTTCGGTTGGCTCAAAAATTAAATCACGCTTTAACGGCATAATATACCTAAATCTTAACCATACTAGCAGGAAGGGTTACTGAGGACCTTTTTCTTTAATGCCAGGAACAAAAAATGTATTATCTGAATAAATTTTATTTATTGATTGAATATCAGAACTTCCCAACGTGAATTTTGAGTAATATGAATCGTAATTTTCCGAAACGTCAGAAAGAGTGTACATACCAGTGATTGTGGCATAAACTACATCATTGAAGTGTTGGATATATTTATGGGCAAGAGTAAGCATTGAAATATTAAGTTTATTTTTTAGATTTGAAAATTTGGAGGGAGCAGAGGCCCAAACATCAAGTTGTTCTTGTGGCCACTTTTTCCTATGATCACTGTCATCGAATTGGTCTTTTGAGGAGGTTAAACTTCCAGTAAGGAAACCAAATGCTAATGGTGTTCTTGCTAAAAAAGATATTTTCTTTTCTTTGCAAATCTTATAAAGACCAGAGTGTAAAAAACGCTGGTCAATAAGATTAAAGTTAGCCTGAATAAAATCAGGATTTACAAATTCTAGGAATTGAATAGCATCGCTTGGCGATCTAACAGAAATTCCAATGTTCTTTATAATTCCGAGTTTCTTTTTTTCTTCTAGCCAATAAAAAAGTTCTTTAATATCTTCTTTATCATCAAGACTAGGACTATGAAGTTGATATAAATCAAGATAATCACACTTAAGTGATTTAATGCTTTCTTCTAATTTAGATTTAACATATGAAATTTTAAAATTTGTTGGCATGTAAAAGCCATTATGTGGTAACAAACCCACTTTAGTTGCAATAAAGAGATTTTCTCTATCTTTATATTTTTGAAAAAAATCTCCTAGAACTTTTTCGCTACCACCATCTCCATAAGAGTCAGAGGTATCAAAAAATCTTATGCCTTTTTCTACGAGAGCTTGGATAACAGAATACGAATCTTGGTAAGATCTATAACCGTAGCCTGTTGAACCAAGCCCCCAACAACCAGCTGCAAGCACTTTTAATTCTCGTTTAAAGTGATCTTATCACGAATAGTTATAACTTTTGAATTTATTGTAAGTTCAGCTAGATGCTAGATTTAAGGAAAAATATTATGAGTGCTGAAAATAATTTTGATAATTTAGATTGTACGATCTTAATAAAAACCCTTAAGAACAGAAGATATTGGCTTAATTCGGCACTTGAAATTTACGATAGAATATATAAAGGATTAAAAATTGCAATTGTTGAAACTGCTGATGCCCCAAACCCTGACTTAAAAAGATTTAAGAATCTTAAGATTATTTATAAATGTGGACAAGATTATTCTTGCGAAGGAGCTTTGTATGAATTATCAAAACTTGCCGATACAAAATATATAATTGAGCAGGGAGATGATGATTTAATCTTAGTTCAAAGACTAAGTTTTCTTATTGAAATAGCAAAAATATCGAAATGTGAAATAGTCTCTTTTGAATCACTGATGATAAATGAATTAGACAGAGAATTATATTGCAAAAATTTAAATAAAAGTAAAATTTTTAAATCATTCAACTTATCCAAGCTTGCTATTAAAAGAGGTCTTTACCAATCAGCTCCAGAATCGAGTGTTTTTCTAAGTAAGAGAAAAAGACTTGAAAAATTTAATAAAAAATATATGATGACTGCATTTTCTATCATTGAGAGAGAAGTTGCTAAAAGAGTGCATACATCAGAATGGATCTCGCCTTATAATGGAATTGGGGAACGTACAGCTTCGTTGCATGCATATGTTGGGTTTAAAACTATTAGAGTACCAATTATTGCTTACTTGAGGTTAGTAACAATGAGCGAATTGTCTCCGGCAGCCAAAGAGAGAGGAAATTTATTCAGTAGTGATATTGCTAAAAAATATGCAATTAATTATTTTAAAATTTCGGCACCATATCTAAAACTAAATAATTCTGATCTTAATATGAGTGTCTTGAATCGAAAAAATCGAATTAATCAAAATAAACTACAGAGAACTTTCACTCTTTTTAAAATAAGAATCCATAAAGTTTTAGTTTCCTTGTTAAACATTTTTTTGCCATTTTTTTAAATTGTTTCTAAGAAATTATTTAAAAAATTCATTTTCTAAAAGTTTAAAAATAAAATTATAGTTTTTGAATTCACAAATAAAGAATGAGATTTAGGGGATTTTAATTAATTGAAAGTAGTTACTAAAAAAACAATAAATTTGATTTGCTTTAATCAAAAAACATTGTAATCAAAACTCTTCGAACTAATTTAAATAGTTTCACCTTTTTTTATGCCAAACTATATTTAGGAAAAGAATAGATAGTGTCAAATTATTTTCCTTGATTTAGGTTTTTATTATTATTTGATTTTTATAACTCATTAAAGTGGCTAAAAATTTTTGATAAGTATGACTATCTAAATTCCATGCATTTGAAAAATCTTCTTCAGATGATTCTCCTGGTATATGTAAGAAGCCAATTATTTTTTAAGCCCGATTGCTTAATGATTTCATTTATAGAATTTACTTACTTGTAGAATTTTAGAATTACTAAACTATAAGATTCCTTAAGATTTTTATAATAAAACTATCATGAAATGCACTTCTTAATTTTTTAGAATTGCGCCATTTCCCATGCTAGTCTTCACTCTGGGTATAAGTAATTTAATGCTAAAAAAATTTCTAAGAAGATGTAAGTTATTTTTGATTACTTTTCCAAAAAGGATTATAAATCTTTTAAATTTTTATTTTTCATTTCTAATATTTTACTTAATCATACCATTTTTAATAATTTTTAAAAATAAAAAAAGTGGCATTATTAAAAAAAATTTACTAATCATAAGACAAAAATATGCAAACAAAAGTAAATCCCTTATTTCTAATGAATTTTTTTGTATTGATGATATCCCAGGTGTTCAATCCATAAGTGATATTCAAGAAATAATTACTGAGACTATTGATAACAAATTAAGTTTATTTAATCTTGCAAATATAGCGTTTTCTGTTGTTTCTAAAAATATTTCATTTATTGTCATTTCTAGTGTAGGAATTAAACCAAAATATGGCCTCAATATATTTTCTTTTGAAAAACTATCACGAGCCTTGAAAATACCAATATCTTCAATATGGTGGGACACTTGTAGTTTTAAAACTATGAAATTTCTAAACAATTATCAATTAAATTTACATAAAACATTATCATTGCTCCAAATTTACGCAACTGATAATCCAAATTATTATCCTTTAAAAAAAGTTTCTTATAAAAATAATTTTGCAAAAGAAAAAGTAATTGGTATTTTTACAGCATTTAACCCAAATAGATGGTCCCCTTCAAAAATAAAAGATATAGATGTTCTTTTTATTGGACAAGTCGGCTCCTTTAGATCTGTAAGAAATAAATATATTAAGGCAATAAGAAGTCTCGAATTAAAATATAATGTTGTAGTCTCAATCTTAGAAAGAAATAATTTCATCTCATGGGATGAATATATTTCTTTATCTAGGAGATCAAAAATAATAGTAAATTTCTCTCAAAGTATTGATTTTGACCAACTTAAAGGCAGAGTCTTTGAGGCAATGAATTGCGGAGCAGTCCTGATTGAGTATATAAAAAGCCCTATCTTTTCATATTTCGATGAAAACATACATTTTGTTGCATTTAGAGATGAAAAGGAATTAATAAATCAAATTGATTTATTACTTTCAAACCCAATTAAATGTGCAAACATTAGGCATGAAGCAGAAGCTTTCTTAAAGAAAAATTTTTCGAGCAAATTATACTGGTCCCTATTACTAAGAAGTTAGTAAATATATTAATAAATAAATAAAAAAATTTCCCATTAATTAGATGATTATTCTTTTATCTTTGTAAGTTTACTTGTAATAGCTTTAATTTTATATTGACTTTTTTATCTTATATTTAAAATTAGAAATTAATAAATTACTAATTTAATTATTATATAAGTTTAATAATATAATATTTTTATTTAATATCTTTAATGAAAAAGTATAAATTTGAAGACTATTTAATAATGGGTGGTATTTTAAATCCTACTAAAGAAAATATCGATTTAAGAAAGCTACAAATCAATCAAGGTTTAAAAATACATACTTGTAATGATTATGAAAATTCAATTGAAACTATTCACAGAGCCTCAAAGGGTCAAGAAAATCTACTAAGGTTGATTACAAAAGTTTATTATAAATATCCTAATCTAAAACATAGAAGATTTAGACCAATATATAATCAAATAAATGAGCAAGTTTCAAGATTAGGCTTTTTACCTTCTGAATATCAATTGCAAATTTGTTGTTATTGTTCTTATAGAGAACTTACTAGTTTGTATGCTGAAGAATTCTTTATGAAAATAAAAAATAATTTTGGAATTAGCAAAATATTCTTAGAAACCTATCCAATTTATAAATATAATTATAAAGAAATTGCTTTGTTAAATAAAAGATATAAAGGTATTATGAGCTTTGGAATATGCGGATATCAAAATTTACATAATAGAGTATTTAGTACTAAAAAATTAAAAGAATTGTCTGATTATTCTTTAGATACCTGTTTTATTGGAATTCTTGGTAAAGGAGTACAAAATAAAATTTTTACAGATTCTTCAAAATCAGAAAATAATTTAAATGCAATAGATAAAAATTTATTATATTTTTTATTAAATGTAAAAAAAAATAAAAATATTTTTGGAATTACAAATGTTTCAAATTTAAATCAATATAAGGATTTAAAATCAAGATTTAATTTAATAAGTAAAAGGATAGATGATTTTGATGCTACAAAAGTTATAGATAATATTTCAACTCAAAAAATTTATCTTTATAAAAATTATGATCAATATGGAAGCTATTTCGCAATAAAAGATTACTTTAAAAGACCAAAGCTTTTATTTTCAATTATCAAATATAAAATACAAATATTTTTCTACAAAATAAAGGGATTTAAAAATTTCTTTATTTGAAAATAATAAAATATTTTGTTAGTATTTAATTTCTGAATAAACTGGTATATCGAGATTCTCGGAACCTTTTAGAAAAGAAAGTTCTATAATAACTGATAAAGCTAATATTTCCTTTTTTGATTTAATCAGCATTTCACTTACACATTTTGCAGTTCCACCTGTAGCTAAAAGATCATCCATAATAACAAACTTTTTAAATGGCTTAATCGTATCTTCTTGTATTGATAATGTATCTCTCCCATATTCCAATCCATAATCCTCTTTTATTATTGCTCCAGGAAGTTTATTTTTTTTTCTTGCAAGTATTAGGGGTTTTCTTAGAGTTTTGGCTAAGGCACTTCCAAAGATAAATCCTCTTGCATCGATAGCAAGTATTGCATCAGTTTTCTTGAAAAAAGAATATTTTGCTAACTTATCTATTAAATCTGAAAACAAATTTGGATCTGCAATTATTGGACTTATGTCTTTGAAAATAATACCTTTTTTCGGAAAGTCAGGATAATCTTTAATGGAGTTTTTTAATCTTTCTGATAACATTGATTTAATGATTTATACAATTATATTTGTCAAAAACAAAAAATAACTATTTTCATGTAGGAATTTTATCAGCGATGCCTGAAGAAATAGGATGCATTTTATCATATATGAAATGTGTTCAATCTTCAAAGTATGGAGATTTAGAATTATTCTCTGGAGAGTGGGAGATTAATAAAAATAAAAGTATTTATTTAACAGTTGGATGGAGTGGCTGGGGCAAAGTAAGTGCTGCCAGAGCTACTACAAGATTATTATCAAAAACTTTTAAGGGTATGCCTATTGATATGCTCCTCTTTACTGGAGTTGCGGGTGCAGTTGATAAAAAGTTAAATCAATGGGATGTTGTACTCTCCGATTCAGTAATTCAACATGACATGGATGCAAGGCCAATTTTTGAAAAATATGTTGTACCCGCTATCAATCATCCAAAAATTTTTCCAAATAGACTTATTTTAGATAAAGTTTTTAAATCTTTAAGAGATAAATTAAAACAAAAAAAATTTGGGAATCTACATAAAGGTTTAATAGCAACAGGAGATATGTTTATTTCTGAAAGAAAAAAACTAAAACAATTGTCTGAAGAAATATCTGGAGTTTTAGCTATAGAAATGGAAGGAGCAGCCTTTGCTCAAGTGGCGCATCAAGAAAAGGTGGATTGGATTATTTTAAGAGTTATTTCTGATGGAGCAGATGAAAGCGCTCACGATCAGTTTAATGAATTTCTAGAAAAATATAAGTTTAAATCTATTGATTTAATTGAATGTTTTCTAAAATCACTTTTTGAGGAATAAAATTATAAATTTTTAGTTGAAATCTTCATTATATTCAGAATATTTAATTAAATATTATTTGCCAAAGTATTTAGGTATGATTAATTAGGAGGAAAGTTTCGTATAAAAATTGTTAATGCTTAAAGATTCAATTGATTTGAGAATCTCTAAAGATAATAAATCAGAATTTGATAAAAGAGGTTGGACTTTAGTTGACTTGAAATTATCTAAAGAACTGATCACTGAAGCGGTAAACGGTTTGAAAATAATGAGACATAATTCTATTAAAAATGACTATAAGCCTAGAAGAATTTATTATGACCATTTATTCAAAAATAATCTAGCAGCGATAGAATTACCTTTTAATAAGGATATATGCTCTGAGAGTATTAGGAATTTATTTAAAGAAGCTA
>MDTA01041465.1_pt1 | contig 18374 bp, 16 predicted proteins | sample 811151 | NCBI WGS metagenome assembly MDTA01 (sample SAMN05326648, study PRJNA326480) | marine metagenome | isolation source: seawater | place: Indian Ocean: South | collected 2010
GAGCCCAGCGGCGAGGTCTGGCAGACCCAGATGCCCTACCTGGTGAGTGTCACCGACCACGATGAACACAGCCCTGTGCATCGCTGGAATCAGCGCTTCGAGGCGCAGGATCTGCGCCGCCGGTTTCAGGAGACAGGCGGTGTTGAACGGTTGCGTGTTCTCAGCACAAGTTCCACAGGACGGGTGCGTTCAGCTCGCATTCAGGGACCACGCGGGTCCCTGGTGATCTCCGGACGCGAACTGCGTCAACGCCTTGGCCTGAAGAGCACGATGGTGCGATTTTCCATCCTTGATGACGGTTGGCGGGGCGGGACAGCACCCGTGAGAGAGCCCCGGGATCAATCGGTGTCTCCACCGCAGCTGATCGGACTCTGGAGTGATTCCGCCAGTGGTGTCACCGATGCGATCGATTCATCCGTCGCGCCGTTCGATGGTTCAGCTGGGCCTTTGCCCCCACCTCCTCCGCCATCAAGGCCAGTCGATCGTCAGCCCGTGTCGCGCAGCTCCAGACCCGGTGGGATCGTGCTCGAAGCCGAGGGTCAGGGCTACGGCCACGGAGTGGGAATGAGTCAGTGGGGAGCCCATGGGCTGGCCCTCAAGGGGGCCGACTTCCGCCAGATTCTTCGCCACTTCTACCGGGGGGCGCAGATCAGGCGCTATCGATCCTCCGACGACCCCTCCGTGGCATTCAGGCCCCCGTCGGAGCCAGCCTTGATGGGTTGACCCAACGCTCACGGCGTGTTCCAGTTCCCCCTCTCGATTGCGGTTCAGTGCCGAGCTGAACCGGCCGCATTGATGGAGGCGGTCGTTGATCACTTCATCTGCCATCTGGTCGCAGCGATGGATCAGGACTGTCTGAAACCTCTCGGCATGGCCACCGGACGCACCATGGAGCCCTTCTATGCAGCGCTTGTTGAGCGTCTCGGCCAGTGGCCTGCGCCGCGTCTTGAGCAGCTGAGGCGTCGCTGGATCAGTTTCAACCTTGACGAATATGTCGGGCTTGGCCCCGATGATCCACGCAGCTTCGCTGCCTACATGCACCAGCTGCTCGGTCGTCATCTCGGGCTCTCCCCCCTACAGCTGCAGCTGCCCAGTGGAACGGCAGAGAACCCTGCGGATGAGGCGCGGCGCTATGCAGCTGCCCTCCGGCATGCCGGAGGGATTGGTCTTCAGCTGTTGGGTCTCGGCGGCAATGGCCATGTCGGCTTCAATGAGCCGCCGTCCTCCCCCGGCAGCGGATGCAGGGTTGTGACGCTTCAGTCCTCCACCAGAGAACAGAATTCCCAGGTCTTTGGCGGTGACCCCGATGCGGTGCCGGTTCAGGCGATCACCCTGGGGTTGGAAGAGATTCTCGCCGCGGACGAAATTCATCTCATCGTCACCGGTGGCGCCAAGGCGGAGATTCTGCGCACCGCTCTGATGGCCCCCTGCAGTGACGAGGTACCCGCCAGCTGGCTTCAACGCCACCCCAACATGCATCTCTGGGTGGATGATGCCGCCTGTGCACACCTCCCTGTGTCTTGAGCCGCTGGCAGTTCTGGATTGATCGTGGCGGCACCTTCACCGATGTGGTGGGGCTGCAGCCGGACGGTCAGCTCGTGGTGCGCAAGGTGCTGTCGGTGCAGCCGGATGTGCCGGGGGATCCAGCTGTGGCGGCGATGCGAGAGCTGCTGGGTCTCAGGCCGGGGCAGGAGATCAATCCTGAACGGATCGAGGAACTGCGGCTGGGGACCACGGTGGCCACCAATGCCCTGCTCGAAGGGGCGGGTGAGCAGGTGCTTCTGCTCACCAACCGCGGGTTGGCAGATCTGCTTCGCATCGGTGATCAGCACCGCCAGGATCTCTTCGCCATGGCCATCCCGGAGCCACCGTCACTGGTGACGGCCGTGGAGGAGGTGGATGGGCGTCTGGATGCGGATGGAGAGGTGGTGACGCCTCTGGAGCTGAGCAGGGATCTGCAGCAACGGCTCGTCAGGCACCGGCAGGCCGGTCTTCGCTGCTGTGCCATCGCCCTTCTTCATGCCTGGCGCGATCCCAGGCATGAGCTCGCGCTGGCCGACGCAGTGCGCGCAGCGGGCTTCACAACGGTGGTCTGCTCCCATCAGGCAAGTCCGCTTCCACGGCTGGTGCCCCGCGGGCAGACCTCGCTGGTGGAGGCATCAGTGCAGCCGGTGCTCGAGGCCTATCTGAGCCAGGTGCAGACGGCGCTTGGTTCCCAGACCCGCTTAAGGGTCATGACCTCCAGCGGTGCCCTTCAGCGTCCTGCATCTCTGCTGGCCAAGGACACGATTCTGTCCGGACCGGCGGGGGGAATGGTCGGGGCCGTGGCCTCCGCCCAGCAGGCCGGATTGGGAGCGTTGGCTCTCGTGGGTGTGGATATGGGGGGGACCAGTGCGGATGTGTTCTGTCTGCCGGCAGGTGCGGCGGACCAGGACTGGGAGCGCCAGGCCGAGACGGAAATCGCAGGATTGACGATCACGGCCTCGCGTCTGCCGATTCACACAGTGGCGGCTGGAGGTGGATCAATCATCAGTCGGGACGGAGAACGTCTGCTGGTGGGCCCGCGCTCGGCGGGTGCCGATCCCGGGCCGGCCTGTTATCGCCGTGGTGGTCCCCTCGCGATCACGGATGCCCACCTGGTGCTGGGGCGTCTGCAGGTGGATGCGTTCCCTGCCGTGTTCGGTCCGGATCGAGATCAACCCCCTGACCTCCAGGCGAGTCGTGAGCGGTTTGACCGTCTCTCCCAACACCTCGGCAAGGCCCCTGAACAGCTTGCGGAGGGTGCACTGGACCTGGCCGTTGAGGCCATGGCCGGTGCGATTCAGACGGTCTCGCTGCACCAGGGACATGACATCCGTGGTGGTGTGTTGATCGCCTATGGAGGTGCTGCAGGACAGCTCGCCTGTCGCCTTGCCGAGTCGCTGGATCTGCGGCAGGTGTTGCTGCATCCTCTGGCCGGAGTGCTCTCGGCCTACGGCCTCGGCCGGGCACGTCAGCGACAGCTGCATCAGCGAGCGATCCGCCGTCCGCTGGACACGGCGCTGCTGAGCCGTTTGCCGGCCATGGTCAACGCCGATCTGGCCAAGGCCAGTCGGGCCCTGCGAGAGCTCAGTCCAGGCACAGGGGCCCCAGATGAGCATCAGATCCGCCTGGAGCTCCGTGATGCCCTGTCCGAACAGGGGCTGATGGTGCGGTTGGATCCGGGCCTTGATGACCTGACCCAGGATCAGCTGGAAAGGCGGTTCGAGCAGGCCCATCGGCGCCGGTTCGGGTATGTCACGCCCAGAACGGCCCCCTTGATCATCGAGCGGCTGGACGTGGAGGTCCTGGAGACAACGCCACCGGGTGCCTGGCGATGGGCCGGTCAGCGTGGCGATGCCGATGCACCGGACCGCATCCAGTCCGCGCATCACCGTGCCAGCGTCCACTGGAGAGGGATCGGTTGGCGCGAGGTTCCCGTGCTGCAGCGCTGCCAGCTCGAGCTGGAGCGACCTGTGAGCGGACCTGCGCTGATCCTTGATTCCACCGCCAGCGTTGTGCTTGAGCCGGGATGGACGGCTCAGCTGCTGGAGGACGGCAGTGTGCTGCTCGCCAGGGCATCCGCGACTGCCGGGACAGCTCAGACAACCGCCGCCGCATCGGCGCAGGGTGCTGGTGGATCGGATGCGACAGCGGATCCCGTGGATCTGAGCCTGTTCCATCACCGCTTCATGCAGATCGCTGAGCGGATGGGGGAACGGCTTCGCCAGACCAGTCGCTCCGTGAACATCAGAGAGCGGCTTGATTTCTCCTGCGCACTCTTCGATGCCCAGGGTGACCTGGTCGCCAATGCCCCGCATATTCCGGTGCACCTCGGGTCGATGGGTGATGCGGTGGCGGATCTGCTCGGTCAGATCCGTCGTGGTGAAAGACCAGCGCTGTTGCCTGGCGACACCGTGATCAGCAACGATCCGTTTCATGGCGGGACCCATTTGCCCGACATCACGGCAATCACACCCGTGTTTGCAGACGGTTCGAGCGATCTTCTCGCCTTCGTGGGTTGTCGTGGTCACCACGGGGATGTCGGTGGTCAGACCCCTGGCTCGATGCCTCCTTTCAGCTCCAGCATCGAGCAGGAGGGACTGCTCGTGCGCAACCACTGGCTGATCAGAGCGGGGACGCTGGATCGGCCGGCCTGGAACCGTCATCTTCAGCGCGAGGCCCTGCTTGCGCCTCCACGGGATCCGGAGCTGCTGTGGGCTGATCTGCAGGCTCAGGCGGCAGCCAATCATCTCGGGGTTGAACTGCTGGAGCAGCTTCTTCAACTTGAGGGCAGGGACCGGGTCAGTCGCTACCTGATGCATGTGCAGGACCATGCCGCTGCAACCGTGCGCCGACTGATGTCCCGTTTCCGGGATCGCACCTGCCAGGTCGAACTGGACAACGGTTCATCTCTGCGAGTGGCGCTGCGGGTGGATCGGGAGCAGTCCCGCGCCGTGCTGGATTTCACCGGCACCTCCCCCCAGGGTTCGCACAACTTCAATGCCCCGCTGGCGGTGACCAAGGCCGCTGTTCTCTATGTGCTGCGCTGTCTGGTGGACGAGCCGATTCCCCTCAATGCCGGCTGTTTCCGTCCGCTCAATCTGATCGTTCCTGAGGGCTCGCTGCTGAATCCCCGTCAGCCTGCTGCGGTGGTGGCCGGAAATGTGGAGACATCCCAGGCTCTCTGCAATCTGCTGTTTGCAGCACTGGGGGTGATGGCCGCGGCACAGGGCACCATGAACAATCTCACCTTTGGTGACGGACGCAGGCAGTACTACGAGACCATCGCCGGTGGGGGTGGCGCTGGGAACGGCTTCCATGGTTCCCGTGGTGTCCAGACCCACATGACCAATTCCAGACTGACGGATCCGGAGATCCTCGAGCAACGGTTTCCCGTGCGGCTCGAGCGCTTCGGATTCCGCCGCGGCAGTGGCGGGTCAGGCCGTTGGTCCGGTGGCGACGGCCTGCTGCGGGAGTTTCGCTTCCTCGAACCGATGACCGTGGCGTTGCTGTCGGGATCCAGGATCGTGGCTCCTTTCGGACTGGACGGTGGAGAGCCCGGCGAGAGAGGGGCAGCTGAGATGACCCGTGCGGATGGGTCCGTAGCGGTGCTTGACGGCTGCATGCAACTTCAGGTGCATCCCGGGGACCGATTGCTGGTCGCGACACCTGGTGGAGGTGGCTGGGGAGGGCGGGGATCTGAGCCCTGATCGCCGGTCAGTGGATCACCTCGCTGGTTTCCGGCAGACAGTTCACCTGCTCGCTGAGTATCGCGGCAATGATCTGGTGCAGGTAGGCAGCCCTGCGCAGGTTCTCCATGCTGGTTGATCCGGGACTGGCTTGGGCCATGGTCTCCACAATGGCTGCGAGTGCTGTGAGGTTCTGAGTGCGGTTCATGAGCTTGGTGGCATCTGATGTCACCATCTCCGCTGCGTTTGTGGGCTTCGGTGATGTCGGTCCTCGCCGTTGTGATCCTGCTCACAACGGCAGGCCATCCTTCAACTCCAGATTGGCGCTGACGCCGCTGACGTCATCCAGCTCCTCCAGTGCATCGAGCAGCCGCAGGCACTGACGTGTGTCCTCGAGTTCAACCGGCGTCACCAGGGTGAGCGGGTGCCAACAATGCGACCATTCCCGCACCGTCCAGCCCTGATCACGGAGTCCGTTCTGCAGGGATTCAAGTGATTCGAACGAGCCGTGCACCACGGCCTCGTCCGTGCCGCAGAGCTCGTACCCGTCCGCTTCCAGGCTGATCAGGGATTCCAGCAGGGCATCCTCATCGACGGCGGCAGCGCGGATGTGCACTTCGCTGCGGTGCTGAAAGAGAAAACTCACGCATCCGCTTTCACCGAGATTGCCGCCGTGTTTGTTGAAGGCCAGACGCAGATCAGCCGCGGTTCGGTTTCGGTTGTCGCTCAGGGCCTCCACCAGCACCGCCACTCCCCCTGGTCCGTAGCCCTCATAGCGGATCGACTCAAGTCGCTCTGTCTCACCGCCCTGGCCTGATCCCTTGGCGATGGCCCGTTCGATGTTGCTGGCGGGCACGCCGGCGGCCTTGGCTTTCGCGATGGCCGTGCGCAGCTGAAAGTTGCCGTCAGGGTCACCGCCCTGGCGTGCGGCCACGCTGATTTCGCGGCCGATGCGGGTGAAAACCGCGCCACGCCGCGCATCCACCACCGCCTTGGTGCGTTTGATCTGAGACCACTTGCTGTGCCCGGCCATCGGATGCCTCGGCGTCCGTCTCTGCAAGTTACAGAGGCCGAGCGTTCAGCCTTTTGCTTCGAACACCACCTTCGGTCTGATGCCGCGCTCCGCATCGGGCAGGCCAAGCCCGAGCATGCGTCCGTTCTCGCTCATCACCACAACCGCCGAGGCCACCTCCGTGCTGCCCGGGCCAAGGCTGCGACCGCAGCTCCAGTCATTTTGTTCACGCGATGTCAGTGTTCGTTGCGGCAGATGAGGCAAGGCCAGTTCAGGGCGCAGCAAGGGCATCCCGCCAGTGCCTCCCTGCTCTGGACGCTCGGGGAGAGGGACTGCCTGGTCATCGCGGAATCCGAGGGCCTGGGTTCGCCGAAGGCTGGCAAGACAGCCCCCGCAACCCAGGGCTTCACCGAGATCCCTTGCCAATGAGCGGATGTACGTGCCTGCCGTGCAATGCACCTCAACGCTGAGCTGGGCGAGATCAGGGTTCCATGCGAGCAGATGCAGGTGGTGGATGGTCACCGGTCGCTCTGGCAGATCCATGGCCTCGCCGCGGCGTGCCCGAGCATGGGCCCGTTCACCATCCACATGCACTGCCGAGACCTGGGGTGGCCGCTGACGGATGGCACCCCGAAACCGGTTGAGCACTCCATCCAGTTCCGCCCGGCTGACCACAGGTCCCGCCTGTCGCGACAGTTCCTCCCCCTGGAGATCGTCGCTGCTGGTGGTGATGCCGAGCTGGATCACCCCTCGGTAGGTCTTCTCTCCAGGCAGGTAGGGCAACAAGCGGGTCGCCTGCCCGACGGCGATCGGCAGCACGCCCGTGACCGCGGGGTCGAGGGTGCCGCCATGGCCGACCCTGCGGATGCCGAGCAGACGACGGATCCGTGCAACGCACGCGTGGGACGTGAGGCCTGCCGGCTTGTCAATCACAGCAAAGCCGATGGGTGCGGTCACATCGCATGCCGTTCGCGGCTCTCGACTGTCGCATCCGGACAACGCACGAGCACTGCCCATGAACACATCGCATCCTGCTGTGGGTGCCAACCGGCACACGCGTAGGTTTGCTCGATCGCCCTCTGTCGGTTCATGCACCCCCCCAAAGCGTCCGCTCATGTGGGCATTCAGCAGTTTTTGGCCAGTGGGTTCTCAGTCAAGGCGCATCTCGCCTCCTATCTGTCTCTCTCCAGTGAGGAGGTTGAGCAGCGACTGCCCCAGAGCACGGAGGATCTGGCGGCCATGCATCCAGGGGCATTCGATCCCGAGCGTGCTGCTGATTTCTATGAGGACACGGTGGGGACAGGGCATCTGTTTGAGTTGGCGGCCTGGCATCTCGGCAGCGCGGACTACATCGCTGACACCCTGCGCTTGCAGCAGCAGTTCGCCCGTGGCGATGTCCTCGACTTCGGCGGTGGCATCGGCACCCATGCCCTCGCCGCTGCTGGTCTGGATGATGTTCGTCACGTGTGGTTCGTCGACCTCAACCCGCAAAACCGTGCATTCGTGAAGGATCGTGCAGCCCGTCTGGGCCTGTCTGATCGCCTGAGCGTCCACCGAGATCTCGACAGCCTCCCCGATCAGCGCTTCGACACGGTGGTCTGTCTGGATGTGCTGGAGCACCTACCCGATCCGTCCGCGCAGCTGCGGGACTTTCATCACCGCCTCAGGTCCGGTGGTCGGGCACTGCTGAACTGGTATTTCTTCAAGGGTCACAGCGGGGAATACCCCTTCCATTTCGATGATCCTGAACTTGTGGAAGGCTTCTTCCACTGTCTTCAGACGCATTTTCTCGAGGTGTTTCATCCCCTGCTGATCACCACCAGGGTCTACCGTCCGCTCGTCGTTTAGCGCAGACAATCGATGGCCCGGTCCGCTGGACAAAGTCGCTGGCTGATCAGGCTGATCGTGGTCAAGAAGGTCCTGCTGGCAGTGGTGCTGGCTGCCATCAGCATCGCCGCCGTGTTCGGTGACATTCACTATGCGCAGCTGTCCGATTTTGCCGAGTCCTGGGGCCATGCGGATCGGCAGCTTCTCAGCTCGCTCGCTGAGAAGGGAACGATCCTGGGTCCCACGAAGCTGATGCGTCTGGCAGTCGTCTCAGGGCTCTATGCAGCGCTGATCCTCGTCGCAGCATGGGCCACCTGGGTCGGTCGCCACTGGGGTGAATGGTTGCTGGTGGGTGTCCTGGCCCTGGCGCTGCCCCTGGAAATCGGTCATCTGTTGCATGAACAAAGCCCCAGAACGATCATCGTTCTGGGGCTGACAGTGGTCGGGCTGCTGGTCACCGCACGTCAGGCGACGAAATCGATTCGGCGCCAGTGATCCACAGGGATCCGACGGTCAAACAGCGGCGGTGATGTTGATGCGCTTGCGGTTGCGCAGCCCCCGTCGGATCGATTCAAACTTGACCACGCCGTCGGTGAGGGCAAACAGGGTGTCGTCCTTGCCCTTGCCGACATTGACGCCGGGCAGAACGGAGGTGCCGCGCTGGCGGATCAGAATGGATCCGGCGCTGACGGATTCCCCGCCGTAGGCCTTCACGCCCAGGCGCTTCGCGTTCGAGTCGCGGCCGTTACGGGTTGAACCTGTGCCTTTCTTATGTGCCATGGGGATGCAGTGGGAGCAGAAGTTGAGGGAGCTTTAAATCGGGCAGATCAGCTGATGGACTTACCACCCAGGGAGATGGACTCAACCATCACGCGGGTCAGTTCCTGTCGGTGACCATTCTTGCGCCTGGTTTTTTTCTTCGGGCGCATCTTGTAAACGATCACCTTGGGACCACGGCGGTGCGCCATCACCTTCAGTTCCACGGTGGCGTCCTTCACGTAGGGCTTGCCAAGGGTGGTGCCCTTGGCATCCTTCACGAGCAGAACGTTCTCGAGGGTGACCGTCGCATCGACATCGGCCTGGAGCCGGTCGAGGTCGTAATAACGGTTGGGCTGCAGCCAGAACTGCTGGCCCGAGGCCTCGACGATTGCGTAGGTGCCCGTTTCAGGGGCTGCAGAGGCGGTGGTGCTGGTTTCGGCCATGGGCTGGGTGACGCGGTCAGGCTCGGACAAGCCGATTCGGCCTGAGCCGCAATCGAAAGACAAACAAAGATCTTCGGTCTTCGCAGTCCCTTTCGTCAAGATTCAGCACAGGACCCAGTCGCGGTGGATGGCCCGTCCGGCACTCACGATCGCTTTGCTGCTCAAAACCAGAGAGCTGGTGGATATCTGTCGTCAATGGCTGCCGGTCAACCGCTATGCCCCAGTCGACCTGGGCGCGCTCGACTCAGGTCAAGATGTGCTCGAGCATCTGTCCCACCAGCGCGAGGCGGTGGATGCCGTCGTGATCGAGCAGGCGCTGCTTGACGAGGCAACCCGCGAAGGGCTCGGCCAGGAGGGCTTGCTGTTCCCAGCCGTGGTGGTGGGCGAGCTGATGGGGCGGGTTGACTACCACCCTGAGGAGGTTCATCTGCCTGCGGATCAGCTGGAGCAGCTGGGATACAACGTTGATGCGGCCATCTCAAGGTTCCTCCGCCAGGGCCAGAAGGAGGCCAGGCCTGAGGACGGTGCTGAGCAGAACGCCAAGCCCGCTGTTGAGGGCAGCGCCTGGAAACTCTCCAGCCGCCTGCAGGAGCGACTCGGCTATCTGGGTGTCTTCTACAAGCGCGACCCGTCCCGTTTCCTCGCCAACCTTCCTCCGGATGAGCAGCGTGACCTTGTGCAGTCGCTGCAGCGCACCTATCGCGATCTGCTGATCAGCTATTTCCGCGATCCCGCTGCTGCCAACCAGGCGCTCGAAAGCTTCGTGAACACGGCCTTCTTTGGTGACTTGCCAATCACCCGGGCGGTAGAGATCCACATGTATCTCATTGACGAGTTTTGGAAGCAGCTCAGACTTGAAGGGCACAAGAACGATTTTCTGCAGGACTATCGTCTCGCTCTGCTCGATGTCATGGCTCACCTCTGCGAGATGTATCGGCGTTCGATCCCCCCTGAGGTCTCCATGACTCCCGCCACCGGTGAACGTCGCGTTTTCAACGATCGGGAGGTGACCTCATGAGCCCACGCAAGACCTACATCCTCAAGCTTTACGTCGCGGGCAACACGCCCAACTCGATGCGGGCTCTGAAAACGCTGCGCAACATTCTCGAAACGGAATTCAAGGGCGTCTACGCCCTGAAAGTGATTGATGTGCTCAAGAACCCGCAACTGGCAGAAGAGGACAAGATCCTTGCCACGCCGACGCTCTCCAAGATCCTGCCTCCTCCTGTGCGGCGAATCATCGGTGATCTCTCTGATCGCGAGCGGGTGCTGATCGGATTGGATCTTCTCTACGACGAACTGGCTGATAACAACCTCACCTCGTCATTGATGGACGCGTTGGAGGAGGCGGAGACCGTCGATTCAGATTCTTAAGCCTGCCCGTGCACCCGCAGGTGGTCACTTGTTTTCTCCTTAGCTTGATTGCATCAAGTCGCTGACATGCAGATCTCCAGCTCCAGTGGTTCTCCACAGATGCAGGTTCAGAAGCTCCCGACAGGGATCGAGGGCTTCGATGACGTGTGTCAGGGGGGTCTTCCCATCGGCCGCAGCACCCTGATCAGCGGCACGTCCGGCACGGGCAAGACGGTCTTCTCCCTGCACTTCCTGCACAACGGCGTTGCCCATTTCGACGAGCCCGGTATCTTTGTCACCTTCGAGGAGTCGCCACTCGACATTCTCCGCAACGCCGCCAGTTTCGGCTGGAATCTCCAGGAGATGGTCGAGCAGGACAAGCTGTTCATCCTTGATGCCTCCCCGGACCCTGATGGACAGGACGTCGCAGGCAGCTTCGATCTCTCCGGTCTGATTGAGCGCATCAACTACGCCATCCGCAAATACAAGGCGAAGCGTGTCGCGATCGACTCGATCACCGCGGTGTTTCAGCAGTACGACGCGGTGTTCGTCGTTCGTCGCGAGATCTTCCGCCTGATTGCCCGACTGAAGGAAATCGGTGTGACCACGGTGATGACCACCGAACGCATCGACGAATACGGGCCGATCGCCCGCTACGGCGTCGAGGAGTTCGTTTCCGACAACGTGGTGATTCTGCGCAACGTGCTCGAGGGTGAGCGCCGTCGTCGCACGGTTGAGATCCTCAAGCTGCGGGGCACCACGCACATGAAAGGGGAATTCCCCTTCACCATGGGCGCCCATGGCATCAGCATCTTCCCGCTCGGTGCGATGCGACTCACCCAGCGCTCCTCCAATGTGCGGATCAGCTCCGGCGTGCCTCGGCTCGACGAGATGTGCGGTGGTGGGTTCTTCAAGGACTCAATCATTCTCGCCACCGGCGCCACCGGAACTGGCAAGACCCTGCTGGTCTCCAAATTCATCGAAGACGCCTGCCGCAACAAGGAGCGGGCCATTCTGTTTGCCTACGAGGAGTCGCGGGCTCAGCTGCTTCGCAATGCCACCAGCTGGGGCATTGACTTTGAACAGATGGAGCAGGACGGGCTGCTCAAGATCATCTGTGCCTATCCCGAATCGACCGGACTGGAGGACCATCTCCAGATCATCAAGACGGAGATCAGTCAGTTCAAGCCGTCACGAATGGCCATCGACTCACTCTCCGCCCTCGCGCGTGGCGTCAGCCACAACGCATTCCGTCAATTCGTGATCGGTGTGACCGGTTATGCGAAACAGGAGGAAATCGCGGGATTCTTCACGAACACCTCCGAGGAGTTCATGGGCAGCCATTCCATCACCGACTCCCACATCTCCACGATCACCGACACGATTCTGCTGCTGCAGTATGTGGAGATCCGCGGAGAAATGGCCCGCGCGGTCAACGTCTTCAAGATGCGCGGCTCATGGCATGACAAGGGCATTCGCGAGTTCGTGATCACCGGCAATGGCCCTCAGATCAAGGATTCCTTCTCCAATTTCGAACGGATCATTTCCGGTGTGCCGCATCGTGTCACCACGGATGAACGCAGTGAGCTCTCCCGCATTGCGCGGGGGGTTGCACCCGATGCCTGATCAACCGTCGGCGCTCGGCATCATCGCCAGACGTTCGTCGTCGCTTTGACGCTCGGCTCGCCAACGCAGTTCTTCGGGATCCTCCTGAGCGAGTGGAAGGTCGAACCAGAAGGTCGTTCCCACATCCAGCTCACTGGCCATGCAGATTCTGCTGCCGTGTTTCTCCAGGATCCCCCGCACGATCGAGAGCCCCAGTCCGGTGCCCACCTCTGTGTGCACCGCGTTCTCAACCCTGTAGAAACGCTCGAAGATCCGCTGCTGATTTTCATCGCTGATGCCGTAGCCGGTGTCGCAGACCTCCACACGGATCCTGGGGAGTGGTGAGCTCAGCAGGCATGTGGGCCCATCGGTGTCGCTGCTGTTGTCGACCGGCGGAGCCATCACGCAGCTGTCAGGCCAGGTGTAGGCCCTGATCATCAGCCGGCCGCCACTGCGGCTGAACTTGAGAGCATTGCCGACGAGGTTGTCGAGCACCTGCAGCAGAAGATCCCAGTTGCCGAGCACATCAGGGAGGTCGGTGTCGGCCTCGAGGCTCAGCTCAACCTGCTTGTCGCTTGCGTTGAGCTGATAGCTGCGCAATGTCTGTTCAAGGCCAGGTCTGAGATCGACCGGTGAGAATTGCACAACACGATTGGATTCGAGCCTGGAGAGGTCGAGAACATCATTCACCAGACGGGTGAGTCGATCGGTCTCCGAATTGGCCACGCCGAGGAACTCCTGGCGATCCTCCTCGCTGAGTTGGTCCCCCATGTCGTGGAGTGTCTCCACGTAGCTCTTGATGTTGAACAGCGGCGTGCGCAGTTCGTGGGAGACATTGCTGATGAAACGGCTCTGAGCGGCGTTCAGCTCCACCTCCCGCGTGAGGTCTTGAATGGTCACGGCGATGCCTTTCAGGGTGTCTCCGCTTGGTTCGCGCACCGCTTGAATCACAAATCTCAGGGTTCGTGGGGGATCGCCGACACTGCTGCGCAACTCGTTGGTGTCTGTCTGTTTGGAGAAGACCGCATCAATCGGTTCATGCAGCTCCACGGCCAGCAGTTCCGGCATCTCGTTCAGAAAATCCTGCCCTTCGAGGTTGCGGCCCTCCCAGCGGAACAGGCGTCGTGCAGTTGGATTGGCCAGCACGATGCGGCCGTCTCCATCCAGCAAGACCGCGCCGTCGGCCATGGTGGCGATCAGTGAGGCCTGCTTGACCTGGGCTGCTTGCAGTTCCTCGATGTTGGCTGCGTCATAGGCCTGCAGCTGGGATGCCATGGCGTTGAAGCCCTCCAGCAGTTCGCCCAGTTCGCCCCCCATCGGCAAGCCGATGCGTGCACGGAAGTCTCCATCGCCAATGGATCGGACCCCTCGCAGAAGCTCCTTCACCGGTCGGGTGATGGTGAGCGCATTGAAGACAGCACCCAGAATCACCAACACCCAGATGGAGATGAACACGGCCACGGTGACTTCCCTGGTGAGGGCGGCACTCGCGAGCGCTGTTTCATTGGGATTCACTCCCAGGGCAAGCACTCCCAGATAGTTGTTGTTCTCGACCAGAGGCACGAACACGTCCGTGACCTGACCCTGGGGCGTGACGTGCTGTCGAACCAGTGGATTCTTCGTGCGGTTGCGCAGCTCTTCCGGAAGTTCGAGACGTCGGCTCAGACGCAAATCAGCATTGCTGGCATCATCGCTGCCGCTGACGGGGATTCCGAGGTAGACGATGCCGTCGGGATCGGCGAAGAAGATGTAGCGAAGACTGCGACTGGAGCGCCAGAAGGTTTCAGTGACATTGGCGAGCTCTCGATCCCGACCCTCCGCAACCAGTTCACTGACGTTCCCTGCCAGCAGCAGACCCAGATCCCTCGCGTAGCGCGTGTCGTTCATCGCCGTATCGCGCTGGATCCCGTTGAGCGCGAAGAAGGTGATGCCTGTCATCATCAGGCTCACCACCAGGGTGGCCACCGCCAGAAGTTTGGTCTGAAGGCTGAATTCAGCCCACCAGGAACGCGCCTGCTGCCAGAACCCGCTTCCCGAAGACTCCTCAGCACCGGCGATCGCGGTGGCCCATGCCGCCGGGGCTTCGCTCTGAGCCGTTGCTGGATCGCTGGCCATTCCGCCGGGGCACATCCACTCAAGCCTAGGCCCGGCGCACCTGGTGCCCGATGTCCCGGCGGAACTGCATGCCCTTGAACTGCACCAGTGCGAGCCCGTCATACGCACGTGCGAAGGCCTGATCGAAGTCCGTTGCCTGGGCGACCTGGGTCAGCACCCGTCCTCCAGCTGTCAGCAGTTGACCGTCATCGCCTCGGCGTGTTCCCGCATGGAACAGTTGACGTTCGCCATCAGGGTCCGCCCTGCGTTCAATCGGATCACCCTTGCGCGGGGCCTCGGGGTACCCCTCCGCCGCGGCAACAACGCAGGCGCTGCAGGCATTCTTGATCGAGAGCGCTGATGCCAGATCGAGCCTGCCGAGTGCACAGGCCTGCAGCACATGCGCCAGTTCCGGACCCATCAGTGGCATCAGGGTCTGACACTCAGGGTCTCCGAAACGGCAGTTGAATTCGATCACCTGAGGCCCCTCTGCTGTGAGCATCAACCCGGCATAGATCACTCCCCGGTATTGAATTCCCCTGGCCTTCAACGCCATGACTGTGGGCTCGAGCACCAGCTGGCGCACCTCTTCCAGCCCCTCCGCATCCAGCAACGGAGCCGGGGCATAGGCGCCCATGCCGCCGGTGTTCGGTCCTCGATCACCCTCCAGCAGGCGTTTGTGGTCCTGGGCCGGCGGCAACAGCACCATCCGTTCGCCGTCACAGAGGGCAAAGACGGAGACTTCCGGCCCCTGCAGCCGTTCCTCCAGAACCAGTCGCTCCCCGGCGGAGCCAAATCGTCCGGAGAAGGCCTCGGTGATTGCAGCGGCTGATTCCGCCACCGTCTCCGCGACGGTGACGCCCTTGCCGGCTGCCAGGCCATCGGCCTTCACCACAAGGGGGCGCTTGAGCCGGTCCAGCAGCCGCAGTCCCTCGGCGGCGTCCGCCACGGCCCAGTGCCCTGCCGTGGGTATGCCGGCCTCCTGCATCAATGCCTTGGCCCAGGCTTTGCTGGCCTCCAGCTGAGCGCCGTCTGCACCAGGACCGAAGACCGCCAGGCCCGCCGCGCGCAGCCGGTCAGCCACGCCAGCTGCAAGGGGGGCTTCCGGGCCGATCACCACCAGGTCGATCGCATGGGCCTGACAGGTCTCGATCAGTCCAGCGGCATCGCCTTCAGCCACCGACAGCTGACGGCAATCGCCGAGCTCACGCGTGCCGCCGTTCCCGGGGGTGACCCACACAGCTTCCACACCAGGACAGCGGCGCAGGGCCCAGGCGAGGGCCTGTTCGCGTCCTCCGCCGCCCACCACGAGCAGATGGCGGAGCGGAGGCAGAGTCTGGGGACGGGGACTGGAATGGGCCATGGAGGCAGGCTTGTCGGGCGATGGCCCTTAGGTTTGGGCATCGTTCCGGCATCACGGATGGCGGAACGATCGTTCCATTTTTGTTGAACGCCTGCCGGCCCATGGGATTGATCCCCCTGCCTCTCACTGTTCTCCTGGCGGCAGCCCCAGGCATCGCAATGACGGTGTCTGCTCCGTCTGTTCCCGAGCAACGCACGGTTCCGTTGGCCCAGGAGGACTTCGATGCGGTGCTGCTGCAGGGGGATCTGCCGCAACTGGAACAGGCCTGTGAGGATTCCGCTCGTTTCGGTGTCAACGAGCGTCTGCAGCTGCTTCGCGATCGTCTGATGGAGGTGGCACCTGCACCGCAGTCCTTCTCGGTGGTGATGGCCAATGCCCGCGCTCTGATGGTCTGCAAGGCCCCAGACAGCGCTCAGGTGGTGCTGAGTCGCTATGGTCCCGGCCCCGGTCGTCAGCGCAGAGAGTGGCTGTTGCTGTCCTGGCGGGCCGCCAGTGCAGCGCTCGACCAGAGGCGCGCCATCCTGGCGCTGCAGCGGTTGGCGGAGGGTGATCCGTCACGGCTGGAGGGTGAGCAGCTGATCGTGGGGGTGGATTCCGAGGGACAGGCCCTGACCCGTTCCGGACTGGACGTTCTCGCTCAGGCCCAGATTGCCTCCGGACAGCCTGAGCAAGCGGTGATCACGTTGTTGTCAGCCCGCACTCCAGGTGTGGCAGCGGCGCGTCGACTCGGTCTCGCCGCTGAATTGCTGGATGCGATGGAGCCCGAGCGAAGCGCTCCGCTCCTCGAGGCGGCACTGGATCAGGCCGCCGCCGAACAGGCCTGGAATCAGGCGGAGGATCTGCTGCGCCTGCAGCTGCGCCTGGAGCTGGCGAACGGTGGCAGCGGTGAACGACCCCGTGAACGTCTGCGTCGGCTGGCGAACCGTTTGGACGACCGTCTGACGCTGCTTGAGCTGGATCGGGTTCTTCCCGAGATGTCCCCAGGGCAACGACAGCTGCTGGAGGAGGAGCTCCGTTCCCCGAGGGCACCGGGAGGGCATGCCTCACTGGGAGAATCACCTGCACCCTCAGCCGGTGTGCCCGGTGTCTCCAACGAGCCATGACCATTTCCCACGGTGATCTCCTGTACGAGGGCAAGGCCAAGCGCATCTTTGCCTGTGAACGGGATGGGCAGGTGCTGGTGGAATTCAAGAACGATGCCACCGCCTTCAACGCCCAGAAGAAAGCCCAGCTTGATGAGAAGGGCCGCCTGAACTGCAGGATTTCCTCCTGCCTGTTCGAGCTGCTGGAGCGGGAGGGGATCCCGACCCATTACCTCGGCATGGCAGGCGACACCTGGATGGTGGTGCAGCACGTCGAGGTGATTCCGATCGAGGTCGTTCTGAGAAACATCGCCACCGGCTCGCTCTGTCGTGAAACGCCCCTTCCCCAGGGCACAACGCTTGATCCAGCTCTGCTTGACCTCTATTACAAGGATGATGCTCTGGGAGATCCCCTGCTGACCGATTCACGCCTGGCACTTCTGGATCTGATCTCCGGGGAGATGCGCCAAGGGATCGAGGCTCTCGCAAGACGCGTCAATGCCGTGCTCAGCCCTTTCTTCAGAGCCCAGGGACTGCAGCTGGTGGATTTCAAGCTGGAGCTTGGACTCAATGCAGCCGGTGAACTGCTCGTTGCCGATGAGATCAGTCCGGACACCTGTCGTCTCTGGGACCTGGCCTGCACGGACTCCGAGGCGCGGATCCTGGACAAGGATCGCTTCCGAAAGGATCTTGGTGGTGTGATCGAGGCCTACGGGGAGGTCTGCAAACGGGTACAAGGGGCCTGCCCGACCCCCCGCAACTGCAGTTAAGTTCACCGACGTTTGTGGCCGGCCCGGCCGACTTCCGTCCTATCCCATGGTCGCTTTCCCCTCCAGCCGAACCAAGAACGCCGTTCGGCGAGGTGCTCTGGGATTTGCCCTTGCCCTCCCTCTGATCAGCGGTCTCCCGGTCGCCGCCCAGAACGAGGCAACTGTCTCAGAGGTCGAGGAGGCTGATGTCGAGGAGGTGCAGGTCGATGCGGAGGCTGATCAGTCCACAGAGGTGATCGAGGACGAAGCCACTGTCGAGCAGATCGAGGTCACGCCCGCGCCGGATGCGGTTCCCGTTGCCGAACCGATTCCGGAGGCGCCAGGCGAGCCCAGAGTGCTGATCACCGAGGTGATCATCGAGGGGATCGATGGCCATCCGGAGCAGGAGCGTCTCGAGCTGGCGGCTTACGACGCCATGAACGTCCGTCCCGGCAGTCGTGTCACCAGAGAGGAGCTCAAACTCGATCTGGATGCGATCTACGCCACCGGCTGGTTCTCGGATGTGCGGATCGAGCCGATCAACGGTCCGCTCGGTGTGCAGCTGGCGGTGCAGGTGGTTCCCAATCCCGTGCTCACCCAGGTGCTGCTTGAGCCCGAGGACAACAAGATCGAGCCTCAGGTGATCGAGGACACCTTCAGTTCGGATTACGGCCGCACCCTCAATCTCAATGAACTGCAGCTCCGGATGAAGGAGTTGCAGAAGTGGTATGCCGACCAGGGCTATTCCCTTGCCAGGGTGAGTGGACCGACCCGGGTCAGCCCTGATGGTGTTGTTCTGCTGAAGGTGCTGATCGGCACGGTGGCCGGGGTTGAGGTGAAGTTCATCAGCAAGGAGGGGGAGGACACCAACGAGAAA
>MDTA01120736.1_pt1 | contig 18374 bp, 17 predicted proteins | sample 811151 | NCBI WGS metagenome assembly MDTA01 (sample SAMN05326648, study PRJNA326480) | marine metagenome | isolation source: seawater | place: Indian Ocean: South | collected 2010
ATTTCTATTATTTTAAAATTATTAAAAAAATAAAGAAATATTATCACTCTTTTTTAAATAGAAGCAATCCAGGTTTGGTAAAATTGATTAACAATAAATTTCCATCTTTAACTTTAATAGAATTAGACTTAAAAATAAAAAATATTATGCTAAGCTTAAATTTGGATAAATCTGATTTTAAAATAAACGAAATATATCCGGATGTTTTCTTAATAGAAAAAAAATAAATGAAAGTAAAATTATTCTCAAAAAAAGTTTTTTACTTTAATGGTTTTTTCGCATTTTTACTCAAACGTTATCTTAATATAAATGCTTATCATAAAACTACTCATAATTTTGATAAATGTTCCTTCTGTAGCTCAACTGAAAAAGAAATATATATTACAAAAACTATTCCAGATTTTAATATTAATGTATTGAGCTATAGTATTGCAAAAAGATTTTATACAAGATCAATAGGAAGATGTTTAAAGTGTAATTTAATACAAGAGTATAATAAATTTTCAAAATCTGAATTAAAAAGATATTTTGAAGAAATAAACTCTAAAGATAATACTATCAATGAAGATGTATGGAAAAATTACCCCGTACCCAAAAAATATAAGAACTTTTTATATAATAGACATTTTAAAAAAAGATTTAATTTATGGAAAAAAAAATTAAATTTTAAAAAAAAACCAAAAAAAATATTATTACTAAGACCCACCCTGGGATTTTTAGCTGAATATTTTTTTAGAAATTATAAGGATTGTTCTATCGATTATTTGGATATTTCAGAAGTTTCTATTAAGACAATTAAATCAATGTTTAATAATAGAATTAAATTATTGGATGGAAATATACATTATATTTTTAGTGGAAATTTTTTAAAAAAAAGAAATTATGATTTAATTGTTACAAATCATCTCTTAATCCATTGTTGTGATGTTAATGATACCTTTGATAATCTTAAAAAATTATTAAAACCAAAAGGTAGTATGCTGTTAACTGATGAGATAAATGTAAAATATCATAATCCATTTCATATAAATTTTTGGGACGAAAAAATTCTTCTTAAAATTTTAAGAAAAAAATTCTCAAATGTGAAAATACTAAGAAACAGTGGATTTAAAACTTATTCAACTACGCCTTTTACTTTAAGGTCAGATAACCCTGACTTTATTGTGGAAAAATAAATTATTAGTTTTTTTTTAACTCAAATTTAAAATCTTTCAAATAATAAATTTGATCACATTTTTTTAAAACATTAAAATCATGAGAAATAATAATGCATGTTAAATCTTTTTTGTAATTCATAATATAATTTAAAACTAATTCCTCATTTTTTTTATCCATAGAATTAGTTGCTTCATCTAATATTAAAATTTTTGGATCTATATATAAAGCTCTTGCAATACCAATTTTTTGTCTTTGCCCGCCTGAAATTTTTGATCCATCTTCACCTAACAAATCTTTTTCATTTATATCCCCAACTTTTATATCTAAGTCATAAATTAATTTTTTGATATTTTCTTTATTTACTGTCTCATTTTCATTTTCTAAAGAGATATTTGTTTCAATATTGTCATGTAGTAAATTAACCATTTGCGGAACATAGCCAACTTTTTTTTCCCAAAATTTATTATTAATAATCTTTTTTTTTCCATCAATTAAAACATCTCCAGAGTCAGGTTTATGATATCCCATCAAAATATCAACTACAGTAGTTTTTCCTGTACCAAGATTTCCATAAATTCCAGTACTTTTACCTTTCAAAATTTTCAAGTTTGCATCTTTAAATAAATTTTTTCCACCGTAGCCAAAAAAAATAGATTTTAATTCAATTGAGTCATCAAATTTTACATCAGAAATATTTGTTTGATTTTCATTATCTTTTTTTTGATTTTTTAAATCATCTAAAAGTTCTAAAATTAGATCTCTATTTTTTTGAAGCTTATTTAAAGACCTTAAAATTTTACTTACGGATGGAATAACTCTTAAAAAAACTAGCATCATCATTCCTAAAAAACTTAATTTAGCTGCAAAATTTCCAAAATAAATTTTTGAATAAACTAACAAAGATACAAAAATAACGATTATTATTAGATCAAATAAAATTTTTATAGAAGATTGTAAAATTTCTGCTTTTCTATTTAAATATATAACTTTTTTTTGATGGTTTAAATAATTTTTTACAAATAAAGACTCCTTATTAAAAATTTTGATTTCTTTATAGCTATTTAGTGCTTGCATCAAATGCTTAAGAGCGTTTGACATGTTGTCAGCTAGAAGTTTTGAAATTTTTTTAAAAAATTTTCTATATGAAAAAAAAATTAATGATACTGGTAAAAACAAAATAATAATGGTTAAAATTGTGATCTCAAAATTTATAATTAATAAAAGTAAAACAAGTGCAAGTATAGTAACAAATTCTGTTATCAATATAATAATTGATTTTAAAGCACCCACATAACTTTCAATTGCAAAATTAAAATTTCTGATACGAACAGAAGAATTCTGGCTTAAGTAGTTTTTAAAATCTAAATTGAGATATCCTCTTATTAATCTTTTTGATAAAAATACGTTTATATCTTTTATATAATTTGTCTCCCACAATATTAAAAAAAATTGAAAAAAAAGTTTTACAAAAAAAAGAAAGAATAAAGTTATTATTAACAATGTTAATGCATCATCAGTATCAACAAAATTTGAAATAAAATTTTTTATTTCATAAATGATACCTAATTTTTCATCACCTTCACTTAACAAAGCGGTTAATAATGGATAAAACGAACCAATGCTTAAAAATTCTAAAGCAGATGAAATAAATGTTAAAAAAATAAAAAGATAAAACCTTTGAATGTTTTTTTTTTCAAGTATTTTGAAATAATTAAAATAATTCATTTTTTGATTTTGAAATTATCAATATTTTACATTTTTGTTCTTTTTATGATATATAAACATTAAATCAATTTTAATTATAAATGAAAATTATATACCATTTGGGCTATCCAAGGACTGGCACTACTTTTTTACAAAAAAATATATTTCCTCAGCACAGTGAAATAAATTATCTGGGTCCAAAAGATTATCTGCAATCTCAAACAGCTTTGACATTGCAAAAACTTGATAGATTAGGAAATATATTTACTTCAAAAGAAATCGATGAAGAGTGTGACCTTAAAGAAATCGAAAATATAATTAATATTGAGCACTTTAGTAAATATAAAGTTAATGTAATCTCAAGTGAGAGATATACAATGTTTACCAACATCAACGATTTTAATGATATTAAACTAATAAATAAATTTGTAAAATCATATCATCCCAATTTAGAGGTGGAATTTTTAATTGTATTAAGAAATCAATACGATTTAATAAAATCATTATATTTTCATAAATATAGATGGGTAAGTAAGATTTTAAATATCAATAATTTTGAAGATTTTGTTAAGTTTTTAAGAAAAGATCTGCCTTTTAATACAGATACTTACACATTTTTAAATTTTGTCAAAAATTTTAATTTTTTGTACATGAATGATAAATTGGAAACAATTTTTCCAAATTCAAAAATAAACTTTTTAAAATATGAAAATTTAAAAAATGATAAAAAAACTTTTTTTTTAGAATTAAGTAAAATTTTAAAAGTAGACCATCACGAAACCTTAAATATCTCAAAAAAAAAGGATGAAAATGTTTCAAATAAAGATGATATTAGAACCTTTTATAGAAGTAAAACTTTAACAAGTATTTTAAATCTTGGGATTATTTTAAAAATTAAAAATATAATCCCTCTTAAATTAAAAAGATTTATAGTTAATATTTCAATTATTTTTACCAAAAAACAAAAAAAATCTGATGAAAATATAGAAAGAAAAATTTTTGAGGAATATTTTTTGGAGTCCAATGAAAAGTTTTTTAAAAAAAAAAATATCAAATACTTCTAAAAATTTAATTTTTTTTAAGAAGCATTCTTAAATTTTTTCCATGACCAGATGAATTTATATAAAATTGTAATACTTCAATTTCTTTTTCTGTAAGGCTATCTTTTTTTAATTTATGTTTTTTAAACCATTTATAATCATAAAGATCTAAACCTTGTGTTTCCCAGTCTAAAACTTTGAATCCTCTTTTGGAAAAAAAATCCATTAATGTTTTTGGCGAAAAATACGTTAAATGATGAGTCGGCCAAATAAAGTGTGAATCCTTCTCTCCCAAAAGCATTCTTGTTGCGCTTTCCCAATTTGGAACGTAAACATAAACCAAACCCTTTTTTTTCAAAATTTTTTTTACTTTGTTAATTTCTTTGCTTGGATTAGGAAGATGTTCAAGTACATCGAACATTGTGACAATATCATATTTTTTAGATGGCTTAAACTCTTCTAAAGTTTTTTGAATAATATTAAGTTTTCTTTTAATACCAAATGCCACTGCAGAGGGATTAAGTTCTAGCCCTTCACATTTCCATCCTTTTAATTTTGCATATTCAATAAAAAAGCCTGTGGAACATCCAACATCTAATAAATTAATCTTTTTTTTTCTTACAATATTTCTGAGGTATTCAAATCTTTCCTTGCCAAATCTTTTAACCCTGTATAGGTGTGATTTTTCACCTAAGTCCTTCATTATTTTTTGATAATTTTTGGACTTATAAGTATTAAAATAGTAGTCAAAATTGAAGATTGGATTCACAAAAACCAATTTACATTTTATACATTTGACAATTTTAAGATTATCTTTAATTAAAATTTTCTGACTTTTTGACGAATTACAGTTGGGACACTTTCTATTTTTAAGATTTTTTTTAATAGTTTTATTTTTTTTTAAAAGAAAACTAAAACTTTTATTTTTATTTTTTATAAGTGAGCCATAAGAATTTCCAGGCCTTAATTTTTTAATATCAATATTTTGGGAAACAAATTTTGATTTATAATTAATTTTCATTTTTTAAAAAATTTTTTAGCCATTTTTAAATCTTCCAGATCATCAATATCAATTGATCTATTAAATGGCATCAAAAAAGGGATTAATTTTCCGTATAGTATATTTCTATTTAGATTCTCCTTTTTAATTATGTAAATTGAAGCTCCATTTCTTGCAAAAGTCAGTTTTTTTTTCTTTCTATTTGTTAATATCTTCTTTTGATTGAAAAAGCTTTTCAAATAACCTTTTTTATCAATCATCATTTGAGAATATGGCTCAAAATTATGGGGGATTCTTTGAACACTTACTAGTGTGTCTGCTTTATTTATTTTTTTTATAAATAATTTGTATGCATTTCTTATATCAAGATTATTTCTTAATGGAGATGTAGGTTGTAATATAATTATATATTTTGGATCGTAATCAAATTTTTGGTTTAAATATCTTACAGTATGTCTTATTGAGTCAATTGTGGGACTAAAGTCTCTTGAAATTTTTTTTGGCCTTTTAATTGTTGTTATATTTTTTTTTTTTGAAGCATAATTTAAAATTTTATTGCTATCAGATGAAACAACTATCCTATTCATAACTTTGGATTTAATTGCTGCTTCTAATGTATAATGTATCAAGGGCTTTCCAAAAAAACTAATTAAATTTTTATTTTTAATTGATTTTGAGTTACCCCTGGCAGGAATTATACCTAAAACATTCATTAATAATTTAATTTTTTTTGAATACTTGGTTTACTCTTCAGAATATATTGAACGATTTTGCTAGCTGCATTTCCGCTTCCATAAATTTTATCTGATTTATATTTTTTGTTTCTTAAGATTTGTTTTTTAATTGCTGCTATAATTTTTTTTTCTGAATTATCTGTATGAATTACATTTTTTCCAAACTCTCTGTTATTTTGTCTGGTACCAATATTAACACACGGAGTTCCAATAAAACAACCTTCTCGGATTCCACTAGAGGAATTACCAATCAAACAGCTTGTGATATTTAATAATTTTACATAATTTTCTATTTCAAGCATTTTAATGAAGAAAAAATTTAGTTTTGGATTTTTTTCTCTAAAAATTCTTATTCCTCTTGATATGCCATCTGATCCTGCATCTGGGTTAGGCCAAATTACTATTGTAGGCAAATTAACCTTTTTTGCTGCATTGAGTGTGGTTAAAATTTGCGACATACTTTTTTCATATTCAGTGGTAACTGGGTGTTGTGAAATAATTAAAAAATTTTTCTTTAATGAAAATCTGTTACCAACACCATGTCTAAAAATTTCATTTTCATTTATATTATTCCTTTTTTTTAAAATATTTTTTACTAAATCAATACGTGGACAGCCAACATTAAAGACATATCTAGGATCTTCACCTAATTTAATTACTCTTTCTCGTGCTTTTTTAGTTGCAACAAAATGTAAATGAGCCAATTTTGAAGTAGCATGTCTTATACTCTCATCAATTGTACCGGTAATTTCTCCACCCATAGTATGTATCAGCCTAAAATTTGACAACACTGAGGATATTGAGGTCGCTAATGTTTCATATCTATCGCCAACCGTAATCACGAAATCCGGCTTAATCTTGTTCAAAATTGTAGATAGTTCAATTATTCCTATTCCAATAGTTTTTGACATTGATAAAGGATTTTCACCCTCGACTAAATTCATTATTTTTGTGTCAATTCTAAATCCATCTTTTAAAATAATTTTCTCTAATTCTCCATACTTAGATACTAAGGCCGAGGCTCCTAAAATAATTTTTAGATCTAATTTTTTACTTTTCTTAATTGCAAACAAAACAGACTTTATGCTACTATAATTAGCTCTTGATCCAATAAAAACTGAAATTTTTTTCATTTTATTTATTCCTTTTTAATAAAAGTTTTTTTTACTTAATCTTATAGTGTCATATAACTTCTGTTATGAAAATTTACTATTGATTTCTTTATTTGGGCCCTAATATCGAAAAACAAGCAATTTTTTTTGAGTTTTTTAATGATTTGAAGATCTGTCTTTTTTTTATAAAAATCATGAGGTACTGCAAAAATTAAAACTTCAGAATCCTCTGGAATATTTTTCCAATTAACAGCCTTAATATTTTTACCTTTATAAGAATTAATCTTGTTCATATAAGGATCATGAATATTAATTAAAATATTTTTTTTCGAGAAAATTTCTGCAATTCTTATAACTTTGGAGTTTCTGAAATCTGAAACATTTTCTTTATAAGTTGCACCCAATATATTTATCTTTTTAATCTTTATATTATTTCTTTTACAATAATTAAAAATTTTTTTTACGACATAATTTGGTAATTCTTCATTTGTATTCCTTCCTGATGTAATCAATTTTGAATTAAATTTGATTTGATCAGCTTTATATTTTAAATAGTAAGGGTCAACACCAATACAATGTCCACCAACTAGACCAGGATAAAATCTCAAGAAATTCCATTTAGTTGATGCAGTTTTTAAAACCTCATCTATATCAACGTTAAGTTTAGAAAAAAGCATTGCTAGTTCATTCATTAATGCAATATTTACATCTCGTTGCGTATTTTCTATTATTTTGGCAGATTCAGCAGTTATTAGATCTTTGGCTAAGTGTATTTTTTTAATAATTAAAGAATATAAATTTTTGACTTCTTGAGCGGTTTTCTTATTATTTGAACTAACAACTTTAACAATTTTTTTTAAATCATTTTTTTTATCTCCAGGATTTATTCTTTCTGGGCAATAAGCAACAAAAAAATCTTTATTGTACTTCATTCCTGAATTCTTTTCTAAAATTGGTATCAATATTTCTTGTGTTGCACCTGGATAAATCGTGGACTCTATAATAACAATATCATTTTTTTTTAAATATTTAGCACAAATAAAACACCCATTTTTTAGTAGACTAAGATCAGGTTTATTATTTTTATAGACTGGAGTAGGAAGGGCAATAATCTTATATTTTGAATTTTTTATGCTTTTTGGATCTGAATGGTAGCTTAAATATTTTGCTTTTGAAAAATCCTTTTTTTTAAAAATAAATGAGTCATCTTTTTTTTTTTTGAAGTTAGCAATTTTTTCTTTTGAGACGTCAAAACCAATTGTTTTTATAAACTGACCAAAATTTAAAGCCAGTGGATGGCCAACATATCCTAGCCCCATTATTGCTACAGAGTCCTTTTTTTTATTAAACATCAATTAGATCTTATAAAATCCTTTATACCATTTGATAAATTCTGAAATACCATACTGAATTGTAACCTTGGGTTTAAAATTAATTCTTTTAAACAATAGTTTACTATCAGCATAGGTTTTTTGAACATCACCTTTTTGTAAAACTTTGAATTTTATTTTCGCCTTTTTTTTTGTACATTTTTCAATTTCTTTAATATAATTCATCAATTGAACTGGTTTACTATTTCCAATGTTATAAATTTGAAATGGGGCAATACTATTATTTGGTTTTACTTTAATATGCTTGTCTTTTTTAGGAATCTTTTTAATTAATAGATATATAGAATGAACAATATCATCAATATAAGTAAAATCTCTTACGTGCTTACCATAATTAAAGACCTCAATTTTTTTTCCAGAAATTATATTTTTAGTAAATTTAAATAATGCCATATCTGGTCTGCCCCAAGGTCCATAAACAGTAAAAAATCTTAAGCCAGTTGATGGAAGTTTATATAAATGACTATAAGCGTGTGCTATTAATTCATTTGATCTTTTTGTTGCTGCATAGAGTTGGATGGGGTGATCAACATTATCTGACTCTTTAAATGGCATTTTTTTATTCATTCCATAAACGCTACTTGTGCTTGCGTAAATAAAATGTTTCACTTTATTTTTAACACAATTAAAAATTATATTATGAAAACCTATCAAGTTATTTTTTATATAAGAATTTGGGTTAATTAAACTATAACGTACACCAGCTTGAGCAGCTAAATTTATAACAAATTTAATTTTATTTGAATTAAATACTTTATTTATTTTTTTTTCATTTGAAATGTCTACTTTATAAAAAATAAAATTCTTTTTATTTTTTTTTAATATCTCAATTCTTTTTTTTTTTAAGCTAACGTCATAATAATTATCGTAAGAATCAACTCCTATTACTTTAAGTTTTTTATCTAAAAGTTTTTTCGCGAGATGAAATCCTATAAATCCAGCAGCCCCAGTAATTAATATCATTTAATTAAATTTGTTTTTAAAAGCTTTTCCATATGGAAATTTATTACAATTATATCTTGGCAATGTATACTTAGTTTTTAGATCTTTGAATGTAATATCTCTATTTTCAACACTAATACTTAAATCAAATTTATATTTTTTCAATAGTTTAATTATTTTATTGTTATAAGATAAAGGTCCACCATAAGGATAACAAAAAATAAAATTCTTTTTTGTAAATTTTTTCAAAAAAATTCTACTTTGTTGAATTTCATTTTTTGCTTTGTTAATGCTTAATTTAGTCATTAATGTGTGAGTTACAGAATGCCCCCCAATTATCATTCCCATTTTAGACATTTGTTTAACTTGGTCTAAAGATAGATAAAATTCATCAAAAATTTTTTTCTCAAATTTTCTAGAAAAAAAAGTATAAAATAATTGGGTAATGAATTGAGTTCTTTTTTTTTCGATAATATAAAAATTAAGAATTTTTTTAACTTTTATGTAATTTTTTTTATTAACTTGTGTTTTATAAAATATTTTACCAAATTTTGATAAATTCTTTTTATCAATATATTTATGATAACCAAGATTTTTGATTGCGTTTAGTATTTTTTCAGGACCAAATCTAGCTAATAAAAAATGTATCTTATGGACACTTAGGATATTTTTTTTCTTGTAATCTAAAGCGGGTATAAAAAATATTCCCTTTATATTTTTGGGATACAAAATATCTTTTGCAACTTTATAATGACACTTAAGACCGTCATCAAAAGTCAGAAAGATAGCATCTTTTTTAAATTTTTTTTTATAAAAAAGTTCATCAGTATCAAAAAAGTTATATTTTTTTTCGAAAAAATTTACTTGTTTTTTAAAACTGCTTAGGGACAAAAAATTTAGATACTTTTGTTCTTTTTTAAAATTTTGAACATAGTGATACATTATACTTTTCATAAACTTAAAATTGGATATTCATAGATTAATTTTTTTTCTTTTTCTAAAAACTTTTTAATGTTTTTTTTATTCATATTTTTTTTTTGCTTTTTTTAATGAATTAACATCTAAATCTGATCGCTTATAAATTTTAGCGTTTTTTACTTTCCATTGTTTTTTAGGTTTTAAATTTTTTAAATTTAATATGACCTTTTTAATTTCCTTAATAGATTTTAAAATAATTTCACATCCTATTGTATGAATATTATCTTTAATTTTAATTTTAGGTCTAAATTGGTGAATAATAGGACCACTATCAATGCCATAATCTATAAACATAAAAGTTCCTCCTAAAAACTGTAATTCATTATTAACTATGGGCCAAAAATTTGTGGCACTTCCTTTATAATATGGTGACAACCCTAAATGCAAATTTATAAATTTATTTTTAAATTTTCTGATAAGGTTGTTTCTTATTAATGAGCATCCATAAGATATTAATAAATCTGGCTTTAAATCTATAATCTTTTTAATAATTTTTGTGTTTGTGTTTAATTCATTTCTAGAAATAAATATTTGTTCTTTAAATTTTTTTTTTTTAAATTGGTCTAATTTAAAAATTTTTTTTTCGTAATAATGTCGTTTTTTAAAATGATGCTTAAGAATGATTGATGTTTTTTTTGATTTTATAATTAAATTAGACTGTCTTTTATCATTATCTTCACATACACACAATAAAAGATCAACATTATTAAAATTATTTAAAGAATGTTTAAAAAACTTATGTCTATGCTCATCTGCAGTTATTAATATTATTTTTTTTTTCATTTTTTAGAAATTTGAAAAAGATTATCGTCTAATTTTTTTATTTTAAAGAAAACTTTTATTCCAGCAATTTTATTTATTTTATTCAGATCATTAATAATCTCAGTTTTTTTTATACTTTCAATTTTTTTCTTTTTATACTCTCTTGATAAAAGAAAATTTTTATTAAAGATGAAATATGTGAATTTAATTATTTTACTTCTAAAAACAAATGATTTTACCTTTACCAAATAATTTTTGAAGTTGTTATTTGAAAATTTTTGATAAGTTAAGTGAGAGCTATTATTTGAATTTCTAATTGTTTTAAGATAATTAATAAAATCTTTATAGAAAAAATTATCTTTAGAAGTATTTTTTATATAATTTTTGGCTAATTGATGATTTTTTGAATAAGAGATTGAAAGTATTTTTTTAATTTTATTTTCTACATCTTTATGATTACTAAAATGATATCCAAATTTAAAAGAAAAATTATTTCTGTATTGGTTTTTATATTCACAAAATGAAACAATTTTTTTTTTCATTGAAATCGCTTCAAACACAGTAGTGCATCCTGAATGCATAAAAATTTCACAGGCTTTAATCCATGGGGTTACAGAATATTTATAAATAACAAAAATATTTCTAATTCCAGAAAATCTTTTTTTTACTTTTTTAATATCTTGTCTAGGATGCGGTCTAAAAATAAAATTTATATTTGGATTAGATTTGGCCAATTTTTTTAATAATTGTACAACAGACTCATAGTTTTTATTTTCAATAATCCTCTCATTTTTGATGATTTTTTTATTTCTTAAATTTTCATTTTGTAAATTTTTATAGATAAACTCTTGATAGATTTTGTCGTCTAAAATTTGATCAGATCCAAAGCTTGAAGAAAAAAATACAAACTTTTTATACCTTTTTTTTAACTCGTCAATTTCTTTTTTATAAAAATCAATAAATGGTTTTTTACACAAATCAAATTTTGGATGACCAAAAATAGTTTTCTGATTTAATTTTTGTCTAAGCTTTTTTCTAATGATCTCAAAGTCTCTTTTTCCCCAATAAATATAATCATCAATTATTTCAAATATCTTTTTTGTAACTCTATTTTCAATTACAAAGTTTTGAAAATTTAAGACAGGACCTTCTTCATCAAGAATTAAAAATTTATTATTGTAAATTTTTTTTTTAATAAATAAATTTTTTTCAGGTCCTCCTTTTGATATCAAAAGAACATCTTTGTTATTTTTATATATACTATATATCTTATTTTTTTCACCAATTATGACTTGGTGATTGGTATTTTTAATTATTTGATAAGCTAGTAAGACTTTGCTGTAATATTCTCTTACTTTTATTTCAATTGGTAATGCTATATTCATATTTAATCATCATGACCTTCTTTCGTTGCTGTATGCCTTAATTTAAATCCACCATTTACTTTTACCCAAAGATGCGGAGACCGAAACTTGTCGCATAAAACTTCAAATTCTACCTGTTTGATATCTAAATAATCTAACACTTCTCTCAAATATCTATCTGGATATTCTCCATCATATTTTTTTACAAGTAATTTGGCTTCATCTAATGTTATATGTTTATTTCTGATTTCTTGACTTGCATCATATGAGCATCTCCCTAAACCATATTTTATGAAAGTTGTGTAGTAGTGTAAGTCATCAATTTTATCATCAATGCTTGAGTATTTACTATATGTGCCTTGGGATCTGTAAGGTCTAGATTTGAAGTTACTATTTTCAACAGAATAATAATATGCTTCTTGTGAAATCCATTTTAAATAATAGCCTAAATGATGAACTTCAAATTCATTATTTATTTTTTTTTGATCAATGGGCAAGTATAAATTTAAATCTTTCATTGAAAAATTATGCTTGTTAATCAAATCATCCAAACTTATTCCAGCAATATATAAATCTTTCAATTGAGTTGAATAATATTCTCTATCCCTTAAAGATGAAGAATTTTCAACGATAGGATTTCCCCATTCTCCGTCTGGATCACCATAAAATACAAGAGGAATATTTAATTGATTAGATATATTAGGAACTGCATGTTTTTGACCCATAATGAAAGTTTGAAAAGGATGAAGCAAATTTATTAATGATAATTTTGTAAGCCTTCTTAGAACTTCAGGATTATAGTTTATTGTTAAATTATCAAAGCCACCAATTGAAAGCCAATTGTTAAAATTTTCTTTACCATAATCTGTATAAAGAATTGGTGGCCAAGTGATTGTAATAGGATTCATGCCATACTTATATTTTAACAAATGTGAGGCATAAATACTGTCCTTTCCACCACTGCCAGCAACTATACAGTCATATTCGATACCATTTCCTCGATTATTATCTAAAAGTTTAATTAACTCTTTCTCTCTAATGTCCCAACTTATATTTTTTTCTTTTAGTTCAGCTTGCTTACAAGCATCACAAATACCGTCTGAATTAATGTTTAAATATTTTGCTCCTTTTCTATTGACAGTATGTTTGTACTCTGGAAATGATGTTGGTAGCTGATTAGACAAAACACATGTTTTACAAAACACTACTTTTTCAGGTAAGTTATAAAAAGTTTTCATAATGTTATAATAGCTCTTTAAAATTCTTATACACTTCTAATCCATGAATGGAACTTTTTTCTGGATGATATTGAACACCATAGATATTTTCACAATTAAATGAAGAGACAAAATTAAAATTTTTATAATTTGTCTCTGTAATTATATTTTTTTTATTTTCAATTTTTACATAATACGAGTGCACAAAATAAAATGGTGTTTGATCTTTGATATTTCTAAATAAATAGCTTTTTTTTCTCATGTTAATCGTATTCCAACCAATGTGTGGAACAATTAAATCCGCATTAAATTTCAAACATTTCCCTTCAAGTAAGCCTAAGCCCTTTACATTGGGGCTTTCCTCACTTGTCTCGGTTAATAAATGCATTCCTAAACAAATTCCTAGTGTTGGTTTTTCTTTTATTTCTTTTTTTAATAAGTCGTATAGATCATTTTTTAATAAATTATTTATTGCTTGACCAAACGATCCAACTCCTGGAATAATCAATCCATGACACTCTTGAAAATCATTCTTATTTTTAATTATTTTAAAATCAATTTCTTCATATATGCAAGCTGATTTTACACTTTCTAAATTACTTATATTTAAATCTAGAATCCCAATTTTTTTTTTCATCAATTTAAACCCTCACATCAAAATTATTTTTTTTGAGAAATTTCTTAATCGAAAATATGTTGTATTCTTTATGCTCCTTTTTTTTTAATTCATCTAAAAAAAATCTATTGCCTTCAATATCATTTTGATTTTTTGATAAATCCAAATTATTATAATGTAAAAAACTCCCAAAAAAAATTCCGCTTATCTCAAAACTTTTGAGATCGTCATTAAGATCTGATAATTTTCCAATTCCACTTCCAAAAATTAGGGGAACTTTAATATTACATTTGCTAAATAAATATTTTAATAATTCCATATTCATCCCTTTTTTAAGTCCATCATAATCCACACTTGATAAAAGAATTTCTCCTATTCCTCTATCTTGGACTTCATTTACCCAGTCTGAAACTTTTTTGCCTGAATTTTCTCTTCCAAAATTATAATAACAATAATAATCATTATTAATTTTTTTTGCCTCAATATTTGCACATATAGTTGAACTACCAAAAATATTGGCAAACTGATTTATTAATGTTGGATTTGCAAGTATAGAGCTGTTTACCATTATTTTATCAGCCCCTGATTTTAATACTTCCCTAATATCTTTTTCATTTCTTATACCTCCACCTGCAGTTACTGGTATAAATACATCTTTAGAAGCTTGATTAAGTATTTTATACAAGTTGTCTCTACCGTATAAACTTGCGACTACATCATTTATAATAATTTCATCTGCACCCTGAGCGTAATAAATTTTTGCATAATGATTTGGATTGCCTAAAGATCTAAGACCCTCAAAATTAATACCTTTGACTAAATTCGGGCCTTTTATATCAAGTTTAGGTATAATTCTTAAAAACACTATTTTAATTTTTTTAATTTATTATTCAGATCTTTTATTTTTTTTCTTAAGGACAAATCTGTTGGTTCTTTTTTTTTTTTATATTTTTTTTCTTTAATTGAATTAATTATTTTATTAGTCATTTGGCCAAATTTTATATTCAAAAAATCACTAATTTCACAACTTACTTTTAAAGGGTCTGAGCATAATTGATTATATTTAATCAAAAATATGTTTTTATAATTTAATTTATAAAATCTCAAAAAGCTTTGATATTGTAATAATGTGTAAAAATACGATCTATCAATTAAACTATATTTTAACCACTTTTCACGATTATTTTTTGGGACCCAATAAGGAATTACTTTTTTTTTGTAAATTACATTCGGAAATTGAAGATCTTTTTTAATATTTTTATTTGTAAACCATTTTTTATAATAAATTGAATTAGAAATATCAAATAAGTCACGTACCACAATTATATATTTCGAATTTGGATAAATCTTTTTTATCTCCTTAATAACAAGAAGTCCCTTTATATTAATTAAAATCCTGAACTTTTTACTTTTTTTTAAAAATTCTGTTTTATTGTTCTTTTTTATAAAAGTTTTTATTTCAGAGATAGATTTTGATTTTCCAATAAAACTTTCATCATTTTTATTATAATTGAAATTTCTCCCCGACAAAAAATTATAAAAAAATTCATCATATAAATAAGTTTCAAATAAAATTTTCCAATTTTTTTTAAAATTTTTATAAAGAAGTGAAACCATCAGATCTGTACTTGTTTGTTCGTACAGATATGCAATATCTTTGCAAGATGAGATTAGTCTAGATGTAATTGTAGTTCCGCTTCTTAGAGATCCCATCAAAAAAATACTTTTATTTATCTTTTTGGAAGCGTTCTGAGACTTGACAAGCATTATAAATTTTTTGGGTATGAATTTTCAAAATTAATTTTCTTATAAATCTTAACTGAAATATATCTATCTATAAATTTTTTTTTAGTTTTCATGTTTGGTTCAAATGAAACACTATAAATTTCTCTAAATAAATTACTTGACTCAAGAAAGGTTGAATAATCTGACTTATATGAGTTAAATTTTTTAGTATGTTCATTAACATTTGTGTGTGAAAATAAAGGTTGAAAATCAATTATGCTTAAATATCCATTAATATTAATTTTATTATAAATTTGATTAAATTGATTAAAAACCTCTTCTCTATCTAAAAGATAAAGCATCCATCCCATATTTATCATATCAAATTTATTTTTAATCTTATTAAGCTCTAAACTTGAAAGTTTTAAAAATTTAATACTTTTGAATTTTTTTGATGCATATTTTATTGCGTCTTTACTTACATCTATTCCAGTAAAACTCACTTTTTTTTTATTATACTTAAATAAAGAATTCTTAAATTGATTTAGGTCCTCTCCTCCACTACATCCTATTTCTAAAAAATTTGAAAATTTTAAATTTAATCTTTTTACAGCATGTAGAATATCAATATTCAAATAACCAACTCTATCACTTGATTTAAAATAATTTCTTTTAAAATAACTTGAGGAGTCATGTTTGATAAATTTTTTTAGATTTTTTGACATTTTTTAATTTATAACTTTTACGGTCAATTTTATATTTTATTTAGTCAATCTATTAAATCCCATTTCTTTAACAGGTCCATTTAGTTCCCTGACAATTTGGCCATTTTTTAATAAAAATGAGATTTTTTTGAAAATTTCTTTACAAGCCTTCTCATAAATTTTTAACTCTCTTTTAGAGTGTTTATAATTTGCGTAGCATTGATTAGTTGCCAAAATATTAAATTTTAACATCTCTTGAATAAAATATGTAATTACAGCGGGCCAATTATCACATTTTATTTTGAAACTTGCTAAAGGATCTATTCCCGATATCTCAATCTCTAAATTATTTTTTTTAGCTGCATCTTTCCATATTCTTTTTATCTCTCTTCCAGTCTTCACAAGCTTATTACCTAACTTTAATTTTTTATGTTTTTTTATAAAAGCTAAAGCTGATGCTGGTCCAACTTTTTCAGTCCACAAAGCACTACTAACAAAAGTTTTTAAAACACAGTCCATTATTTTTTTCTTACCTATTATAGCGCCCATCGGAATTCCGTTCGCTATAGTTTTTCCATAAATGACCATGTCAGGATTTATTCCAAAAACCTTGTGCGCTCCTCCAGAATTTAGTCTCCAGCCTGATGTAATTTCATCAAAAATTAATACACAATTGTTTTTCTTAGCTAATTTTTTGATCTCTAATAAATATTTTCTGTTTGGATAGCCCTCCCTACAGGGTTCCATTACAATTGCAGCGCATCGTTTTATATTTTTTCTTATAATATTTTTAAGATCATCCCAGTTGTTAAATCTAAAAGGAATAGTGGTACCTTTTAATCCTTTTGGAACACCTAATGGTTTAAGGCCTGGTAACAACTGAAAATCAAGATTTTTTTTTGATTGATGATTTGCGGATAAATACCAATCATGCCATCCATGATATCCACAAAATAAAATATTATCTTTTTTAGTAAAAGCTCTAGCTAATCTAATAGCAATTGCCATAGTCTCTCCACCACTTCTTGCATATCTTACACCACCAGCCCATTTATGATCTTTCATCAATAAATCAGCGAGCTCAACGTCCTCAGGTGGATTCAATGTTGAAATTGAACCAGATTTAATTGCATTTATAGATGCCTTATTAACATCTGGATCTGCATAACCTAATACAGATGTACCCGCACTTACAAGACTAAAGTCATAATATTTTTTTCCCTCAAGATCCCAAATGTTAATCCCTTTTGCTTTTTTAAAAAATGTTGGCCAGTTTCCATCTTTTAAATACATATCTGGTCTTTTTCCTAACAACTGAGAAACTCCAGGAATTATTTTCTGTGCTTTTTTTAATATTTGTTTTGTTTTATTTTTTTTCATTATTTCTTAAAAATATTTTTTACAATTTTAAAATCTAAGTAATTATCAATTTCAAAAGATTTGTGATATGGAAATTCAAATCCCTTTGTTTTTTTTGAGATAAAACCACCATTAGCAATTAGTTTATCAATTTTACTGATATATAAACTTCCATCTAAGAAATATAAGTTCTCATTTTTAAATCTATTAAAATTATTGAAAATTTTTTTTTGAATATTGTTTAGTTTTAGTTTTTTATTTAAAGTAAATATTGACCTTAAGTCAAATTTTAAAATTTTAGATATCCCAACAATACTATCCATTTTTTTATCATTTATTAATGATTTTAAAGCTAAGTCTATATCTTTAGATGATGTCATTGGTGACGTTGGTTCTAATAAAATTAAATAGTCATACTTTTTGTCTATAAGTTTTAATTTTTTTAAAAAATGATTTATGACTTTCATCGAATTTACATTATAGCCAGACAAAAATCTTGGTCTTTTAAAAAGGCTTTTTGCTCCTCTTTTTTTGGCAATATTGATATATTTTTTAGAATCACTTGATA
>MDTA01193577.1_pt1 | contig 18367 bp, 15 predicted proteins | sample 811151 | NCBI WGS metagenome assembly MDTA01 (sample SAMN05326648, study PRJNA326480) | marine metagenome | isolation source: seawater | place: Indian Ocean: South | collected 2010
CTTGATATAGAAAATATAAAATTTTAATAATGAAAAAATTAATTTTTTTAATTCCAATTATATTTTTGATAATTGCAACAACATATACAAAAAATTCTACAAAAAAAATTGATAAAGAAATTTTTCAAACAAAAGAAAATATTAGAGTTTTAGAGGATAGGTTAGAACTAATATTATTAGACTATAATTATTTAACTTCACCCAAAAAACTCATGGAATATTCTAAATTATATTTCGAGGATGATCTTTTACAAAAAAAAGCTGAAGATTTAAGTTTTATAACAATAGAACAAGATAAATTATTAATTGAAAAATTTTCAAATTTTGATGATTAAACTAGATGAAAAAAACAATATTAATGAAAATCCAGATTTGGAATTTAATTATAAAGAAAATATATCAAATGTTAAGATTTCTTTTGAAAGGGTAGCTTTTATATTTTTTATCTTTTTTGTAATTGCAATTATATTTTCTGCAAAAGTAATTTTTTTAAGTTTTAAATCTCAACCTGAAATAAAAAAAATAGTAAAGAAAGAGAATTATAGGGCATCAATTCTAGATATTAATGGAAACTTAATTGCAAAAACAGTTCCAGTAGTCAATATTGGTATTAATCCAAATGAAGTTATTAATAAAGAAAAACTATTACTATCATTAAAAATTATTTTTCCAGATAGAAATTTTAAAAGACAAATGAATGGAAAAAAATTCTTTTATGTAAAAAAAAAAATTCGTCCAGATAATCTCGAAAAAATTTTACTTTTAGGTGAAAAGTCAATCAAGCAGGAATATAGTATTGCAAGAGTTTATCCTGATAGTAGATTATTTAGCCACGTTCTTGGACAAATAGATACTGACAATAATGGTATTTCAGGTTTAGAGAAATCTTTTGATTATGAGCTTACAACATCACGAGAACCTTTAAGATCAACATTAGATACAGATATACAATACCTAATAAGAGAAGAATTATTAAAATCAGAAAAAATATTTAGTAATATCGGAAGTGCAGCAATACTAATGAACATTCATAATGGAAATATAATTTCAATGATATCTCTACCTGATTTTAATCTAAACCTTAGAGAAACTGTTAAGGATAAAAAATATATAAATAGGGCCTCTAAGGGAACTTATGAATTTGGCTCAGTATTTAAAACATTTACAATTGCTGCAGGTCTTAATTATAATGTAATAGATGTAGATACAGAATTTAAGGATTTAAAAAAAAAAATATTTTGTGGAAAGAACTCAATATCCGAATATGACAAAAAAATTCCTAAAGATTTAACTGCAGAAGAAATTTTAATCAGATCAGGAAATATTGGATCAGCAAGAATAGCTGAAAAAATAGGGGTAGAAAAATATAAAAAATTTTTAGAAATCATTGGAATATTAAAAACTACAAATTTTGATATAGAGGAAGTTGGAGAAACTCAAATAGGTAATTGGGGTAAATGTAAACTATTAACTGTGGGTTTTGGACACGGTATTGCAACTACACTCCTAAAACTAGCAAAGGGATATTCTATAATATCTAATGGCGGGTATGAAGTTAACCCAACCTTAATAAGGGGGAAAGAACCTGAAAAAGGAAAGAAAATATTAAATGATGATGTTTCTAAAAAAATATTACCAATTCTCCGCAAAATAGTTTCTACTAAAGAGGGCACTGCTGGATTTGCAAATGTGAAAGGATATCAGATTGGAGGAAAAACAGGCACTGCTGACATAGCTTCAATTGGAGGATATTCTAAAAAAAAAATAAATACATTCGCATCTATTTTTCCTATTGGAAATCCAAAGTTTGCTTTAATTATAATGTTAGATCAACCGAAGCCAAATCCTGAACTAATATACCACTATAGGGATGATAGAATGCCTTATAAAGGAAATAAAAGAAATACCGCAGGATGGACTACAGTTTGGGTAGCAGGAAAAATAATTGAAAAAATTGGACCAATTTTAGCCACAAAATATTAAGAGCCTTAAAAATGTTACTTAAAGATTATATTTCAAAATTAGACAAAAAATTTTCAAAAATAGAATTTGATGGAATATCATTTAATTCGAAAAATCTAAAAAAAAATTATATTTATTTTGCTATAAAAGGTTCAAATTATAATGGGAATAAATTTATAAATGATGCAATAAAAAAAGGAGCAAATATTATTGTATCTGACAAGTTTAAAACACAATTTAAAAAAAATATTTTATTTTTAAAAAGCAATAATCCAAGAAAATTATTAGCAAATGTTTCATCAAGAATTTATAGCAATAAACCAAAAAATCTTATAGCAGTGACAGGCACTAATGGAAAATCTTCAATAGCTGATTTTTATTATCAAATTTTAAGTTTAAACAAAAAAAAAGTCGGCTCAATAGGAACTCTAGGCATTAGAGGAATAAAATTTAAAAAAAAGGTAAAAAATACTACCGAAAATCCAATTCTAATAAATCAAATATTAGAAAACTTTTACAAAAAAAAAATAGAAAATGTAATATTAGAAGCTTCAAGCCATGGTTTAAAACAACATCGACTAGATAACATTAATTTTAAAGTTGGCATCTTTACAAATTTATCAAGAGATCATTTAGATTATCATAAGAGTTTTAAAGATTACAAGGATTCGAAACTTATACTTTTTAGAAAATTAATGAAAAAAGGTTCTAAAATAATTTTTGATAATAGTGTGAAAATTTCTAAAAGTTTAAATAAAATTTCAAGTAACAAAAAATTAATACCTGTTACTTTGGGAAGAAAAAGATCATCGATAAATATATTAAAACAACATTTTCATAATAATAATCAGGTAATACACTTAAAATATAAAAAAAATTTTTATAGTTTTTCAACAGAGCTTATTGGTGAATTTCAAATAAAAAATTTATTGATGGCAGTTCTTGCTGCATCCCAAAGTAACTTACAATTTAGTAAAATTATTAAATCTCTTAAAAAGATTAAGCCAGTTAATGGAAGAATGGAAAAAATTGGAAAATTAAAAAACAATAGTATAGTTATATTAGACTTTGCGCATACACCAGAGGCACTAAAAAAATGTTTAGAGAGCTTAAAAAATCAATTTCCAACAAGAAAATTGAAAATTGTATTTGGTTGTGGAGGAGAAAGAGATAAGCCAAAAAGATCAATAATGGGATCAATTGCTAACAATTTTTGTAGAAAAATATATTTAACAGATGATAATCCTCGAAAAGAAAATCCAAAAAAAATTAGAAAAGAAATTAAATCAAGGATTGAAAGTTCCAAGGTAGTTGAATTAGCTTCAAGAAAAATTGCAATTTTAAAATCTATAGATGAATTAAAGTCAGATGAAATATTAGTTGTTGCTGGAAAGGGTCATGAAAGTTTTCAAGAATATAAATTTAAAAAGAAATTCTCAGACAAGGAAGCTATTTTAAACGCAATAAAACAAAAAAATAAAAAACTCAATGATAATTGGAAAGTTAACATAATAAACGAAAAATTAAATGTAAGAATTAATAAAGACTTAAAAGTTAAGAATTTTATAATTAATTCAAAAAAAATAAAAAAAAATGATATTTTTTTTGGTGTAAAAGGTAAAACTTTCGACGGAAGTAAGTTTGGTAATGAAGCAAAACGGAGAGGTGCATCAGTTTTAATATTAAAAAAAAAAAAAATAAAAAAAGATTCTAATATAATTGAGGTAAGAAATGTTTTAAAAGCACTTACTTCAATTTCAAGTACAATAAGAAATTCATCATTTTCAAATGTAATTGGCATCACAGGCTCATCTGGCAAAACATCCTTAAAAGAATTGCTGGGTCAAACAATGGAAAAATTTTCTAAAGTAATTTATTCAAAAAGTTCACATAATAATAAATATGGTGTTCCAATCTCATTATCAGAAATAAACTTGAGTACAAAATTTGGAATATTTGAAATAGGAATGGATAAAAAGGGAGAAATTTACTCACTTTCTAAAATTGTAAAACCTAATGTGGGTATTATAACAAACATTACTTACGCACATTCAAAAAATTTTAAAAATTTAAATCATATTGCTAAAGCAAAGTCAGAAATAATCGACAACATTGTACCTAACGGAATGATAATTTTAAATTATGATGATAAATATTTTAAATATTTTAAAAAAAAAGCAGAAACAAATAAAATTAAAGTCAGAAGCTTTGGATTTAATAAAAAATCGGATATTCATTTTTTAAAGAGTTTAAAATCTGGAAGTTATTATAAAATTTTTATAAGTTGCTTTAACAATATATTTACTTTCAATGTTAAAAAAGAGCTATTTAATTATAAGTATAATATTCTAGCCGCTATAGCTTTGATTTCTTATTACTATGATCTCAAAGATGTAAACAGAAATATTTTCCTGAATTATAAGATACCTAATGGAAGGGGAAATTTAAAAAAAGTAAATTATAAAAATAAAAAATTTTACTTTCTTGATGAAAGTTATAATTCAAATCCACTTTCTCTATCTTTTGCTTTAAATAGATTCCAAGATTTAGGTGTTAATTCATCTAGAAAAATTATTCTTATAGGCGATATGCTTGAACTTGGTAAATTTTCAATCAAACAACATGAAAATATTGGAAAATTTATAAATAATTTAAAAATAGATAAAGTATATGTTTATGGAGGTAATATTATTTATGCGTACAACAAAATTAGAACACAAAAACAAGGCAAGGTATTGAAATCAAAGAATGATATTAACAACTTTTTTGAAAATGAGCTAAAGGATGGTGATTATTTAATGATTAAGGGATCTAATGCAACTGGATTACACAATATAGCTAAAAAGTTAAAAAGGGATAAGTTTAGTGTTATATAGTTTATTCTCAATTTTAGTAGAATATTTCAGTTTTTTTAATGTATTTAAGTATTTGACAGTAAGAACTGGCCTTTCAATGTTTACGGCTATGTTTGTTGTATTTATATTTGGAAATCCTTTAATTAATTTCTTCTCTTCAAAACAAATTCATGATCCTATAAGAGAAGACGGCCCAAGTGATCATATAGTTAAAAAAATAGGCACGCCCACAATGGGGGGGCTTATAATCTTACTAGGAGTATTTTCAGGTGTTTTAATTTGGGGAGACTTAAAAAATCCTTATAACTGGTTTTTAATTTATATAGCTGGCTCTTTTGGACTTTTAGGTTTTTATGATGATTATAGAAAAATTAAATTTAAAAACTCATCTGGAGTAACCTTAAGATTTAAAATTGTTCTTCAAATTTTATTAGCATCAATAGGTATATTTATTTTATATTTTTATTGTCAATTTGAAGAAATAAATAATTTATATTTTCCATTTTTTAAAAATTTAGTGATTAACTTGGGTTGGTTTTTTATTCCATTTTATATATTTGTTTTGGTAGGTTCATCTAATGCAGTCAATTTAACAGATGGCTTAGATGGATTAGCTACTGTGCCAGTAATATTAGTTGCTGGATGCTTTGCTTTTATAAGTTATGTTTCTGGAAATATTATTTTTTCTGAATATTTACAAATTCCTTATCTAGAAAGTGTAGGGGAAGCATCAATATTTTGTGGTTCTATAATTGGAGCTTGTTTAGGATTTCTTTGGTTTAATGCTCCTCCTGCTAAAATTTTTATGGGAGATACTGGTTCTTTATCATTAGGAGGATCTTTGGGCGCAGTTGCAATAATAACAAAACATGAGATTGTTTTAGCAATTACTGGAGGACTTTTTGTTCTCGAGGCAGTTTCTGTTATTGTACAAGTAATCTCCTTTAAACTAACAGGAAAAAGAATTTTTAAGATGGCACCTATACATCATCATTTTGAAAAAAAAGGCTGGGCAGAGTCAACTGTTGTCATTAGATTTTGGATAATATCAATTATTCTTGCCATGATAGGCCTTGCAACTTTAAAATTAAGATAATGAGATATCCTAAAATTTTTTTTTTTAATAAAAAAATTTTAATTTATGGTTTTGGTATTTCTGGGATTTCAACACTTAATTTTTTAAAAAAGGATAACAAATGCTTTATAGTGGATGATTATAAAAAAAACTTTTCCCAAAAATATAAAAAATATATTTTGCGATCATCCGATGTAAATAAAGATAATTTTGACTATATAATTCTGAGCCCAGGAATTGATAGTAATAAATGTAAGTTGAAAAAATTTATAAAAAAAAACTATCAAAAAGTTATTACAGAACTGGATGTATTTAATTTGAATTACCCTAAAAATGTGAAAATTACTATTACTGGAACAAATGGTAAATCAACGACAGCAAAATTAATTTACGATATATTCAAAAAACATAAATATGATGTTAGGCTAGTTGGTAACATAGGTAAACCTATTTTAAATGAAAAAAATATAAAAAATTCAACACTTTTTGTAATAGAGGCTTCTTCATATCAGCTTGATTATAGTCAACATTTCAACTCAAATTATTCTATAATTCTTAATATTTCACCCGATCATCTTGAAAGACACGGCACTATTAATAAATATGCAAAAGCAAAGTTTAAACTTGTTACAAACCAATCAAAAGATGACGTAGCTGTAGTGGATAATCATCCACTTTTAAAAAAAATGGCAAAAAAATATAAAGTTAAATCAAGAATAAAATTTATATCAATTAAAAATTATACAGAAATAAAAAAATATATTAATAATCCTTATTTTTTAAATATAGGAAATTTAAAAAATTCTATTTTTGTGTTTGAGCTAACGAAACACTTTAAATTTAGTCAGAAAAAATTTTATGAAATAGTAAATAACTTTAAGCCATTAAAATTTAGACAACAAATAATATATAACAAAAAAAATTTAACTATAATTAATGATTCTAAGTCAACATCTTTTTCTTCTACACTTCCTTTGTTGGATACAAAAAAAAAAATTTATTGGTTATTAGGTGGACTTCCAAAAAAGGGGGATAAATTAAAATTAAAACTTAATAGTAAAAAAAATATACAAGCTTTTATTTATGGAAACAATAAAAAGTTTTTTATAAGTTCAATTAAAAATAAAATAAAATATCATATTTGTAAAGATATAACCCAATCTCTAAAAAAAATTTTTAATGATATAAGAGTTCAGCCTAAAGCTAAAAGAACTATTCTATTTAGCCCCTCTGCTGCATCGTTTGATAAATTTAAAAATTTTGAGGAAAGAGGAGAATATTTTAACAAAATAATTAATAAATTTATAAAAAATGAAAAAATCTTTTGATAATTTTTATGACTGGTGGAAGAATATTGACAAAATTCTATTATTAATAATTTTAAGTTTATTTTTTTTAGGTTTATTTTTTTCTTTGGTTTCTACTTCATTGATTGCATCAGATAAGCTTGATACAAACTCTTATTATTTTTTTTTAAAACACTTTATATTTATTAGTTTAAGTGTTTGTATAATTATTTTTTTATCAATTTTAAATCAAGAAATTCTGATTAAATTCTCGTTATTATTATTCGGTATTACATTTGTTACATTGGTCCTAGTTCCTTTTATAGGTGCAGAGGTAAAAGGTTCTAGGAGATGGTTAGATTTAGGATTTTTACCTAGATTTCAACCAATAGAATTGTTGAAACCTTTTTTTATTGTTTTAATATCCTTCATACTAAGTCTAAGTATAAAAAATTTATATATAAAGTATTTTTTTAGTTTAATTATATTGATACCAATAGTTTTGTTTTTAATTACTCAGCCAGATCTAGGACAAACATTGTTGTTAATATCAGTCTGGCTTACTTTAGTATTTGCATCAGGAGCAAATCTTTATCTTCTTTTTTTCTCATTACTTACGATTGGATCAATAACCTTATATCTTGTGGTTTTTGTTGAAAAATTTCATTATATAAAGATTAGATTGTTATCTTTTTTTGACTCTAGTCCAGGAAATAATTATCAAGCAGAAAGAGCTATAGACGCAATTACCAGCGGAGGTTTTTTTGGCAAAGGTATTGGAGAGGGCACATTGAATTCGAGAGTTCCCGAAGCTCATACTGATTATATAGTCTCAGTTATTTCAGAGGAATTTGGTGCAATCATAGTTTTATTAATTTTATTATTTTATTTGATATTTTCATACAACGTCATAAAAAAAATAAGTTTTATAGATAACACTATCTCAAAATTAATTTTAATAGGCAGTATCTCTATTATACTTTTACAAACTTTTGTTCATATTGGAGTAAATATTAGAATGTTACCTACAACAGGTATGACACTACCTTTCCTAAGTTACGGTGGATCCTCAATTATAAGTTCAGCAATTTTGTCAGGTATTATTTTAAATATTACAAAAAGAAAAATAATATAATGAAAAGAATACTAATTATAACTGGAGGTTCGGGAGGACATGTTTTACCATCATTAGCTATTTATGATCATATAAAGGATGTTAATGAAGTCAATATATTAACTGACTTAAGAGGATCAAAATTTATTCCAAAAAATAAATATAAATATTCTTTAATCGATGTCCCAAATTTATTTGCAAGATTATATTTGTTTCCAATTATGTTAATTAAATTTTTAAATTCGATATTTCAGTCATATAAATTTCTTAAAAAATATAAATACGATTTAATAATAAGCACAGGTGGATATATGTCTATTCCTATATGTTTGTCAGGATATTTATTAAATAAAAATATTCTTTTATTTGAGCCAAATAGTGTACTTGGAAGAGCAAACAAATATATGCTCTCAATAGCAAAAAAAATTATTTGTTATGATAAAAATTTAAAATTATTTCCTAAAAAATATGAAAATAAAATATTTATAATACAACCTATTTTAAGAAAAGAAATTTATTCACATAAAAAAAATATTAGCGAAGAAATTAATAAAATAAAAAAAATACTAGTAATAGGTGGTAGTCAAGGAGCAAAGTTTTTTGATAGTAATATTTATAAATTGATAGCTAAAACATCTCAGTATTTTGATATTGAAGTGACACAGCAAATTTACGATGAAAAAGCAAAAAAAAATATAGAACAAGTATATAATGATAAAAAAATTAAGTATAATCTATTTAGTTATAACGAAAATCTTTGTGAAATATACAATGAGTTTGATTTAGCAATAACTAGATCAGGCGCATCTGCTATTTCTGAACTTGCTTATTTTAATGTACCATTTGTTGCTATCCCATTTCCTTTTGCTAAAGATAATCATCAATATTTTAATGCTTTATTTTATCATAAAAATAACTGTTGTTGGATAATTGATCAAAAAGTTTTTAAAATCGAAGATTTCTCAAAATTTTTATTTAATTTACTAAGCAAAAAGTCAGATTATTTTGAAAAAAAAAAAAATCAAAAAAAAATAACTAACGAAAATTCATGGAATAATATAAATAATATTCTTAAAAAACTTATTAATGAAAATTAACCTAGGTAAAACAGAATTAATCCACTTTGTTGGAATAGGAGGAATTGGAATGAGTGGATTGGCATTAATAATGCATGAACTTGGATTTAAAATTCAAGGAAGCGACCTATCTATTAATAAAAATATCGAAAGGTTAAGACAAAAAAAGATCAAAATTTTTAATAATCATAAATCTTTGAACATAAAAAAATGCACTATTTTAGTGGTTTCCTCCGCTATAAAACCTGATAACTCAGAGCTTAAAAAGGCAAAAAGATTAAATTTACCAGTTTATAAAAGAGCTGAAATGTTAGGACACATTGTTTCATTAATGACAAATTTAGTAGTCACTGGTTCACATGGAAAAACAACAACAACCTCTTTAATATCAAGTATTTTTTCGAAAGCTAAACTAGATCCAACAATAATTAATGGAGGTGTACTAAATTCAATAGGTAATTCTGCTAAACTTGGTAAAAGTAATTGGTGCTTAATAGAATCAGATGAATCGGACGGAAGTTTTCTAAAAATTCCTTTTAATTATTCTGTTGTAACAAATATTGATAACGAACATATGGACTATTACAAATCATTAAAAAATCTTAAAAAAAATTTTTCTTATTTCATAGAAAAAACACCCTCATTGGGAAAATCATTTTTATGCATAGATGATAAAAATATAATTGAAACTATTAAAATTGCTAATAATTCAAATTTTTATACATATGGTACATCAAAAAAATCTAATTTTAAAATTTTTAAAATATCCCAAACAGAAAAATTTTCGAAGTTTGATTTAAAAATAAATATTCCAGGAAAAAATAAAATAATTAAAAATATTAAAGTTCCACTAATTGGCCTACACAATGTAAGAAATGCAGCGGCTTCAGTTGCTGTTACTTTTTCGATAGGTGTCTCAGAAGAAATAATAAAAAAAGGTTTAATAAATTTTAAAGGTGTTCAAAGACGATTTAATTTTTTGTTTGAAAAAAAAGGAGCAGTTTTTTTTGATGATTATGCTCATCACCCTACTGAAATTGAATCTTTATTAGATGGTGTAAAAAGTGTTTACAAGAAAAAGGAAATAATTTGTATTTTTCAACCGCATAGAATTTCTAGAGTTAATAATTTAAAAAGTCAGTTTTCAAAAAGTTTTAAAAAAGCTGATATAGTTATTTTATGCCCAATATATAAAGCGGGTGAAAATATAAAATTAAATTTTTCATATTTATCATTTGCACGATCTATTATTAAAAATTCAAAAGTTAATTTAATTACAATTCAAAATGAAATAGAGCTCAATAAACTTATGAAAAACATAGCATATGGGCAAAAAATATTTATAGGAATGGGTGCAGGAACAATATCCAACTGGATGAGAAATCTAAAATTTTAAAAATGAATATTCTAGATATTGAAAAATTTTCAAAAAATATTGATGGTAGTATTTTTTTTGATTTTGATATTAAAAAGCTTAATTGGTTTAATATAGGAGGAAAAACAAAGATATTTTATAAACCAAGTTCATTAAATGAATTAATTAACTTCTTAAAAATATACTCAAATAGATCAAAATTATTTATTTTAGGTGCAGGTTCAAATGTACTTATAAATGATGAAATTTTTGATGGCGCAATAATCAAACTAACTAAAAGTTTTTCTAAAATTTCGGTTCTTAATGATAATTTACTCATCGCTGGATCTGCAACATCTCAGAAGAAACTATCAGATTTTGCAAAAGATAATAATTTAAGTGGTCTTGAGTTTATGTCTTGTATTCCAGGGACTGTTGGTGGAGGCATAAGGATGAATTCGGGATGTTTTGGTAAAGAATTTAAAGATGTTTTAGTTTCAGTACAATTTATAGATAAAAATAATATAGTTAGGTCATTATCTGCTGATAAAATAGATTTTGGTTACAGAAAAACTGATCTACCTAAAGATGTAATTTTCTTAAGTGCAACTTTTAAATGTTTTAATAAAAATAAAAACGAAATCGAGGATCAAATTAACAAACTTAAAATTAAGAAGGAAACATCCCAACCTTCAAAAATAAAAACTGGTGGAAGCACTTTTAAAAATCCAATCGAACAAAGTAAAAAAAAAGTTTGGGAATTAATAAAAGAGTCTATACCGAAAAAAATTAGTTTTGGAGATGCACATATATCTGAAAAACATTATAATTTTTTCGTTAATCAAAAAAATGCTACTTTCGAGGATATGAATTCTTTAATTAAATTTGTTAAAGATAAAGTAAAAGAAAAAACTGGCATAAACATAGAATTAGAAATTGTAATAGTAGAATGAAAAAAAAAATTATAATAGTTGCTGGAGGATATTCGAATGAAAGAGAAATAAGTAATCAGACAGCAAAAAGTGTTTATAAAGAATTAAAAAAAAATAAAACATATCGTATTAAGGTATTAGAACCAGATGGCAATTTTATAAAAGAATTAAGAAAATTTAGACCAGATATAGTATTTAATCTTTTACATGGTAGATATGGTGAAGATGGCTACATACAGTCAATTTTAGAAAGTGAAAAAATCAAGTATACACACTCTGGAGTATTATCATCATCTCTTGCAATTGATAAAGAAATATCAAAAAAAATTTTTATTAAAAATAAAATTTTAACACCTAAGTATATTAAGTATTCATTTAATAAAAATTTGAGCAAAAAAAATTTAATTCAAATTGTTAGAAGTAAACTTAATTTTCCTGTTGTCATAAAACCCCTTAATGAAGGATCTAGTGTAAACGTATTTATATGTAATGAAAAAAATTTATTTAAAAGACTATTAAAACTCCAAAATTATAATGAAGTATTAATTGAGAAATACATACCAGGTAGAGAAATTCAAGCAGCGATTTTAGGTAATAAAAAGTTAGGCATTATAGAGCTCAAGCCCAAAAGACAGTTCTATGACTACGAAGCTAAATATAACCCCAATGCAAAAACTCAACATATAATACCCGTAATATTAAGTACAAAAAACTATCAGAAGGTACTTAATATTGCCTATAAAGCTCATAAAAAGCTTAAATGTAGAGGAGTCACTAGAGCTGACTTTAGATTTTATAAAAACAAGTTTTATCTTTTAGAGGTTAATACACAACCAGGTATGACATCTTTATCTTTGGTTCCAGAAATTGCCAGATACAATAAAATTAATTTTAATGACTTAATCGAAATTATCTTAAAAGATGCAGCAATTAATAAATAAACGAAAAATCTATTTTTATATTTTTATATTTTTATTTTTAAGTTCAATTTTTAATATTAATTTTACAAATACAATAAAAAATTATTTTTTAATTAACGAACTTGAAGTAACTGGAGTTCCCAAAAAAGAAAAAAAAATAATTCTAGACGATCTTCAAAAATTTAAAAATAAAAACATTTTTTTTTTAAAAAGTAATATTTTTATTAAAGAATTAGAGAAATATAATTTTTTAGAAAAAGCTACTATAAAAAAAATTTTTCCATCAAAAGTTCATATATCAACAATAAAAACAAAATTTATAGCTACAACTTTTTTAAATGGTGAAAAATATTTTGTTGGAGAAAATGGAAAATTATCTAAATTCGATAAAATTACAGTAAATCAAAAATATCCTATGATTTTTGGAAAATTTAAAATAGATGAATTTATATATTTACATCAAATTTTACAAAAAGAAAAATTCAAAAATTTTAATATTAACACGTTTTTTTATCATAAAAATAAAAGGTGGGATTTGTTAACTGATGATAATATTTTAATAAAACTGCCATCAAGAAAAGTTTCAACAGCTTTAGATTACTTAATAAATATTTATTCTTCTCAAAATTTAACCAAGGGAAGAATATTTGATTTAAGAATTCAAAATAGAATTATAATCCATGATTAATAAAATTAAAAATTTAAATATTGTTGATTATAGCAACTATAAATTTAATCTATTAGTTTTAGACAAAGACTTGAAAAAAAAATATTCCTTTTGTGATTTATTAGAAGAAAGTACTTCATCTGATTACTTAGTTGATTTAATAAAAATTAATATAAAAAAAGCTGAAAAAACAATTTCATCTTATCTAGAAGAAATAATTTTAATTTACGATGAAAAAGAAATATTTTCATCCGACTTTACTATTAAAAAAGATTTCGAAAATGAAATTGATTTAAAAAAAAATTGTACTATGTTATTGATAGAGGCAAGTAGAACTGTAAGTAATAGTTATCCAGAATATAAGTTAATTCAAAGTTTTATATCTAATATAAAAATAGATGGTCAAGAAATATCGGATATATCAAATTCTTCTATTTATGTAGGTACAATCGTTATAAACTTTAAATTTGTATTTATCCCATTAAAGAAATTTAATGAAATTAATAATTTATTTAAAAAAAATAATATTCAAATTAACAGTATTCATTGTTCAAGCTTATTAAAAGCTCTTTATTATTCAAAGAAAAAGGATTCAAACAAAAATTTTGTTTTTTTTGATGTAGGTTATGAAAAAAGTACTTTAGTAATAATTAAAAAAAATAAATTATCATATCTTAACAATATAGGAGTGGGTGGAAACCATATTACGAAAGATATAGCAAAAGTATTTAAATTAGATCACACATTAGCTGAAAATATAAAAAAACAGTTTAGTAATTCTCAAAATGGAGATAATTTACAAACTGATATTGAAATAACAAAAGTTTTTTTTAAAAAAAAAATTTCTATTAATGATATTCGAAGTGTTATTCTAGCAAGAGCAAATGAAATATTAGATTTATTATATAAAAACCTGGATTATATAAAAAATACAATGAGTATTGAAGATTATGATTTAATATTTTTAGGAGATGGATCTAAAATTTATAATAAAAATATGTTGAATTTTAGTTATGATATTTCTAAGTTTATATTTGAATATAATACTATATCAGACTTTAAAATATTCGCTTCAGAATTGATTCCTCAAGACGAGAAAACTCAAATAAATTTAAATCAAAAAAAAATAGGTTTTTTTGAGAAGTTCTTTAATTTATTTAGTAAATAGTGGTATTTTGTTGTAACAAATCTTGAATATATAATTTTTTTTTATTTCTTTATAAACACCTCATGTCATTATTGTCTCAAAATACGATATCATCAAAAATATCTTTTTCAGGTATAGGGATCCATACTGGACAAAAAGTAAATATAAATATTCTCCCATCTTCCCCTAATTCGGGAATAATTTTTAAAAGAATAGATCTTAAAAAGAATAATATAGTAATACCAAATTTTAAAAATGTTTCAGACGCAACATTATGCACAACTATATCAAATGAATTTGGGGTAAAAGTTTCAACTATAGAACATCTGATGGGTGCTTTTTATGGTTTAGGAATTGATAATGCTTTAGTAGAGCTGGATGCGCAAGAAGTTCCAATTTTAGACGGATCTGCTAAAATTTTTGTGAAAGCAATTAAATCTGTTGGATTAAAAAGTAATGACGCACCAATAAAATTAATTAAAATTAATAAAAAAATTGAAGTTAATGAAAATCAAAAGTTTGCTCAAATGGATAAATCAAACATTTCATCAGATATTAAATTTAAAATTGAATATGAAAATCAACTAATAAACATTCAGGAAAATAAAATAAATTTGTTTGAAGATGACTTAAATAATATTTATGACTCAAGAACATTTTGTCTTTATGAAGACATAGAAAAATTAAAAAAAATGGGTCTTGGGAAGGGTGGAAATTTAGATAATGCTATAGTAGTTAAAGAAAATAAAATTCTTAATGATGAAAAGCTTAGAAATTCAAAAGAATTCGTTAATCATAAGATTTTAGATTGTATGGGAGATTTATATCTATCGGGATACAGAATAGTAGGTTCTTTTCAATCATCTCAAGGAGGTCATAGTTTAACAAATAAATTATTAAGAAAAATTTTTAATGATAAACAAAATTACTCATTAATTCAGATAAGTGGAAAAAATCTACCTCATTCTCTTTTACATAGTCAACTAAAAGCAATTGCATAAGTATTAGAATTTTTAAAAAATTCTGATAAAATTTATTACATGCGAATTTCATTTATTTTAGCTTCATTGATTTTTGTTCTTTTAATTTCATGTTCAAAAGAAGAGCCTAAAATATCAAAAATCGAAGAAACCAATTTGGATGATCAAATGGTACAAGCTTATAAAGATGGTTTGAAAGAATTAGAAAAAGGAGATGCGATCTATGCTGCTAAAAAATTTAATGAGGCTGAATTGTTGTACCCACAATCAATATGGGCATCCCGCGCGTCATTGATGGCTGCGTACTCTTATTTTTCACAATCATACTATAATGATGCAATTATTGAGCTAGAGAGATTTCTTGAAAAATATAAATTACATGACAGAAGAGATTATGCATATTACTTACTTGCTCTAAGTCATTATGATCAAATTGTAGATGAGACAAAAGATTTAGAAAGGATCATGGACTCTCAAAAATATTTTAAAATTTTAATAAATAAATATCCTGCTACTGAATATTCTGTTGATGCTAAATTTAAATTAGAGTTAATAGATGAAATTTTAGCTTCAAAAGAAATGTATATTGCCAGATATTATATACAAAGAGAAAAGTGGATACCTGCTATAAATAGGTTTAAAAAGGTAATAAATGATTATCAAACGACAATCTACGTTGAAGAGGCGCTACATAGATTGGTAGAAATTCATTACAATATTGGACTAATTGAAGAATCTAAAAAATATGCTGCACTATTAGGTTATAATTACCAATCAAGCGAATGGTATAGTGAAACTTACAGAATATTTAATCAAGATTATACTAAAATTTCTAAAAGGAGCTCAGAAAAAAAAAATACAATTTTGACAAGATTTAAAAATTTACTCAAATAAATAGTTCATGAATAATAAGAAAAAAATCTTAAGTATTTATAATAGTAAAATAAAACTATTAAATAATCACAACAAACTTTACTATGAAAATAGTTCTCCAACAATCTCAGATAAAGAATTTGATAATTTAAAAATTGAAATTTTAAATCTTGAAAATAAATATAAATTTCTTAAAAGTAATAAATCTCCCTCAAAGATAGTAGGTTACAAACCTTCAAAAAATTTTTTAAAGTATAGACATAAAGTTCAAATGCTTTCCTTATCAAATGCTTTTCAAAAAGAAGATTTGATTAATTTTGAAAAGAAAATAGTTAACTATCTCAATGAAAAAACTTCATTTGAATACAGTGTTGAGCCCAAAATTGATGGCATCTCTGCATCACTTACTTATAAAAATGGTGAATTAATTTATGGTGTCTCCAGAGGTGATGGGATTGAAGGGGAGTTGATTACTGAAAATTTAAAAACTATAAATGATATTCCAAAAAAAATTACTATAAATTCTTTACCTCAAGAAATTGAAATAAGAGGTGAAGTATTTATTGAAAAAAAAGATTTTAATAAAATAAAAGAAAAATTTGCAAATCCAAGGAACGCTGCATCAGGTTCTTTAAGACAAAAAGATTCAAAGATTACCAAAAAAATTCCACTTAAATTTATTGCATACACATTTGGATATATAAGTGAAAATAAATTTGTTAAACAATCAGATTTTTTAAATGAACTTAAGCTATGGGGCTTTAAAGTAAGTAGACATAATCAAATAGCAAAAAATATAGACGATCTTGAGAGTCTACATTCAAAATTTTCAGAAAAAAGATTTAGTCTTGAATATGATGTGGATGGACTAGTTTATAAGATTAACAATATTAAACTACAAGAAAGACTAGGTTTTACTTCAAATGCTCCAAGATGGGCAATTGCTCATAAATTTTCAGCGGATCATGCTTACTCAGAGATTCTCAATATTGATATCCAAATCGGAAGAACAGGCGCTCTTACTCCAGTTGCAAAAGTCAAACCAATTAATATAGGTGGTGTAGTAGTTTCAAATGCAACTTTACATAATGAGGATGAGATAATTAGAAAAGATATTAGAATTGGCGATACTGTTAAAATTGAGAGAGCGGGAGATGTAATTCCTCATGTATTGGAAGTTGATTTTAAAAAAAGAAAAAAAAACTCAATTAATTTTAAATTTCCTACCAAATGTCCATCTTGTGGATCAAAAACTGAAAAAGAATTTAACAATTTAACAAAAAAATTTGATGCAGTTAGAAGATGTTTAAACGAAAGTTTTGACTGTGAAAAAATAGCTGTCGAAAAAATTAAACACTTTATATCAAAAGATGGAATTAATATTGATGGTTTAGGAAAAAAGGTAGTTGAAAAATTTTGGGACCTTGGTTTTGTAAGATTTCCACAAGACATTTATAAACTTGATTATGAGAAAATATCTAATTTGGATGGTTGGGGAAAGCAATCCGTTTTAAATTTAAAGTTTTCAATAGAACAATCAAAAAAAGTAAATTTTGATAAATTTATATTCTCTTTAGGTATTAGACATATTGGGATAGAAAATGCAAAAATGATTTCTGAATATACAAAAAATATGAAGAATTTTTTAAATATTGTAAATAAGAGGCAGTTAAAAGATTTAATTAATATTGATGGAATCGGTGAGACTCAAATTAAATCTTTGGAAAAATTTTTTAAAAATAAATTTAATTTAAATATTATAAATGAATTAAATAAAATTTTAGATATTAAGACTAAGGTTAATAATCAAAATGGAATATTAAGAAATAAAACCTTCATGTTTACAGGAAAATTAAATGATATGAGTAGAGCAGAGGCTAAAAATTTAATAGAGCAAAACTCGGGCAGTATAATTAGTAGTGTTAATAAAAAACTTAATTATCTAGTAACTGGAGAAAAGCCAACAAATAAAAAAGTTGAACTAGCAAAGCAGATTGGAGTTAAAATTTTGACTCAAGATGAATGGCTAAGACTTTTAAATTAAACCCACAAGCCATTTTTTTTCACTTTTATTTAAATAAGGTGATAGCTTACAATAAGTTTCTAGATTATAATTAAATAGATAA
>MDTA01031383.1_pt1 | contig 18359 bp, 19 predicted proteins | sample 811151 | NCBI WGS metagenome assembly MDTA01 (sample SAMN05326648, study PRJNA326480) | marine metagenome | isolation source: seawater | place: Indian Ocean: South | collected 2010
CTAATGACAATGCAGGAAATGTCCACAGCAGTTCAATATAACTTACCAATTAAGATTTTTATTTTAAACAATGAATATATGGGTATGGTCCGTCAGTGGCAAGAACTACTACATGATAAAAACTATTCAGAGAGTTATACAGCTGCTTTACCCGACTTTGTAAAATTAGCAGAGGCTTATGGTTGTGTTGGTATAAGAGCTACAAAACCAGATGAATTAGATGAAAAGATTAAAGAGATGTTAAACATTAATAGACCAGTAATCTTTGATTGTAGAGTTGACAAGGTGGAAAATTGTTTTCCAATGATACCTTCTGGAAAACCTCATAATCAAATGCTTCTTGGTCCAAATGATAAGAAAGATAATAAAATTACCGGGAAAGGCAAAACATTAGTATAATGAGCAAATCAAGATCAGCTTATAGTATCCCTGGTAAAATTGGAAAAATGGATACCCATATAATTGTTGTTTGGGTTGACAATGAAGCAGGTGTCCTAGCAAGAGTTGTAGGATTATTTTCTGGCAGAGGTTACAATATAGAGTCCCTTGCAGTTGCACAAATTGATCAAAGATTAAATATTTCAAGGATAACTATTGTTACAACTGGTACACCTCAAGTTATTGAGCAAATAAAATTGCAATTAAAAAAACTAATACCTGTTCATAAGGTTGCTGATTTTATGAGAAATGATAAAAATGTTATATTTAAAGAAATGGCTCTTTTTAAAATTGTTGGTAACGAAAATAAAAGAAAAAAAGCTTTAAATGCGTGTAAAAAATTTAATGCAGTTATACTTGATAAAACAAAAAAATCTTATGTTATTCAAATAACTGCTTTAAGGAGAGAAATCGATATAATGACAAAAAATTTAAAAAAATTTGGCTTGGTAAGTCTCTCGAGAACAGGGGCAGTAGCCATGACAAGAGGATCGGAAATATTTAAATAGGAGAGAGAACATGAAAATGTTTTATGAAAAAGATACGGATAAAGATCTTATTAAAAATAAAAAAATCGCGATTTTTGGATATGGAAGTCAAGGCCATGCCCATGCATTGAACTTAAAAGATAGTGGAGTTAAAGAGGTTGTTGTCGCACTTAGAGATGGTTCGGCTAGCAAATCTAAGGCAGAGTCTAAAGGATTAAAAGTTATGAGTCTATCTGATGCAGCAGAGTGGGCTGATGTAGTAATGATGCTTACTCCTGACGAACTTCAAGCTTCAATATATAAAAATCATATAGAGCAAAGAGTAAAAGAAGGCACATCAATAGCTTTCGCTCATGGTTTAAATATTCACTATGATTTAATTAAAGCAAGAAAAGATTTGGATATATTCATGGTAGCACCAAAAGGACCAGGACATTTAGTGAGAAGTGAATATGAAAAAGGTGGAGGTGTACCTTGTTTGTTTGCTGTGCATCAAAATGGCTCTGGAAAGGCACGAGATTTAGCAATGTCATATGCCTCAGCAATTGGAGGAGGGAGATCAGGAATTATTGAAACAACTTTTAAAGATGAAGTTGAAACTGATCTTTTTGGAGAACAAACAGTTTTATGTGGAGGTTTAGTAGAACTCATAAAGAATGGCTACGAAACATTAGTAGAAGCAGGATACGAACCAGAGATGGCTTACTTCGAAACTGTACACGAAGTCAAACTTATAGTTGACTTAATTTACGAAGGTGGAATTGCCAATATGAATTACTCAATTTCTAATACAGCCGAATATGGGGAATATATTTCTGGGCCTAAAATAATTAACAAAGAAGAGACTAAAAAAAGAATGAAAGAAGTTTTAGAAAAAATTCAGACAGGAAAATTCACTAAAGAATGGATGGAAGAGTGTAAAAACGGACAAAAAAATTTCCTTAAAATTAGGGCAAGATTAGCTGAGCATCCTATTGAGAAAGTTGGAAAAGAGCTAAGAGCAATGATGCCATGGATAACTAAAAAGAAGTTGATAGATAGTGATAAGAATTAGTTAAATTTTATATTAAATTTTAATTATAATATCTTTTATTTTGCAATCTGGGCGAGAGATAGTAATATGCTCAAGCTATAAATTAAAAAAAATGACAGATAAAAACAGAGTTTATATTTTTGATACTACCATGAGAGATGGTGAACAATCTCCTGGAGCATCAATGAGTTTGGAGGAAAAACTTCAAATAGCAAGAGTTTTTGATGAGCTAGGCATTGATGTTATCGAAGCAGGGTTTCCAATAGCATCTCCTGGTGACTTCGAAGCAGTAACAGAAGTTAGTAAAATTTTAAAAAAAGCAATACCCGCAGGTTTATCAAGACACTCTAAAAAAGATATTGATAGGTGCTATGAGGCCTTAAAACATGCTCCAAGATTTAGAATTCATACTTTTATTTCTACTAGCCCTCTACATATGAAACATAAATTAAACAAGTCACCACATGAAGTTTATGAATCTATCAAAGAACATGTAACATACGCACGAAAATTTACTGATGATGTAGAATGGTCTTGTGAAGATGGAACAAGAACAGATATGGATTATATGTGTAAAACAGTTGAATTAGCAATTAAGTGTGGAGCAAAAACAATTAATATACCAGATATAGTGGGATATACAGTTCCTTTTGAATTTAAAAAGATAATTGAAACTCTCTTAAATAAAGTTCCAAATATAGATAAAGCGATAATTTCAACGCATTGTCATAATGATCTTGGTCTAGCAGTCGCTAATTCTTTAGCAGGTGTCCAAGCAGGAGCTAGACAAATAGAATGTACTATCAATGGAATAGGTGAAAGAGCTGGAAATGCAGCTTTAGAAGAAGTTGTAATGGCAATGCGAACAAGAAATGATTTAATGCCATATAGTACCGGAATAAATACTACTCTTTTAAGCAAGGCATCAAAAGTTGTCTCTAATGCTACAGGTTTTCCAGTTCAATTTAACAAAGCTATTGTAGGAAAAAACGCATTTGCTCATGAATCCGGTATTCATCAAGACGGTATGCTCAAAAATAGAAATACTTATGAGATCATGACTCCAGAAAGTGTAGGTGTTAAGCAAACATCTTTAGTAATGGGAAAACATTCTGGAAGACACGCATTTAAAGATAAATTGAATAGTCTAGGATATATAGATGTTACGGATGATGTAGTAGAAAATGCGTTTGGTAAATTTAAAATTTTAGCTGATAAAAAAAAACATGTGTATGACGAAGATATCATAGCTTTGGTAGATGATAGTTTGATTGTCGACAATAAAGTAAATGCAATAAATCTTAAATCTTTAAAAGTTTTCGCTGGTACCGGTGAACCTCAAAGAGCAGAGATGACTTTAGACGTATATGGAGAAATCAAAAATGCTTCTGAAACTGGGGATGGACCTGTTGATGCGATTTTTAAGTGTATTAAAAAACTTTATCCACATGAGGTAAAACTCCAGTTATACCAAGTACACGCAGTTACCGAGGGAACCGATGCTCAAGCAACTGTAAGTATCCGTATTGAGGAAAATGGAAAAACTACTGTTGGACAGGCAGCTGATACTGATACATTAGTTGCGTCCGCAAACTCATATATAAATGCGTTAAACAAAATGATTATTAAGAGAAATAAAACTGCACCAGAATCTTCTGATATAAAAAAAAGAGATAAAACCAACAACAAAATGCGAGGAATATAATTATGAAATTTTTAAGGAAATTTACTCAAGTATGGAGCCAAGACATGGCGATAGACCTAGGGACAGCAAATACTTTAGTTGTTCTAAAGGGTCAAGGGGTAGTGCTAAACGAACCTTCAGTTGTTGCAGTTGTAGATAATAGTGGAAAAAAATCAGTTTTGGCAGTAGGCGATGAAGCAAAAACAATGTTAGGAAGAACACCAGGAAATATTCAAGCTATAAGACCCTTGAGAGATGGTGTAATAGCTGATTTCATTGTAACAGAGGAAATGATTAAACATTTTATAAAAAAAGTTCATAAAAGAAGTACTTTTGCAAATCCAAGAATTTTAATCTGTGTTCCAACTGGATCAACCCCTGTTGAGAGAAAAGCAATTCAGGACAGTGCATTAGCTGCTGGAGCTCGTAGAGTTCAGCTAATCGAGGAGCCAATAGCTGCTGCAATTGGTGCTGGACTTCCTATTTCTGAAGCAACTGGATCAATGGTAGTGGATATTGGAGGTGGAACTACTGAAATTGCAGTTATGTCTCTAGGTGGTGTGGTTTACTCAAATTCTTTGAGGGTTGCAGGAGATGCAATGGATAAAGCTTTACAAGATTACATGAGAAAAGAATATAATCTTATGATTGGCGACAGCACAGCAGAAAAAATAAAAAAAGAAACAGGTACAGCTATACCAACAAATAATAATACCTATGCAGTTAAAGGCAGGGATTTAAGATCAGGTACTCCAAAAGAAATTAATATTACAGAAGAGGACACTTCTGAAGCTTTGAATTTAATTTTAAGAGAAATGATTAACGGAATAAAAGATGCTTTAGAAAATACTCCACCAGAATTATCTGCTGATTTAGTAGATATGGGATTAACATTAACTGGAGGAGGAGCGCTTTTAAAAAATATTGATAAAAGATTTTCAAAAGAAACTGGATTACCAGTACACATTGCCGATGATCCTTTAGCATGTGTAGCTATAGGGACAGGTAGAGCATTGGATAACGAGGAGATATTTTCTACTGTTTTATCTGAATATTAAAAATGGATACAAGCAGAGATGATTTTGTAATTGCAATCCGTTCAGCATTTTTAAAGAAATCAAATAAACAGAGATTTTCTTTAATTTCATTATTAATTATTTCACTACTTTTTTTAATTCTTGGCAGATTTAATTTCCAAGCAATAGATATTTTAAGAACATCTCTTAAAGAATTAGTATATAGATCCTCTTTTATAGTTTCTATACCAGAGAATTATGTAAAAAATTCTTTTTATAAAGTTCAAAATCATTTTTTGATATATAATAAATATGAAAAAGCTATTCAGGAAAATAACAAATTAAAAGCAGAAAACTTTTCTAATTTATTTTTATCAAACGAAAATAAAAGACTTAAAAAAATTCTTGATGATTTCACAATTACCTCAGATGCTGTTGTTGCAAAAGTTTTAATTGATAAAAATAGTCCTTTTTTAAGATCTGTAGTTTTAAACAAAGGTAGTAAAGATGATATAAAACTTGGTATGGCAGTCTTAGATGGTGACTATCTAATTGGAAAAGTTGTGGAAGTAAATTTTTTAACGTCAAGGACATTATTGTTGTCTGATTTAAACAGCAAAATACCTATTGTTATAGAACCAGGCGGTTTTCAGTCAATTTTATCTGGCACAGGAGGAAATGACGGAAATCTTCAATATATTAAAGATGAATACGATTTTTCAAGCGATAGTATTGTATTCTCTTCAGGCTCTGGAGGAATATTTAAAGCCGGAATTCCCATTGGAAAATTAAATAATTTCTCAAATACAGAAAAAAGCGTAACTTTTTTTTCTGATTTTACTCAACTTCAATTTGTTAAAGTTAAGAAATTTGAAAAAGATATACAAGAATGACCGAATTTACAAACAAAAATATTTTTAGAGTATTATATCTATACCTTCCAATTATATTATTATTTGTTTCGGTACTTAATGAATTTGATTTCAATTACATGAATTTTAAATATTTCTCTTTTAATTTTCCTTATATCTTAATTTTTTATTGGAGTTTAAAAAAACCTGATTATTTAGGATATGGACTTATTTTTATTTCTGGATTGTTTAATGATGTTGTTGTAGGTACACCAATAGGCCTAAGTAGCTTTTCTTATCTTTTAATCTGTGGTTTTGCTGCATACCTAAGATATATTACTTTGCGTCCTAGTTTGACTAAGGATTGGATTTTTTTTTTAGTAACAATTATTTTTGTAAATTCAACAAATTTTTTGATTTTAGAAATATTTTTTACAATAAAAATGGATTTAGTTTATTTATCGATAAATATTATTCTTACATTTTTGTTTTATGTAATATTTGCAAATATTTTTGATTTTTATCAAAAAGTAGTTTTTGGGAAAACAAATGATTAGTAGTGGAGACTCTGGATATAGGAAGTTCAATGTAATTAATAGGAGAATGTTCCTTATTTCGTTAGCAAAAGCTGTTGTCTTCACAGGTATAGTTGCTAGACTTTTTTCTTTACAAATAAATGAGAATAAAAAGTACCTTACTTTATCAGACAAAAATAGACTACGAGAGTGGAGACTTCCTCCAGTTAGAGGTGAGTTTTTAGACTATTTTAATAAAACGATAGCAGGAAATATAAAAGTCTATCAATTACATGTAATACCAGAACAAGTAGAAAACTTCAAATCATTAATGATAAGGCTTAAGGAAATATTAAATCTCACAGATAAAGAGTTTATAAGTATTATTAAAAAAAAAAATAAACAAAAACCATGGGAAACTTTAATCATATCGGAAAATTTAAGTTGGGACCAATTTTCAAAGGTAAATTTTTATTTACACGAATTAGTTGGTGCAAAACCTGTATTGTCTGTCGCTAGAAACTATCCTTTTGAAGAGAACTTTACTCATGTTTTAGGTTATGTTTCTCAAGCAAGCCAAAGAGATTTAATTGAAAATGAAAAAATAAAAAAAAGTCATGTACCAGGTTTAAGAGTAGGTAAAACTGGACTTGAAAAAACATTTGAGAATGAATTAATAGGCACGAATGGTGTTCAGAGATATGAAGTTAATGCATATGGTAAAAGGATAAATCAAATAGAATTTCAAGAGGGTATTAAAGGCAAAAATGTAAGACTTACAGTTGATACCGAAGTTCAAAAACTTGCAAATGAATTATTAAAGAATAAATCAGGGTCAATAAGTATTATGGATATTTTTACAGGTGAAATTATTGCAATGCATTCATCACCATCATTTGATCCTAATTTGTTTTTATACGGTATATCCAAAAAAAGTTGGAATGAAATTACAAAAAATCCTCTCAAACCTTTGATCAACAAAACTATTCGAGGCTTGTACTCACCAGGATCAACCATTAAACCAATTGTTGCTCTTTCAGCTTTAGAAAATGATGTAATTTCCCCAAATTTTAAAGTTAGGTGCACTGGTAAAATGGAAATGTATGGTCAAACTTACCATTGTTGGAAAAAAGAAGGGCACGGAGTACTAAACTTACGCGATGCGATAAAACAATCTTGTGACACTTATTTTTATGAAACTTCAAGGAAACTTGGTGTTGACAGATTAAATCTCACAGCCAGAAAATTTGGTTTAGGGAACAAAGTTTTTAAAGAAAAATTGTTTGATGAAAAAAAAGGATTAGTTCCAAATACAACTTGGAAAAAAGAAAATCTCGGTAAAGGCTGGGTTTTAGGTGAAACTCTTATTACAGGAATCGGACAAGGTTATATTCAAACTACACCTCTACAATTATGTTTGATGACAGCTCAGTTAGCTAATGGTGGATTTAAAATTTATCCAAAAATAGTCGATGATAAAAAATCAGATAGTTATGATCAAGTAAAATTAAAAATGCAAAAAGCATTAGAAAATTTGGATAAAGAAAAAAATCTATCATCAATTATTAGAGCAGGAGAAGAATTCTTTAAGATTGGTCCAAAGGATTACCGCCCATTGTTTAGAAATCAGGAAAATATTAAATTTGTGTTAGAGGCAATGTTTGCTTCAACAAATGAGGTAAGGGGCACATCATATTCATCTAGAATAAATGATGAAAAATATCAGTTTGCAGGTAAAACAGGAACTGCGCAAGTTAAGAGAATCACAAAGCTTCAAAGAGAATTAGATTTAGATACAAGTCAAATCCCTTACGAAGACAGAGATCATGCTCTATATATCGCATTTGGTCCTTATAAAAATCCTCGATATTCAATAAGTGTTATTGTTGAACATGGCGGAGCTGGAAGTGTTGCTGCAGCACCTATCGCCAAAAAGTTATTTAAACTTGTAATTGATAGGCACGAGGAGAGAGAACGCATCAGAACCAAAAGTGTTTGAATAATTTATGATTTATATATCTCCATATTCTGACAAACTTACTTTCTTTCAAAAATTAAGATCGTTAGATTACATCTTACTGTTAAGTATTTTTTTAATAGGAGTAATCAGTTGTTTTGCAATGTATTCAACAGATGGTGGTGAATTTCTTTACCACAGCAAAAGCCACGTTATTAGATTTTTTGTATTTTTTATATTGATGATTTTTTTATCTTTTCTAAGTATTAAATTTTGGCACTCAATAGGTTATCTATTATATATTGGAGTTCTTATTTTATTAATTTGGGCATCATTGTATGGTGTTTCCGCATCAGGTTCTCAAAGATGGATTAATCTTTATTTTATAAATTTACAGCCATCTGAATTAATGAAAATTGCTATCATTATTTGCTTTGCTAAATTTTACCATCGGGTACAAGTTGAAAATATCAATAAATTTAAAAATATTTTAATACCTACAACTTTACTTATTATCCCTACTCTTTTAGTTGTATCCCAACCAGACTTAGGAACCTCAATATTGATTGCTTCAAGTGGACTAATTATAATATGGCTAGCTGGACTAAAAGTGAAATATTTCACATACTCTCTTTTAGTATTTGTAGGTTCCTTACCCTTTGTAATCGCTTTTTTAAAACCCTACCAAAAATTAAGAGTGTTAACTTTTTTTAATCCTGACAAAGACCCCCTAGGAGCCGGTTATCAGATAATTCAGTCAAAAATTGCTGTTGGATCCGGTGGATTGACAGGAAAAGGATTTTTAAAAGGAACACAAAGTTATTTAGAATTTTTACCAGAAAAACATACTGATTTTATATTTACGTTATTTTCAGAAGAATATGGCTTCATTGGATCTGTATTTCTTTTATTACTATATGTAATTATGATTTATAGAATTTATTTAATTGGGGCAAATTCAAGAAGCTTTTTTGCCAAGTTATTTTGTTACGGTTATAGTGCTTCAATATTTATTTATGTTACGGTAAATATGTCAATGGTTCTTGGCTTATTACCCATTGTAGGCTCACCATTACCAATTATGTCATATGGTGGATCCTCTATGCTATCTACAATGATAGGATTTAGCATTGTTATGAGTGCTAACATTTATCGCAGACAGGTTATCTCTTAAAGGAAAATTTTTATTGTCCAAATCATAATCTATAAATTATAATTAAAGATATAATCTTCATGAAAAAAGTAAAAATTGGAATTATTGGTGCTGGCATACAAGGAGTATGTTGTGCTCTTTTTTTACAAAAAAAAGGGTTTGAAGTTTTTTTATTTGATAGGGACGAACCTGGAAATGCAGCTTCATATGGAAACGCTGGACATTTTTCTCCGTATGCTTCAGTCCCTCTTAATAGACCAGATGTTTTAACAGATGTACCAGCCATGCTTTTAAGCAGCAGAGGTCCGTTAGCACTGAAATGGAACTATGTACCCAAAATGGTGCCATGGTTTTTAAAATTTATTAAAAATTGTTCTAAAGAAAAAATGATGCATACAGCAAAATATATGCACCAATTGTTAGATTTAGCATTACCAGCTTATGATGAATTATTTCAAGAAATTGATTTAGAGAATTTAGTCGAAAACAAAGGTATAATGTATATTTGGGAAAAACAGAATATAAAAAGTAGAGAATTAGAAATTAAAATTCGGAATGAATTAGGAGTTAAACAAAAATTACTAAATCCAAAAGAAATCCATGACTTAGAACCCAACATAAAACCCTTTTATCATGGAGGTGTTTTTTACGATTATGCAAGACATGCAACAAATCCAAGAAAAATTTTAATTAAATTGTTTGAAAATTTTATTAAAAAAGGAGGAACATTTTTAAAACATAATGTTCAAAATTTAAATTTTGAAATTGATAAACCTATAATTAAAATAAACGAAAAAAAAATAATTTTTGATAAAATAGTAATTGCATGTGGAGCATTTTCAAAAAAACTTACAGAAACACTTGATGAAAAAATTCCTTTAGACACTGAAAGAGGTTATCACATTCATTTCAAAAACTATTCCCATCTACTTTCAAGGCCAGTTGTTTGGGCTAATAGAGGGTTTGGGATCACTCCCATGGACCAAGGTTTAAGAGTGGTAGGAACTGTAGAATTTGGAGGACTTAAAAACGCAATTACAAAATCTAGAATAGATAACCTAATTATGAACGCTAAAGATATGTTAGATGGTCTTCCTGAACACCAAGATGAATGGCTCGGTTTTAGACCTACATTGCCAGACTTTTTACCTGTAATTGGACCCTCAAAAAACTATCAAAACATATTTTATTCTTTTGGCCACCATCATTTAGGATGGACTTTGGGTGCAATATCTGGAAAAATAATCTCAAAAATGGTTTCCGGAGAGAAAACAAATTTAGAACTAGAACCTTATAATTCAATAAGGTTTAGCTAGTGTCGAAAAATTTTAAAGCATATACAATGCTTGTTTTAGCGACTCTTTTTTGGTCGGGTAATTTTATTGTCGGAAAGTTTGCTTTTTTACAAGATATACCACCTCTCTCATTAGTATTCTTTAGATGGTTAACTGTATGGTTAATTTTATTACCATTCACTTTTAAGGAAATTTTAATGTTAAAAAAAAAGATTTTTAACAATTTACCTTTACTTCTTCTTTTAGGATTAACTAGTGTTGGTCTATTTAATTCAATAGTATACTTATCATTAAGTCACACTCAGGTAATAAACGCTTCTTTATTTAATACAGCAATACCTGCTGTAATAATACTTGTTTGCTTTTTATTTAAAATTGAAAAAACTAATTTTTATCAATTACTCGGTCTCTTTATTTCAGTTGTTGGAATTTTGTTTATTATTACCAAAGCAGATTTAAACATCTTACTAAATCTTAATTTTAATATTGGGGATTTATTAATGATTGTTGCAGTTATATCATGGGGCATCTATTCTGCTTTTTTGAAAAAATTAAAATTAAAGATATCTTTGCTTTGTTTTGTTCATATTATATGTTCTCTTGGCTTACTTTTTATAATTCCACAATTTTTATATGAATTTATTCAAGGAGATTTAATAAAAATTAACAAAACTTTTTTCTACCTATTATTCTTTTTAGCTTTATTTCCTAGTATTGGTTCTATGTATTGCTGGGCAGGGGCAGTTTCAATAATTGGGCCCAACAGAGCTGGAATATTTCTTTCTTTGATACCTTTGTTTAGTACTTTGATGGCAATAATCTTTTTCGAAGAAATTTTTAAAATATACCATTTTTTTGGAGCATCTTTTATTATATTGGGTATAATAATTGCAAATATATCTTTTAAAAAATATTTAAAATTGTTTAATTAAAATTATGCAAAAAAAAAATCCAAAACTTTCTTCCATTCAAAAACTTATTTTATTTGAGGAGAGTACTGAACCGCCAGGGTCAAGTGATTTAAATTTCGAGAAAAGAATAGGAACTTATCACTGTGCAAATTGTGATGTAAAATTATTTGGTTCAGAATTTAAATATGAAAGTGGTTCAGGTTGGCCGTCTTTTTTTAAATCATTTCCCGATGTATTTGAAACAAAAACTGATCACAAAACTGGTTATCCGCGTACAGAATATCATTGTAAAAATTGTGGTGGACATCACGGACATATTTTTGATGACGGCCCAGATCCAACCGGAAAGAGATTTTGTAATAACGGCGCCTGTTTATTATTTAAACCTAAAAATATTTGATAATTTATTTAAGGATAAGTTTTTTTAATTCATTTTTCTTTTCAAGTTCTCTTAATTCTTGGTACCCACCGACATGGTAATTATCAAAGAAAATTTGAGGAATAGTTCTCTTACCTTTTGTTTTTTTAACCATTTCTTCTTTTAGACCCGCTTCTTTTGATATATCAATTAACTCGTAAACGAGATTATTCCTCTCCAATAGTCTTTTGGCAGCTTCACAAAAGTTGCACATTGGACCTGAATACATAATAATTTTTTTCATAATCTAAATATTTATATTTTTGAATTAATCAAATTTATCATTTTTTAACTTATATTTATTAATTTTAAATCTTATATTTGATCTAGATTTAATAAACATTTTTAAATGCTTTGTTTTTCTTTTTTTTACTCTTTTTCTCCATAGTTTAAATGAGGAAAATTTTAAATATTTTCTCATTGTTTTAATTACGTCCTTTTCTCTAAGTCCAGTTTTTTTCTCAATCTCTTCAAAGGTTATTCTGTCTGCCCAGGCAGCCCATATAACCCAATTTAAAGTGCCCGATTCGGGTTCTGGGTTCTTTACTTTTGTAATAGGCTTGCGACTTTTTTTCATTTTTTTAATATTCCAATAAATACATTAAAGTTTTTTAATGCAATTTTTGCGAGCTATGGTATATTGTCAAGGATAGTCCTAATTAACCATCTTTAGCTCCCGGTTTTAGGACTATCTTCCACAAAATCATTAAAATATATAGCGTTTTTGATATAATTATTTGTTGCAAAAATGACACATATCTTAAAAAAAAGTTTTTGCTTCTTTAGATTTTTTAACATAACTATATATTCCAATTGTAAATTTATAAATTTAACAGGGAAAAAATAATGATTAAAAAATTATTGTCTACTTTTGTTGCTTTATTTTCATTGTTGTTAGTAACAACTAACTCAAATGCTGGTGGATTATCAATCGGTTTATCAGGCTCAATGAACATGCTAGATACAGGAGTTTCAGACGACATAGACAACAATGGCACTAAAGATACAACAAAATCATATAGTGATGATGTTTTCTCAGGATCTATTTTTGCAGAATATTCTATAGAAACTGGCAATGGATCAGTAACTGTCGGTGTAGATTATATTCCAATGGACGCAGATATAGATAAGAGATCTATTACACAAAGCTCAATTAAAGCTGCAAGTTCAACAGCAACTTCAGGAACAAATTCTGCTGAAGGTACTATTGAGAACCACTTTACATTCTATATTCAGCCATCATTTAATATTGGAGCATCAGAAATTTTTGCTACATTGGGATTAGCTCAAGCAGACGTTATTGGTAAAAGTGTTTCACTTTCTTCTACAGATATATCGCAAAGTAAAACTCTAGAGGGAATTAAATATGGTGTTGGTTTTAAACATGGTTTAACTGATACCACTTTTTTAAAAGCTTCAGTGTCTTTAACTGATTACGATGCAGTATCATGGACTACAACTAATAATACAAAAGGTACAGCAGATATTGAAAATCTGGATGTATCATTATCATTAGGAACTAGTTTCTAAACTGCAGAAAAAGATTTAAAAAAACCCACTAATTATTAATTGGTGGGTTTTTTTTTGTTTAAAATTTTTAATCATGCATCTAGGATTTATTGGTACAGGACAAATAACCAAAGCAGTTATCACAGGCATAATTGCTTCAAAAATAAAAATAAAAAAAATCTATATTTCTAATAGAAACAAAAAGGTATCTAAATATTTAAAAACTAAAAGCAAAAAAATATTTATTATACAAGATAATCAAGAAATACTTGATAAATCCAAATGGATTTTTTTAGCGGTAACCCCGAGTGTCGGAAATAAGATAATTAAAAATCTTAAATTTAAATCCAGTCATACTATTATAAGCTTTATTTCTACAATGACTTTACCAGATTTGAAAAAGAATATTAAAGTAAAAGCTAAAATTACAAGAGCAATACCTCTTCCACCAATTTCACTTATGAAAGGACCAGTTCCAATATTTCCTTCAAATTTAAAGGTTAGAAACTTTTTCAATAAGTTAGGCTCAAGTATAGAAATAAGTAATGAAAACTTATCAAAAAATTTTTGGGCAACATCTGGAATGATGGCATCTTTTTATGAGTTATTAAGTTTAATGTCTAATTGGCTCATTAAAAGGGGTGTCAAAAAAAATCAAGCCCAAGACTATGTTACCTCTTTGTATTTAGCATTATCTGAATATGCAGTATTAAATTCCAAAAAAGATTTAAGACGTCTAGTAAAAGATTCTCAAACGCCAAATGGACTAAATGAACAAGGTGTTAGAGAACTTAAAAAAAGAGGATTTTTTAAATTAACTGAAAAAACTCTTAATAGTATTCTAAAAAGATTAAACAAAGTATAATTTTGTATGGAGACCGATAAAAATATTTTGCAGATAAATAATCTTACAAAATATTTCGGAGGCCTTGCTGCAGTCTCAAACTGCTCGTTAAAAATTAAAGAAGGAACAATAACTGGAATAATAGGTCCTAATGGGTCTGGAAAAACAACTCTATTTAATCTTATTTCTGGAAATCTTAAACCAAACTCTGGTAAAGTTTTCTTTAATTCACAAGACATAACAAAAACACCTTCTTATGAGTTATTCTCAAAAGGTATTTTACGAACATTTCAGATTGCACACGAATTTACAAATTTAACAGTTTTAGAAAACTTAATGATGGTTCCTGGAAATCAATCAGGGGAAAAATTAATAAATGCGTTTTTGAAACCTTCTTTAATTAAGAGAGAAGAAGAAATAATAAAAAAAAAGGCTTACGAAGTAATTGAATTTTTAAATCTTAAAGATCTTGCAAATGAGTTAGCTGGCAATTTATCAGGAGGCCAAAAAAAATTATTAGAGCTAGGCAGAACAATGATGGTTAATGCAAAAATTGTTTTATTAGATGAAGTAGGAGCAGGAGTTAACAGAACTCTATTAAAAGAGCTTGGGACCGCTATTTTAAAATTAAACAAAGAGAAAAACTATACTTTTTGCATGATAGAACATGACATGGATTTCATAAGCAGAATGTGTAATCCTGTCATTGTTATGTCTGAGGGCTCAGTCTTATTTGAGGGAAGCCCAAATGAAGTTAAAAAAAATGAAAGAGTAATTGAAAGTTATCTTGGTAAAACAAAAATATCAAATAGAGATGATAAATAATGGCTTTTTTTGAGGGAAATAAAATGACAGCAGGCTATGGAAATGGGCCAGACATAATCAGTTCTTGTTCCATCAACGTTGATAGAGGGGAGATAGTAGCAATTTTAGGTCCAAACGGTGCGGGCAAATCTACTGTTATGAAGGCCATGTTAGGACTACTAAAATTAAAATCTGGATCAGTTTTAATTAACGGTAAAGATATTACAAAGTTTTCTCCACAAGACAGAGTAAAAGCAGGAATTTCTTTTGTACCTCAAAATAGGAATGTTTTCACTGACTTAACTGTTAGAGAAAATTTAGAAGTAGGAGCATTCTTAAGAAATGACGACCTAAACAAAATTATAGAGGAAATTTACGAATTATTTCCAATATTAAAAGAAAAAAAATCACAAATTGTTGGAGAATTGTCGGGTGGACAGAGACAACAAGTAGCTTTAGGAAGGGCTTTAATGATCAAACCTACGGTTTTAATGCTGGATGAGCCAACCGCAGGAGTTTCTCCAATTGTAATGGATGAATTGTTTCAACATATCATTAAAGTAAAAAATACTAATGTAGCTATTATAATGGTCGAACAAAACGCAAAACAGGCTTTAAGCATATCTGATCGTGGTTATGTATTAGTTACCGGTCAAAATAAATTTGAAGGATCTGGAAATGAATTACTTAAAGATCCAGAAGTAAGAAGATCATTCCTTGGAGGATAAAAATGGATTATTTAAATGCGATAATACTTTTATTAAATTATATTTTTGTTCCAGCACTAACTTATGGATCTCAATTGGCTCTAGGTGCAATTTTTGTTACACTAATTTATGGAGTTTTAAGATTTGCAAATTTTGCAACAGGGGACATGATGTCTTTTGGAACAATGTTTGCGGTTTTATTTACATTCTATTTCCAATCTTTAGGGGTAAGTTTAGGAGTTTTACCAACTGCATTATTAACGATTCCTTTTGCCATAATAATAATGATTTTATACATGCTAACTATAGATAAGCTTGTTTTTAGTTACTACAGAATTAAAAAAAGTCCACCCGTGGTACTTGCGATGGTAAGTGTTGGAGTGATGTTTGTTACTCAAGCGATTATAAGAATAATAATTGGTCCTTTTGACAGAAGATTTCTTGATGGTGAAAAATTCATTATAAAAGCCACAGAATTTAAAGAAATAACTGGTTTAAATGAGGGTTTAACAATTAAATCAACTCAGGCCATTACAATAATTGTTACAATCATTGTGGTGTCAATTATGTTTTGGTTTCTCAATAAAACAAAAACCGGCACAAGTATGCGAGCATATTCAGATAATGAAGATCTTGCTCTATTGTCAGGTATAGATCCCAAGAAAGTTGTACTGGTTACCTGGGCAATAGCAGGAATCTTAGCTACAGTTGGAGGTGTTTTATACGGTCTGGATAAAAGCTATAAACCTTTTGTTTATTTTAATAATATGCTTCCTATTTTTGCTGCAGCTATTGTTGGAGGAATTGGAAATCCACTCGGAGCTTTTCTCGGCGGTTATGTTGTTGCATTTGGAGAAATATTGATAACTTATGCGTATAAAAGATTTTTTACTTACTTATTACCAGAGGGTTATGAACCAAATTCTCTAATGCAGCTGTTATCCACTGATTACAAATTTGCAGTATCATTTTCTATTCTAGTAATCGTACTTCTTTTTAGACCCTCAGGTATATTTAAAGGACTAAGATTATGAAACAGTATCTAAATGTTATTACAGCATACATAATAATGTTCATTCTAATAATTTTAGTAGGAATATTTCAATCTTGGTCTCAAGCATTATCAATTTTAAATTATTGTTTAATATCTGCAGTAATGACCATAGGAGCAAATATACAATGGGGTTATGCGGGACTAATTAATTTTGGAATTATGGGATATACCGCCCTAGGTGGTTTAGCAGTAGTTCTTGTTTCTGTTGCACCAGTACCCGAAGCATGGAAAGCTGGAGGGCTTAACATGTTAGTTTGTGTAGCCGTAATTATAGGTATGATTTATTCTATTCGATATAGTTTAAGTAAAATTAAAAAATCAAAAAAAAGAAATTATTTAATCATTGGTATAATTATCTTTGGCTTAATACTTATTCGAGTAATTTCTGGTCCGGCTATTGAAAATATTGAAGCAGTTGAACCTGCCAAAACTGGTTTTTTGGGCGGTCTAGGAATGCCTATATTGTTTTCATGGATAGCAGGGGCGTTTCTCGCTGGAGGTTTAGCTTATATAATCGGCAAGATAGCTTTAGGACTAAGAGCAGACTATCTTGCAATAGCAACTTTACTAATTGCAGAAATAGTTGTCTCAATAATTAAACATGAAGATTGGCTTGCAAGAGGCGTTAAAAATGTAATTGGATTAAAAAGACCTGTTCCTTACGAGGTTGATCTCCAAAATACTCCTTGGTTTATAAATTTAGTTGAAAAATTCAATTTAGGAAAATTAAATGTTATAAATTCTATTTCTGAAAGACAAGATGCTTTGAAACAACTAGTGATAGATGCATCCTCGGTATATGTTAAACTCTGTATGACGGGACTCTTTTTGACAGTTGTTATTATCTTATTAGTTATTACACAAAAAGCTTTATATTCCCCGTGGGGAAGAAAAATGAGAGCGATAAGGGATAACGAAGAGGCAGCAAGTGCAATGGGTAAAAATGTTGTAAAAGAACATCTTTTAATTTTTATTTTAGGTTCTGCTATAGTTGGATTAGCAGGCGCTATGATGGTAACAAATGACGGTCTATTCACACCAGGAAGCTATAGACCAATGAGATACACATTTGTTATTTGGGTAATGGTGATAGTTGGTGGAACTGGTAACAACTTTGGAGCAATATTGGGAGGTTTTGTCGTATGGTTTTTATGGGTAGAGGCAGCACCTATAGCTTTATTTTTAATTAATTTTTTTACCTCCAATTTAGCAGAAACAAATGCTTTAAAAGTTCATTTGATTGAAAGTGCTCCATATTTCAGATTCTTAATGATTGGTATAGGCGTGTTATTAATTATGCGCTATAGACCACAGGGTATTTTACCAGAAAAAATAATAAAACATTAAAAAAAGTAATAGAACAATTAAAATGATTAAGAAAAAACTTTTAAAAACAAGATTTAAAGCAAGATTTAGAAAAAATAAACGAATTTTAAAAGAAAAAATTGAAAGTTTTTTTGGTTGGGTAAAAGGTGCAGAAATTGTTGAACTACCAACGTGCAATATTAAAGAGGATCCAGTTAGACCAGAGCTAGATAATGAATTCAGAACAAGTTATGGGAGAAAAATATACGGCGTAAAATATCAGAATGAAATTCACGCGGTTATGTGTTTTGCTTTTACAAATAATATTCCTAAATCTGTAGAAGAGTTAGATATGATGAGCAAAGATGCCTACCTCC
>MDTA01088190.1_pt1 | contig 18358 bp, 16 predicted proteins | sample 811151 | NCBI WGS metagenome assembly MDTA01 (sample SAMN05326648, study PRJNA326480) | marine metagenome | isolation source: seawater | place: Indian Ocean: South | collected 2010
AAGAATTCAAGCTATTTTTAATAAGGTTCAAATCTTGTTCAGCAGTAAATTCGTTATAAGGACTTTTATCTTTAAGTTGAGATGCATCCAAAATTGCTTCTTCAATTTTTTTTGCTTTTATTCCATTGACTATTATCCTTTGAATAATCTTATTTTCAACAACATAAATTATTAATTTATTATTGTTTAAACTAACTTTAACATCAGAAAAGAAAGTTGTTTCATAAAGTTTCTTTAAAATATTATTAAGATCATTTTCGTTTAGATCTTGATTTATTTTCACACCTGAAAATGCTTTAACAGTTTCTGAAGATACTCGATCATTATTTTCTATTATTATCTCTTTTACCTCCTCTCCATTTGCAAAGGAAAAAAAGCAAAGAATAATTATTAATGTAGAGACAATTTTCATTTTGGAGTTGATAATACACTTAAGGCTCTTGTTTTCAATCTAACAAAATCATTAATTTTTTCAATTTGGGCTAAATTTTTTGCCTTTTGCCTTTTATATTTGGTGAATACAGACATATTTAAAAATTTATTTAGATTGCCAGAAATATCTTGAAAACTAATTTTGTTTTTTAAGAACAACTCTACTAACTCATCGTTAATTGATACAATTACCGTCTCATATAAAGAGTCATTTGGGGAAAGTTTTTTAAGTATTTTGATAGACGGAAATTTTTTTTCACTTACTTTATCTAATTTTAAGTTGTTAAGTATTTTTATATTTATTTTATTTGATGAATATTCTTTTTCACTTTTTGAATACATTGAATTAAAAATTGGTATCTCCATATTAGTATCGTGTGCAAGTATTTTTATAAGACCATTTTTAAATTTTACAATTGCATGAACGTATGATTTTGGGTGAGTCATAATTTCAAATTTCGAATATTCTATATTGAAAATTTTTCGAGCCTCGATTAACTCAAATATCTTGTTCATCATTGTTGCAGAATCTATTGAAATTTTTCTACCCATTTTCCATGTTGGGTGCTTTATTGCTTTACGGGGATTAATATTTTTAAATTTGTGCTTTGGAAGATTTAAAAATGGCCCTCCAGATGCTGTAATAATAATTTTGTCAATTGTTTCAATCTTATTATTTTTAATTAATGACCAAATTGAAAAGTGTTCGGAATCTACTGGAATAAATTTAGTTTTATATTTCTTTAATCTATTATTAATTAGGTTCCATCCGCAGATTATTGACTCCTTGTTTGCAATAGCAACTGTTTTGCTAAATTTTATAATATCTAAAGTAGGCTTAAGGCCATTAAAACCAGAAATTGCACACATTGAGTAATCTATTTTGGATTTAAATATCTTTTTTATATCATTAAAATTATTAAAAACATTTATCGTTTTAAATTTTTTTCTTACAAAATCATAACCTTTTTTATCAGATATAATAATATTTTTAACATCAAATTCTTTAATTTGTTTTGACAAATATGAAAAGTTTTTATTTGCTGATAATAAAACGATCTTAAAATCTTTTCTATTTTCTCTAATAATTTTTAAAGTTTGTTTTCCTATTGATCCTGTAGATCCCAATATCGCAACTTTTTTTTTCATCAATTTATTAAATAAATAATTAAAAAATAAAAAGGAATAGCAAAAAGCATTCCGTCAATTCTATCTAGGACGCCCCCATGTCCAGGTAGCAAATTACCCGTATTTTTAACTTTTGCCAATCTTTTAAAAAAGGAAACTGTAATATCTCCTGCTTGACTTATTAAAGAAAGAAAAATTACAATAATAAAATTTTCAAAATTTAATATGCTTCCTGATTTTAAAATTATAAAATCTTTGGAAAAATGAGCTAAATATATATAGATTAAAAGTGGTAAAAATAAACCACCAATCAATCCTGAATAAGTTTTGTTTGGACTTATTTTTGTCAATTTTGGTCCTTTAAAAATTTTTCCAAAAATATAACCACCTATATCAGTAAAAATACAAATTAAAATAATTGTTGAAAACAAATATATACTCTCTTTTCTTAAATAATATGCACATGCAAATGAGATGATTAATAAAATTAATCCACAAAAAAAAAATATTTTGTTTTTTGATAAATTTTTCCATTCATTAAAACAAATCAAAAAAACAATTAATAAAAAAAACTCAAATAAATATGACCCAATAAAAATAACAAATGAAATGATTGGTATAATCACTAGAGAACTTATAAATCTCTTAAAAAATTCATTTATAATCATATATTTCCGTAATTTCTTTTAATTTTTTGAAATTTTACCAAAATTTTATTGTAGTCTGACTTTTTAAAGTCAGGCCAAAGTTTTTTTTCAAAAAATATTTCAGAGTATGCCAGCTGCCACAATAAAAAGTTACTTAATCTATGGGTATTGCCTGTTCTTATTAAAAGATCTGGGTCAGGTATTCCTTTTGTATATAAACAATTTTTTATATTGTTTTCAGTTAATTTAATTTTTTTCTTAGCAGCTTTTTTAAATGCATCAATTAGCTCTGTTTTAGACCCATAATTAAGAGCTAGATTTATAAATAGTCCACTATTTCTTTTTGTCTTATTTTCTGCGTAATTTAGTAGGCGGTTTAATTTTTTTGAAAATATCTTTTTTCCCATAATTTTGATATTTATATTATTTTTATGTAATTCATTAAGTTTACTTTTTAAAAAATTTTCTAACAATCTAAATAAATAATTTTTTTCTTTCTTTGGCCTTTTCCAGTTTTCAGTTGAAAAGGCGTATAATGATAAATATTTGATTTTTTTTTTTAAGCTTTCTTTCAAAATCATTTCTACCGTTATCAGCCCTTGTTTATGGCCAGCATTTCTTGAATTCTTATGTTTTTTTCCCCATCTACCATTGCCATCCATAATTATGGCTACATGTTTAATTGGGTTCATATTGTCATTATTTCCTTCTCTTTAAGAAGGATTTTTTCTTCAATTTTTTTAATATGGTCGTCTGTTATTGTTTGAACTCTCTTGGTAAATTTTTTTTCATCATCTTCACTTATTTTCTTTTCTTTTAATAAAGTTTTAAGCTCATCGTTGGCTTCTCTTCTTATATTACGGATAGAAACTTTACATTTCTCACCCATCGCTTTTATTAATTTCTTAATTTCGTTACGTCTCTCTTCACTTAGATCTGGAATTGGTAATCTAATAAGCTGTCCATCAATTTGAGGATTTAAACCTAAATCAGATTTTTTTATTGCAGAGTCAACTAATGCTACATTATTAAGATCCCAAACTTGAATATTTATTGATCTAGGATCCGGGGTTGTAATTGTTCCAATTTGATTTATCGGCATTTTTTGACCATATACGTCAACTTTAATAAGGTCTAGCATACTCGAGTTGGCTCTTCCTGTTCTGAGTGAGGATAAATCTTTTATAAAAACATCAAAAGTTTTATCCATTTTTAGTGAATAGGTTTTTTCTTGGAACATTTATTCACCTATCTTAAGCCTATAAAAATCTTTGATTTTAACATTTGAACTAACCTCTTTTAAAACTTCACTTACTTTTTTTTTTGGCTCCATAACCCATGCTTGAGATAAAAGTGAATTTTCCTCTTTGAACTTATTTAATTTTCCTATACTTATTTTTTTAACAATATCATCTGGTTTGCCTGAATTTTTTAGCTCTTCCGTTATCAAATTTTGCTCCTTATCTAGAATTGCTTTGTCGATATTAGTTGAATCTATTGCTAGTGGATTCAAGGCAGCTATGTGCATAGATAATTGTTTTCCGAACTTTTCCAAATTGTCTGAATCATCTAATGACTCTATACTAACCATTACAGCTAATTTAGAAAGATTATCTTTTACAACTGTATGTAAATAGCTATAGTTAAATGTATTTTCGTAATTAAAAGTTTTTGTTCTACCAATTGTAATTTTTTCTCCGATTTTGGAAATTAAAGATATTAAATTATTTTCAACAGTTTCTGTATTATTCATTTTACTTTTTTTTAAATTCTCTAAATCCGAATTTACATTGTTATTTATAACACTTATTTCTTTAACAAAATTTATAAAATCATCATTTTTAGCTACAAAATCTGTTTCGCAATTTACTTCAATTAAAGATATTTTTGATTTATTTCCGTTTACTGCAATAACTCCTTCATTAGCAACTCTAGACATCTTTTTTGTAGCTTTTGAGATACCTCTAACGCGCAATATTTCTAAAGCCTTTTCAATATTGCCATTTGCCTCTTTAAGTGCTGATGAGCAATCTTTAAAACCTGCGCCACACAATTTTCTAAGTTTTTTAACGTCTTCAATTTCACTCATTTGATTTAAATTTTTATTTTTTTGAAAATTTCTCTTTATTAGAAGCTATTTCCTCTTTTTTATTGTTTGAGTCTTCTTTGTTGTTAGGTGCTTCTTTTTTTGCATTAAGGATTGTTTCTTTCAATAATGAGCAATACAAATCGATAGATCTTCTTGCATCATCATTTCCTGGAATAGGAAACTGGATTCCATCAGGGTCAGAATTTGTATCTAAAATTGCAATTATTGGAATACCCAGTTTTATTGACTCTTTTATTGCGAGAGACTCATAATTTGTATCAATTATAAAAACCAAATCTGGGATTTTTTTCATATCAGATATACCGCCTAATGACCTTTGAAGCTTGTCTCTTTTAACGCTCATTTTAAGAAGTTCTTTTTTTGTAAAGCCTCTATTTTCCGAGCTAAGATTAGAGTCGATTTGTTTTAATTTTTTTATAGAGGCGGAAATTGTTCCCCAGTTTGTTAACATACCTCCAAGCCAGCGGTAATTCACAAAGTATTGGTCTGTTTCTTTGGCTAATTCAGCTATAGCTTCCGACGCTTGTTTTTTTGTTGAAACAAATAAAACTTTTCCATTATTTACAACAGTTTCATAAACTTTCTTTAAAGCTGAATTGGTTAATTCTAAAGTTTGAGTCAAATCAATTATATGAATAGAATCTCTCTTTCCAAAAATATATTTTTTCATTTTTGGATTCCATCTTAAGGTTTTGTGACCAAGATGAACGCCAGCCTCTAATAATTGTTGTATTGTGACATTAGGTATCTTCATATTTTTCCCGGTTGTTCCACCACAACAATTTCCAAAAAGGACCGGAGGTATAAAACCACTTGTTGTGTGCGTATTTGAAGGAGTAGATACTATCAAATTTGGTCTAAGACAAGCATTTTTTTAAGAAATATTTACTGCAATATTGCTTTTTTTGAGCGCATTAATATTATCTTTTTCTATCTTTCTTTTATTTTTGAGTTGGAATACAAATTTTTTACCATTTTTATTATAATTAATTTTTACTTTAGTATCCCCCACTTTGTTAATATTTTCGTAAACTTTATTAATTTCATCCTGTGATTTTAAGTTAATTGTAATCTCACTGATTGGTTTATTAAGTGCTTCGTTCAATAGACTAATTTTTCTAATGTTAATTCTTTTGAAACGATTTTCAGAATTTTCTAAATTCTTGTATATAGCAATCATTAAGGAATTACCTTCTTTTAAGATTGATCTATTAGTCTCTAATATTTCTGAAAAAACAAATAATTCAAAAACACCACTTAAGTCAGTCAATTTAAGTATTGCATAAGAGTTACCCTTTTGTGTTTTTTTTTCTTGTATTTTAAGGATTGTTGCAGCTATGTTTGATTCTTTTATAGATCTGTCTTCACTAAAATTTTTATAATCTAAAATTTTATAGTCTAGAAGTGTCTCTTTATATTGTGATAACGGATGGTCTGAAATAAAAAAACCTATGGCTTCAAACTCTTTTGCTAATCGGTCCTGAAACTCCCAATCATTTATTTTCGATAATAGGTTTTCATTTTCATTTTGTACATTTTCAAAAAGATTAATTTGCTTTTGCGATTTGTTTTCTTTTATATTTTTAGATCTCAAGATTATAACTGGGATTGCCTCGTATAAAGATTTTCTATTTTCGTTAAAACAATCAAATGCTCCTGCTTTTACTAAACCTTCTAATTGTAATTTGTTTATATCTTTTGAATCAACTCTATTAACAAAATCATCTAACGACTTAAATTTACCATTTTTTAAGCGTTCATTTACAATATTATTAATTGCTTCATATCCAACAGCTTTAATCGCGCCTAAGGCATAATAAAAATTTTTTTCATCCGATTTGAATTCAGCATAACAATCATTTATATTCGGTCTATTTATTGCAATTTTTAATCTCTTGAGTTCATCGTAAAATTCACCCAATTTTTTTTGATTTGAAATATCCATTGTCATAGATGCAGCAAAAAACTCATTTGGATAATATTTTTTTAGAAATGCAGTCTGGTAAGCAATTATTGCATATGCAGCTGCATGACTTTTGTTAAAACCATACTCTGCAAATGGCTCTATTTTTAAAAAAATACTTGCTGCAACTTCTTTTTTAATTCCATTTTTTACTGCACCATCAATAAATTTTTCTTTTTGCTTTTCAAGCTCTGACCGTTTCTTTTTACCCATGGCTTTTCTTAAAATATCTGCCTGACCAGCTGAAAATCCAGACAACTTTTGTGCAATTTGCATTACTTGTTCCTGATAAATAATTACTCCATAAGTTGGTTTTAGAATTTCTTCTAAAAGGGGATGAAGATAATCAGGTTTAATTCTTCCATGTTTGCAATCATTGTACGTAGGTATATTGCTCATAGGGCCAGGTCTATAAAGAGCAACTAAAGCTATTATATCTTCAAGACGATTTGGTTTCATGTTTATTAGAGCTTCTCTCATTCCTGAGCTTTCAAGTTGGAATAATCCAACGGTTTGTCCGGATGACAAAAAATCATAAACATTTTGATCGTTATAATCAATTTCAGAAATTTCGAAATTTGTTTTTTTTTTAATTAACTTTTCTGTTTTATTTATCACCGTTAGTGTTTTCAGCCCTAAAAAATCAAATTTAATAAGACCAGCATTTTCTGCTGAATACATATCAAACTGAGTAGATGGTAATAACAAATTAGTAGAGTTATCTTTATAAAGTGGCACAAATTCTGTTAATTCTTTATCAGCAATAACAACTCCCGCTGCATGAGTAGCAACATTTCTGTTTAATCCCTCTAGTTTCAATGAAATATCCATTAATTTTTTGACTCTTTCGTCTTCTTTAATAAGTTTTTGTAGTCTTGGCTCACGATTAATATTCTCAGTTAAGGTTAAAGGTCTTGATGGATCAAAAGGTATCATTTTTGATATATTGTCAACAAAACCGTAAGACAATCCCATAACTCTACCAACATCTCTAACCACCATTCTAGCTTTAAGTTTTCCAAAGGTAATTATATGGGCTACAGAGTTTTTATATTTATCTTTAAGATATTTAAAAACTAAATCTCTTTTTTCTTCACAAAAGTCTATGTCAAAGTCGGGCATTGATATTCTATCTGGATTTAGAAATCTTTCAAAAATTAAATCAAATTTGATGGGGTCAATATCTGTTATTGATAAACACCAAGCAACAAGAGATCCTGCCCCTGAACCTCTCCCAGGCCCAACTGGAATATCATTTTTTTTAGCCCATTTTATATAATCTGATACTATAAGAAAATAACTTGAGTATTTCATATTTGTAATAATTTTCAGTTCATGATTTAGTCTTTCTTTGTAGATTTTATAGCTAGGTTCTTGATTTAACTTTGATTCATCAATTTGAAATTTTTTTTTAAATTTTTCAATTAGTCCTTTACTAGCTTCATTTTCAAGAATTGTATCAGTATTTTCTTTATCAAAACTTAAATCAGGTAAAACAGGATCTGAAAATCTAGGCCTAAAACTACATCTTTTTGGAAGATTGAAATTATTTTCAAGCGCTTCTGGTAAATCTTTAAAAATTTCTATAAGCTCCTCATTAGGCTTAATATAATGTTCTTTAGAATATTTTATTCTATTTTTTTCCTGAATGTATGTCTTGTTTCCAATACAAATTAATGCATCATGTGCTTCATACATATCTTTATGCAAATAAAATATCTCATCTGAAGCTATTATCGGAATATCTATTTGTTTCGACTTTTGTAAATTAAATTGTTCGAAGTTTTTTTCATTTTTATCATTATGTCTTTGAATTTCTATATAAAACCTATTTGTAAAAACTTTTTTAAGGTCACGGTAGAGTTTCTCAATCTCCTTGAACTTACCTTTGTCAAATAAAACTCCTGGTAAACCTAACAATGATCCACTAAGAACAATTATGTCTTCATTAAAATGAAATAAATCTTCAATTTTACAGTTTGGCTGTTCTAAATTATCATTATTATTGATATACGTACTTGATGACAATTTGACCATATTCTTATATCCTTTTTCGCTCATAGCAATCAATGTCAATAAACCTATATTATTGTCGAAATTAAAATTTATTTGAGTTCCAATAATTGGTTGTGTTCCAACTTTAGAGATATTTTCTGAAAATTCTAATGCACCACATAAATTTGCGGTATCGGAAATTCCTATTGATGGTAATTTGTTTTTTTTACAAAAATCTTGAAGTTCCTCAATTTTAATAGCACCTTCGCAAATAGAGTATTGTGTATGTATTTTTAAATGGTTAAAAATTTTATTTTGACTTTTCATTAACAACATTAATCTTACCATCTATGAGATCTAATTTATAGTCTGCTAAATTAGCAAAATATCTATTGTGAGTTGCAAAAATTATAACCCTAGATTTATTTTTGAGATTAAATAGGATTTTAAATATTGATTGAGAATTTTTATTATCGAGACTTCCAGATATTTCGTCGGCTAAAATGATTTTTGGGGTATTTATTAAAGCCCTTGAAATAGCAACTCTTTGGATTTCCCCGCCTGATAATTCAGAGGGATAATGATAAAATCTTGATCCAAGTCCAACTTTTTTCAAAATTTTTTTGGACTCTACTAAGGCATGTTTTTCATTTATCCCATTAGCTATTCTTGCAATCATTACGTTCTCTAGTGCTGTGAAATCGTTTAAAAGGCTTTTTTCCTGGTAAATAATACCTATTTTTTTGGTTCTAATTTTATCTCTTTGATCTAAATTTTTATTATTAATTGACTCACCATCTACTATAATTTCGCCTGATGTAGGTTTGTCTATTAAAGATATTAAATTTAACAAAGTTGACTTACCTGAACCTGATGGTCCTGTTAGAGAGTAAATTTTACCAGATCTAAAAGTAAAATTTATTCTAGATAAAACCTTTACATTTTTGTTTAAAAAATAGTTTTTTGTTATTGATTTTAATTCGATAATTTTAGTCATATTTAAGAGCTTTTACTGGATCTATTTGTGTTGCTTTTCTCGCAGGGAAAAATGAGACAATACATGTTATCAAAATTGAGGAAATTGCAATTATTGAAATAGAAATAAAATTTATTTCATAAGGTATTTTGCTTAAAAAATAGATCTCTTCAGGAAACAAACTTATATTAAAAATTTCACTTAATTGGAATCTTATTTTTTCAACATTATATGAAAAAATAATTCCAAGAAAAATACCAAAAAAAGTAGCAGTAGTCCCAATAATTAATCCGATTAAAAAGAATATTTTTTTAATCGAATTATTTTGTATACCTATTGATTTAAGTATTGCGATCTCTCTTGTTTTATTTTTTACTAAAATTGTTAGACCTGATATAATGTTAAAAGCACCTACGATAATTATTAAAAACAAAATTATAAACATTACATTTCTTTCAACTTTAAGAGCTGAAAATAATGATCTATTCAGGTCTTCCCATGTGATTATGTAAAATTTTTCTTTAAAAATATTTTCAATTTTTAACTTAATCTTGTTAATATAGATTGGTTCATTTACATAAATTTCTAAAAAATTTGTCTCTGATTTAATACCAAAAAAACTCTCTAATTTTTTAAGATTTACAAATGCTACTGATTGATCAAATTCAACCATTCCACTTTCAAATATTGATGAAATAATAAAAGTTTCTTGAGCTGGAAGATTGCCTACTATTGTTTGAATTCCCTTTGGCGAAATAATATTTATTTCATCACCTATATCCGCGCCTATTGAAAATGCTAATTCAGCACCCAGTGATATAGAATTCTCCTCTAGACTAAATGATCCATTAAAATTATTCCCTTTTAATATTTCAAGTTTTTTGAAATCTTCAGAGGAATAACCTCTCAGCAAGACTCCTTTGGTTAAATTTTGATCAATTATAATACCTTCTGCATTATTGCTATTTAAATAATAATTAATTTCCTTTATTGCAGATAATTTTTTTTTGGTCTCTTTATCTATGCTTGTATCATATGGTTTTAAGATAAGGTGAGAATTAAATCCAATAATTTTGCTTGTTAATTCTGTCCTAAATCCATTCATTACAGACATAACTATAATTAAAACAGCTACACCCAAACTGATACCAATAAATGAAAAAATTGATATTACATTTAAAAAGCCATCTGTTTTTCTGGCCTTTAAATATCTAAAAGCTATTTTTTTTTCTAAATTTGAAATCAAATTAATTCTTATTATTTTTAATTATTTTTGCAATTTCATGTAAATGTTCAATTTTCATAATCTTGCTTGTTTTACCTATTTCTTTAAATTCAAATGTGTTTACCTCAGTTTTTTTTCCAATAATAATTTGATAAGGTACTCCAATTAAGTTAAATTTTTTTATTTTCGTTGATATATTGTCCTCAGTATCATCAACGATCAAATCAATTCCTTTTAATTCATTTAAAATTTTTTCTGCTTTAATTGAAATAGTACTGTTTTTTTCTTTAATACCTGAGTCTAAAATTGCACATTCATATGGAGAAACACAAAGTGGCCACTTCATTATTTCATTTTTTTCGTCATATTTTGCCTCAATTATTGCTCCAACAAGTCTGGAAACGCCTATGCCGTAAGAGCCCATTTTTACAAATTCTTTTTTTCCCTGAAAATCAACAGCTGCATTCATCGATTTTGAATATTTGTCCCCAAAGTAAAAAATGTGCCCAACCTCAATACCTTTGGTAATTAATCTGTTTTCTTTTGATACAAGTTTTTCAAAATTTTCCTTATTAAATTTATCGTCTGTGACTGAATAAAATTTTTCGTATTCTTTTCTTAAATTTTCTAATGATTTTTTATTTAATTCAATATTATCGTTAACAACATCAAAAATTCTCTTATCAGTATAAATTTTGCTCTCTCCTGTATCAGCTAAAATGATAAACTCATGAGACAAATTTCCACCAATTGGACCTGTGTCCGCAGCCATAGGAATAGCAGATAATTCTAATCTTTTAAAAGTTTTTAAATAAGATAAGAAGAATTTATTATAAGAAAAAGATGCATTAACTTCGTCAATATCAAATGAGTAAGCATCTTTCATAAAAAATTCTCTACACCTCATTATTCCAAATCTAGGTCTCAATTCATCTCTAAACTTCCACTGAATGTGGAAAAGTAGTTGTGGTAAACTTTTGTATGACTTAATTGAGGCTCTAAAAATATCTGTCACAAGCTCTTCATTTGTAGGACCGTAAAGTAATTCCCGATTCTGCCTATCTTTAATCCTTAACATTTCCTCTCCATAATCATCATATCTTCCGCTTTCTTTCCAAATTTCGCTTGACTGTATAGTTGGCATAAGAATTTCTTGTGCTCCAATTGCATTTTGTTCTTCTCTGACTATTTGTTCTATTTTTTTCATAACTTTCAAACCTAATGGTAACCAGGAGTAGATACCTGTAGATGATTGTTTAATCATACCAATTCTTAACATTAATTGATGTGATTTAATTTTTGCTTCTGATGGATTATTTTTTAAAATTGGAATAAATAACTTTGATAAATACATTATGTTATTAAGTTTCGTATATTAAGATATTCATATTTTACTAATAAATATATAACAACAAAAATTATAGTGTTAAACAAGGTTGTTATAACAACTTTTTTAAGTAATTTAGGGTTTTCTGGAGCGCCAGGATCGTTTGCTTTTATATTATCGCTTCTAACTCTGTTCACATCAACGGGTAAAATTGAAAAAAATATTATCCACCAAAGAATGACATATAGAACTATAGAACCCGTAATGCTCAATTAGATTCTCACAAGGTTGATATTAGTAAAAGGTTTTTTTCCAGTTTTTTCTTTAGATAGTTTTCTACAAATAACTTTTATTTCATCAATTAAATTTTTTTCTTGGTTTTTATTTTTTAATGAGAAACTTTTTGTTTTTTCCTTTATTTTTTCTTCTAAATCATAAATAAAGTCTTCTTTATGCTCAACTGGTAAACCCCTAAAAGTAACAATAGTTTTATTCAAATAATTTCCACTTGCTGATATTAATAAAGTTGCCTCTATGTACCCGTTACTTCCAATATTTTTTCTCTCTTTAATTGAAACTGACTCTTCGTCAACACTAACAGTTCCATCAAGATATACTTTTCCACACGGAGCCTTATCGTAAATTATTGGCATTTCATTTTGACTTAATTTTACTATGTCTCCATTTTCAACACGGAGAGGAAAAGGAACTTTCATATCTTTTGCGAAATTTATATGCTCACTCATGTGACGATGTTCACCATGCACTGGAATAAGACATTTTGGTTTTATCCAATTATACATGTCCTTTAAATCGTCTCTATTAGGGTGGCCCGAAACGTGTACAAATTCGTTATCTTCTGAAATAACCTCAATATTATTCTTCACCAATTTGTTATGTAATTTGTAAAGTTTTTTTTCGTTACCAGGAATTATTTTTGATGAAAAAATGACTGCATCTCCTTTTTCAACAAATACATCAGGATGGATATCGTTTGAAATCCTGGTCATTGCACCTAATGGTTCTCCTTGGCTCCCAGTGCAAAGATAAATTATTTTTTCCCTTGGTAAATTTTTGGCGTCACGAGGATCAACTGGAACTTTACAATTATTTAAATAACCACACTGTTTTGCAGCTTTGTAAATTCTTTGCATAGATCTACCCACCAGTGAAATTTCTCTATTTGTTTTTTCTGCACAGTAAAAAGCAGTTTCCATTCTAGCAACATTTGAAGCAAAAGAAGTTATAATAATTTTTTTTTCTAACTTTTGAATGATATTCATTAAACTTTTTCTCACATCCAGTTCAGATCCAGATCTTCCAATACTAAATACGTTTGTAGAGTCACATATCATCGCAAGGACTCCCTCTTTTCCAATTTCTTTTAATCTTTTTGAATTAATAACATCTCCTATTAAAGGATCTGGGTCAACTTTCCAGTCCCCAGTATGGAGTATAATTCCTTCCGGAGTTTCAATTCTAAGACCGTTAGGTTCTAATATTGAATGTGTTAATGTAATGTATTCAATTTTAAAAGGGTCTAAGTTTATTTTTCCATTTAGATTAACAATTATCAAATCATTATTAATATCAATATTTTTTTCTCTAAATTTTTCTCTTATTAAAACGGCTGTAAAAGGAGTTGCATAAATTTTACATTTAAGTTTTGGCCATATATAGGTTATAGCTCCTATATGGTCTTCATGTGCATGAGTTAATACTATTCCTAATACATCATCTTTTTTATCACTGATAAAGCCTACATCTGGATAAATCAAATCAATTCCAGGAAATGTATCATCTGCAAATGTAACACCTGTGTCTACTATGATCCACTTACGTTCAGTCTCATTTCCATATGAATATAAATTCATATTCATTCCTATTTCACCTGAGCCACCAAGTGGACAAAATAAAAGTTCTTTTTTCATTTAAATTCTTTTTTTAATATTTTTAATAATCCTTTTATTGTAATATCTTTATCATAAATAACTTTATTACCTAAGTGATTATAAAAAAGTTTTGAATACCCACCTGTTATTATTATTTTAAATTTTTTCTTTGTTTCTAATTTAATTAGATTAATCATATTTTTGATTAAACCAATATAACCCCAATAAAATCCAGACCTCACTGCATTAATAGTATTTTTTCCTATAACTTTGCTAATTTTTTTTAATTCTAAGTAGGGTATTAGAGATGCATTTTTTACCAATGTCATTAACGAAAGCTTAACTCCTGGCGCAATTATTCCTCCTTGATAATTTTTTTTTATCAAAACATCAAATGTTGTAGCTGTCCCAAGATCAATGATTATAAAGTTATTTTTATTGTCATTTGCACCTACTGCGTTAGCTATTCTGTCAGAACCAATTTGCTTTTTATTCACTTTAATTTTAAGAAAATTTTCAACATTAATTTGCTTCATTTCCTTGATTTCAATTTTGAGCTTTTTAAAATTTTTTTTAAAAATTTTATACACTTTTGGAACAACACTGCTAAAAAGACAAAATTTATAATTATTTTTAAAACTTTTAAAAAATTCAAGATTTTTTCGGTTAGAATTATCTAATATTTTTTTTGTACTAACTGTAATTTTTTTTTTAATTTGAAATTTTGAATTTACTTTACATATTTTTATTTCTGTATTACCTATATCTCCTATTAAAAACATATATTAACCTCTTATTTTCAGAGTCTTGCTACCTAAAATTAAATGCTCATAAGTTTTTTTTATATCTTTGAAAATTAATTCTCTATTAATGCTGTAATTAGTAATATTAGACAAACATGTTGTGGGATAGTTTCTAATCTTGGGATTTTTGACTAAGTTAATACCTATGCCAATTATTAAAAAATTTGATTTTTTATACATAAATTTCTCTTGCAATATTCCGCAAATTTTTCTTTTTTCCACAAGAATGTCGTTTGGGAACTTTATTTGTATTCTTTTATTGCAGTATTTTTTTAGTACTTTTTTTATAATCATGAAATTTAATTTTGACAATTTTTCTTTAGTCAGTTTTAATTTATCAATATTAAAAAAAATGGACATAAAAAGATTTCCATTATATGAAATCCATTTTTTTCCATATCTTCCTCTACCTTTGCTTTGATTGTTTGCTAAAATTATACCTGAATTTTTATTTGTTTTTTTTATTATACTCAACGCTTTATCATTTGTACTCGTTACAAAATTAAATTTATATTTTTTTAGTCGCATCAAATCAAATTTATTTTGTTAAAAATTTCGCTCAAAAACGCTGGAAATATAAAATAGAAAAGTACAAAAATAGAACTTATTAACAAAGGTAATCTCAAACTTAACGATTGTTCTCTTTCATAATCACCATGAGGATCGTCAAAATAGATAATTTTAATAATTCTTAAATAATAAAACGCTGAAATTACTGTAGCTAAAAGACCAATAACTGCTAAGAAATACATTTCCTTTTCTATAACAGCTATAAAAATGTAAAATTTAGCAAAAAAACCTGCTAGCGGTGGTATACCGGCTAATGAGAATAACATTATTAGAAAAGATAATGATAAAACTGGATGATTTTTTGAAAGACCAGACAAGTTTTCTATATCTTCAAAATATTTATTTTCTTTTTTAATCATAAAAATGCAACAAAATATACCTAAAGTCATCATTATATAAATCGCAAGGTACACTAAAGAACTTTCTATTCCTGTGTTTGTGCCTGTGGCAATTCCAGCCAAAACATAACCCATATGCCCAATTGAACTGTAGGCTATAAGTCTCTTTAAATTTTTCTGTCCGATGGCAGCTACAGCGCCAAAAACCATAGACGCAATAGATAGAAAAACAATTATAGTCTGCCACTCATCAATTAAATTCAGAAAAGGAATATAAAGAATTTTTATGAACATTGTTGTAATAACCAATTTAGGAACAAGCGCAAAAAATAATGTTACTGAAGTTGGGGATCCTTCATAAACGTCAGGAGCCCACATATGGAATGGTACCGCAGATATTTTAAAAGCCAAACCTACCAAAATAAAAACTAAAGCAAATAAAATCCCATATCCAGCTGTATCAAGATTTTGAGAAATTATGTCAAAATTAGTTGTACCTGTAAATCCATAAACTAATGAACAACCATATAATAATAATCCCGATGATAGAGCACTCAATACAAAATATTTAAGTCCAGCTTCAGATGAGCTTAGACTATTAGTTTTAAAAGATGATAAGACATACAGGGCAAGTGACTGAAGTTCTAAACCAATATAAAATACGATTAAGTCATTTGATGATAACATTACAAGCATTCCCAAAATTGACGAGTTAATGAGAATAGGATACTCTGATTTTAATATTTTACTTTTTTTAAGATAGTCAATAGAAGTAATTAAGACTAATGAACTTGTAATCAACGTAATTACTTTGACTATATTACTTAAGTAATCAATTTTATAACTTCTATCAAACAATAAATTTTTTTCGTCAAAAGAATTATTTAATAAAAGTCCTATAGTTACAAATAGTGAAAAGATGCATATATTATAAACATATTCAGCGCTATTTTTTTTAAAAACACTGAATAATAATGAAAACATTATCGATATAGATAAAAAAATCTCAGGGAATATAAAATTGATATTAATCATTAAAACCTGCGGAATTAAGTGATGAATTAGATGCATAAATATTTATTATATCGTTAAGAGATACTTCAATAGTTTCAATCAAAGGCATTGGATAGAATCCAAAAAATAAAGAAGGAATTGCCAGTAACCACAATATTATTATTTCATGTTTTTTTAAATCAAGGATTTTTAAAAGTTTTTCATTTATCAATTTTCCAAATATAAGTCTTTTATAAAGCCACAACATATAAGCTGCTGCCAATATCACACCAAAACTAGCTATGGTAGCAACTAAAAAATTAACCTTGAAAGCACCCATCAAGATTAAAAATTCTCCTATAAAACCACTTGTCCCGGGTAATCCTACAGCACCCAAAGTGAAAATCATCAAAACGATTGAATATCTTGGCATAATTGAAACTAAACCACCATAATCATTTATAATTCTTGTTTTAGTTCTCTCATAAACAACTCCGACACACAAAAAAAGTGCTGCTGATATTAGTCCATGGCTTATCATTTGTATGATGCTTCCTTGAAGTCCTTGTTCATTAAAAGTAAAGATCCCGAGTGTTACATAGCCCATATGCGCAACAGAAGAATAAGCAATTAGTTTTTTCATATCTTCCTGCATTAAAGCAACTAGAGAGGTATAAATAATTGCCACGAGACTTAGAGAAAATATTAATGGTGTAAAATAAACGGATGCATCAGGAAATAACCCAATTGAAAATCTTATAAAACCATAGCCTGCCATTTTTAAAAGTATTGCTGCTAAAAGTACTGAGCCTGCTGTAGGCGCTTCTACATGTGCATCAGGAAGCCATGTATGTACCGGCCACATAGGTGTTTTTACTGCAAATGAGCTAAAAAAAGCTAACCAAAGAAGATTTTGGTATTTTTTATCAATCCATAACTCATATAATTGAACTATGTCTGTAGTTCCATTAATCCAATATATAGAAATAATTGCTACAAGCATTAAAACAGAACCTAGTAGAGTATAAAGAAAAAACTTAAAAGCAGAATAAACTCTTCTTGAACCACCCCATATTCCAATTATAAGAAACATGGGAATCAAACCACCCTCAAAAAATAAATAAAAAATTACCAAATCTAATGAACAAAATACTCCCAACATCAAGCTTTCCATTATTAGAATAGCAATTAAGAAATCCTTAAGTCTACCTCTTGTGCTGTAATTAACTGATATTACACACAAAGGAGTTATAAATGTAGTAAGAACAATAAATAAAATGGAAATACCGTCAATGCCTACTTTATAATTAACATAACCTTTTAACCATTCTCTATTCTCAACAAATTGAAAACCAGACAATGAATTATCAAATATATACCATAAATATATTGATAGAAAAAAATTTGTAAATGTCGTGAATAAAGCAACATACTTAATATTTTCATTTGAGCGGATTGATTTTTCTTTAATGAAAAATAAAAATATAGCACCAATTGAAGGTAACAAAATTAAAGAAGATAAAATGGGAAAATTCATGATTTAAGTATTAAGTAAGTAAGTAAAATTGAAAAACCAATTAACATAACAAAAGCATATTGATAAATAAATCCGCTTTGAAACTTAGACGCCTTTAAAGAAAAAAATTTAATTAATGATGAAAGGCCATCTGGTCCAAACCTGTCAATTATTTTGATGTCAACTATTTTCCAAAAAAAGATACCTAGTTTCATAAAAAATTTTGTAAATAAAAGATTATACAATTCATCGAAATACCATTTTTTTTTTAGAAAATTATATAAGGGTTTATTTACAACAATAAAATTTTTCAAAATTGATTTGTTTTTTAATATCAAGAAATAAGAAAATGGTATTGATATAGTAACTAAAAAGGGTGTTAAAATTAAAAACCAAAGAGGAGGATGCTCTGTATTTAAGGGTTTTAAAAAAGTTATCGAATT
>MDTA01116639.1_pt1 | contig 18357 bp, 14 predicted proteins | sample 811151 | NCBI WGS metagenome assembly MDTA01 (sample SAMN05326648, study PRJNA326480) | marine metagenome | isolation source: seawater | place: Indian Ocean: South | collected 2010
CTCTCTGATTGAAACTCCGCTGCTGCCAGCTGGAGGGGCAACAACCCCTCTTGATGACTCACCTTAAAATTTATTTATCGGCAATTCTTATAACGTTGCCTGGGCCATTGATAGCCCAGGACAGCGATGCCAATCCGTCTGCCGTCAAGGAGACCATTGAGGAAGTTAGCGAAAATTTTGACCCTTCCTCTGCTACAAGTGGCACCCTGCCTTCACCCGTTCCTGACCCAAGAACACCCTCGCCAGTTCCAAAATCAGGGCTTTTCTATATCCTGCCAATTATTGGGCTTTGGATGATGCTGAGGCGCCGCAGCTACCGTGATTCCAATAGATAATCTGTTGCTGGGTGAAATTGACTTTACGTCTTCAGGCTTTAACTTAAAAAGTTGATTCGTACCGGTAAATCATGATTGCGGCCCACCCAAAGCATCTTAATGATCACAGTCTTTTCCTTCCTGGCAAGCTGGTGAGCCGACTTGCAATGCTCGGCCTATAGTCCGAGCGATTCTTTCTTTACCAGTGACCGCATCCTCAGTTTAAGGGGTGCACTACGCTCACAGAGAATTTCGTCGCCTTTTCCAATAAAACCATGAAACCGCAAAACCTTCAAAAATACTGCCCGTTTCCACCGGTTAAACTCACCGACCGGCAATGGCCGGACAAACAGATTACGGATTCGCCTATCTGGTGCAGTGTAGACCTGCGTGATGGCAATCAGGCGCTGGCCGTGCCGATGAATGTCACCCAAAAGCTTGAGCTTTTCGAACTGCTGGTCAAAATCGGTTTCCGCCAAATTGAAATAGGATTCCCTTCCGCCTCGCAAACAGAGTTTGATTTTGTTCGCAAACTTGTTGATGACGGGCTGATCCCTGACGGTGTTCAATTACAGTGCCTTGTCCAGGCGCGTGAACACCTCATCAAGCGCACATTTGAGGCACTAGAAGGCGTGCCAAATGCCATTGTTCACCTCTATAACTCTACTTCGCCGCTGCAGCGCCGAATCACTTTTGGAGGAGCCAGTCGCCAACAAATCAAGAATATGGCCGTGGAAGGTGCTGCCTTGATTAAAGAAATGGCAGCCATGACAAAGGGCACAAAGATCGATCTTGAATATTCACCGGAAAGTTTTTCTGATACCGAACTGGAATTCGCACTTGATGTCTGTCACGGCGTCATGGATGTCTGGCAACCTACGGTGGATAAACCTATTATCCTGAACCTTCCGGCTACCGTTGAATGGACGACACCAAATATTCATGCCGACCAGATTGAGTGGTTTTGCCGCAATGTACAGCAACGCAACTGTGTGCATGTGAGCCTGCATACCCATAATGACAGGGGGACCGGCACAGCTGCCACCGAACTGGGTCTACTCGCAGGCGCCGATCGTGTGGAGGGCACACTTTTTGGCAACGGCGAACGCACGGGCAATTTAGACATCGCCACTGTTGCCCTCAACATGAACAGCCACGGCATCGATACTGGACTGGATTTCTCTGACGTGCCGGCAGCCCGTGAAATATACGAGCGCTGCACACTAATGTCTGTCCCCGAGCGCCATCCTTACGCAGGTGACTTGGTGTTTACCGCGTTTTCAGGCAGCCACCAAGATGCCATCAAAAAAGGCATGGATTGCAGAGAGAACGAACATCAGCCCTGGGAAGTGCCCTATCTCACCATAGATCCTGAAGATATAGGCAGGAGCTATGAGGCAATCATTCGCATCAATAGCCAGAGCGGCAAAGGAGGGGTTGCCTACATCCTTGACCGTGAGTTCGGTTTTGACCTCCCCAAGCCCATGCAACCACAGGTTGGAGGCCGTATTTACTCACTGGCAGACAAACTTGGACGAGAATTATCCAATGCAGAAATTCGTCAGGCATTCCTCGATGAATTTGTAAACCGTGAGAATCAACTCGTCCTGCTGGATTATGAAATTGACCACCAAGATGTTAATCCCGGGAATGTCCGCTGCAGGGCAAAAGTGAAGCACAAAGGACAACCCATGGAAGCCACCGGCATTGGCAACGGCCCAATCAATTCTTTTGTGAACGCACTAGAAAGCCTCGGACTAAAAGATTTCAAGCTCAGCGACTACCGCTCACATGCAATCAATCACGGTTCGGATGCAGATTCCGCCGCCTATATCCTGCTTGAAAAAGAAGGCTCTGCAGGCATCTGGGGGTGCGGGGTGGATCCATCCATTGAATTGGCTGGTGTAAAGGCACTTGTCAGCGCCTGGAACCTTTTGTCAGAAAGCGTCTAGAAGGCTCTATCCCGCTAGAGAATATTTAACCTCCTTGAGGTAAAGACCGGCTGCTGGAGCACAATATTGGCATTTGGTATGTCCCGGACGTGCCAGCAAATCACGAATCCAGTCAAGTTCCTGGCGTTCCTCTGCAACCCGAACGGCACCCCCAACTAGTAACCGGACCATCTTGTAAAGAAATCCATTTCCAGAGAAAGTAATCACTACTTTGCCAGAAGATGCGCTTACATCCGCCATGGTAATAACCCTTGTCATGTCCTGCTCTTGTTGATCACCTGAACGGTTGGCCGCAAACGAACTGAAATCATGTTCACCAACATAGAGGGCACAGGCATCCTTCAACCTTTCGGTGTCCATTTGCCCCGGATGATGCCACGTGCGATTGCAGCGCAGCGGATGTAAAACTCCTCCACAATCAATCTCGTATTGATATGTCTTGCCAAGCGCACTAAATCGGGCGTGAAAAGTATCCTCGGCCGGCTCTGCATGCAGAATCCGTATTGATGAGGGAAGCAGGGCGTTCAGTGCCCGCTGCCAGTCACCGGCATCCATGCTGATGTTTTCCGTTAACTCAAAATGGGCAACCTGTCCAAGGGCATGCACACCGGTATCCGTACGACCCGAACCATGTACCCGAACTCTGATGCCGGCAATTTCCTGCACGGTATTCTCAAGGAAATCTTGTACCGTATTCCCGCAAGGCTGGCTCTGCCAACCCTGAAAAGGTGTGCCATCATAGGCAAGCATTAGTCGCAATCGTTTCATGAAGCCCGGTATTTTTTGAAATGAACCGGCAGGCGAGCAGGGCGGCCTTCGGGCATTTGCACCATGGCAAGTTCCTGACGCGAGGTTACCATCTTTGCCTTGTCTGAGTCACGGTAAATTTCAAAAGCACAACTAAATCGCACTCTGCCCACATCCTCAAGGCGGCCCTCGATGGTCAGTCGGTCTCCAAGCACGGCAGGCTTAATATAATCAATCTCTGTCCGTGTAACTACGGCATAAAGGCCGCTTTGAGACATTTCCTTGAGGCTCAGGCCTAGTTTGGAACCAAGTAACGTGCGCGCCTTCTCCACAAAGCGCAGATAGGCGATATTGTGCACAACACCGCCGGCATCCGTGTCATAAAACATGACTTCTTCATGGGTTTGGCACTTAGGTTTACGCGTCATATTGACAACCAATCTACATCCGGGTAAACGTCCTCGCCACCCACGAAGTCCATACCTTTACAGTATATATTGCCGAGAATTTTTTCTTTGCTGGCAAAAGCGCTATAGTAGCCTCTTCATGTTTGAAGTCCGAGAAAAACCGCAAATGGTGGAAAATGCCCTGCTTGTCGGGGTCTACCTTGACAAGGCGGAGGCTCTGGAGGCAGAAAGCCTTCTGGAAGAATTGCGAGATCTGGTTGAAACCCTCAATATCGGCATTGCCAAAACCCGTCTTATTAAAGTTCGAGAACGATATCCTTCACACCTGATGGGCAAGGGTAAGATGGCTGAGGTCATTGATGAAGCCCGGCACTTGGGTTGTGACTGTATAATTTTTGACAACGAGCTTTCTCCACGTCAGCAACGAAACTGGGAACATGAGGCAAACCTGCTCGTCATCGATCGTCAGGAAGTGATACTGGATATATTCGCCATGCGAGCTCAAACTAAGGAGGCACGTCTACAAGTACAGCTAGCGCGCATGCAGTATGCCCTGCCGCGCATGGCTCGTATGTGGGGGCACCTTGACCGCCAAGGTGGAGGATCAGGGGGAGGCAAGGGAGGTGCAGGTGCCGCCCGTGGTGAAGGCGAAAAACAAATTGAGATTGATCGCCGACTGGCCAACAAGCGCATTGAAAAACTCAAGTCGGAGCTGGCAACGGTAAGGAAGCAGAGAGCAACTCAGCGGAAGGATCGCATGCGTGCTCCACTTCCGCATGCCGCCATCGTCGGCTACACTAACGCCGGAAAATCATCACTTTTAAATCACCTGACCAGTAGCACCGTCCTCGCAGAGGATAAACTCTTTGCCACACTGGATACTACGACAAGAAAACTGGATATGACCGATGGGCAAACCCTGCTGGTAACAGATACGGTAGGCTTTGTCCGCAGGCTGCCACACGGGCTTGTCGAAAGCTTTAAGGCTACACTGGAGGAAGCGGTGCTGGCGGATTTCCTAGTGCATGTCGTTGATGCCAGCTCACCAGATATTCACGAGCATTATCAAACCACGCTTGATGTATTAAAAGAGCTCGGAGCTGATGAAAAGCGCATGATTCTTGCAATAAACAAAATTGACCTAGTCGACTCTGACAGACAGAATGAATTGGCTTCACATTTTGAGGGTAGTATCCTTATTTCAGCAGAAAAAGGCTCAGGGTTGGATACTTTATTGGCCAAAATGGGCGACATGCTGTTGGGCAATATTGTCCGTAACAACCTTAAAATCCCCCAGAACAGGCAGGATTTGGTGGCCTTACTGCATCGAGAAGGCAAAATTCTCTCCCGCGAATATGAGGGAAACGACATCATGCTAAATGCCACATATCCCAAACGCTTCCTTGCTAACTTTGCAGAATTCGTTATGGCTGAAAAAAACAATATTAACTAAAGGACAAAAGAAGTAACGCCAAACCACCCTGATGAAGAAAATCTGGTCAAAGCTAGAAGGTGAACTCACTGCCAAGGCAAGTGCAATTATTGAATCGCTGAATCCCGGTGCTGACGAATCGGAGATAGAGGCACTTGAAGAAAACATCGGTCAGGAACTGCCTACGGATTACCGTGATTTCCTGCTGACACACAATGGTCAAAGCCAGGAAAGCAACCCCGGATTTTTTGACATGTTCAGCTTGATGCCGCTTGAGTTGGTGCAGGAGTCTTGGGAAGAACTGGAAACCCTGCGTGATGATGCAGGCGAAGAAAATTCCTGTCCTGGGGATTGGTTGCCATTTGCTGAGGACGGCAGTGGTGATTTACTTTGCGTAGAACTGGAAAGCGGAGCGGTAAGTAAATTTATCAATGACGACAGCAATGAAGAAATAGCCGACTCCTTTGAGGAATGGCTAACCGATATTTATGCAACCTTGATTAATTCAGAATTCACCTTTGACCCTTCCAGTGGTTGCGGCATCGAACCACAAGTTCAGGAAGAAGAGGAAGAGGAGGATTCGGGAGCAGGAAGCGATGAAGATGATGTCGTCATGGATGGCGATGATGGGGATGAAGAAGGCAGCTCCCTGACATACAATTTCACTGCCAAGCTAATCGAGATTTTTGAAGATGAGGAAAAAATGGGCGCCGTGCCATGGGGCGACCTCACTCGCGTACGTGTCTCATCATATGCAGGAGAACCGCTGGTATCTCTCAACCTTCCAGACGGTAGTGAGCCGGAAGAAATTGAGCTTTCCACCAACATTCCGAATGCCAAAGATCTATTCAAGTATCTCGGAAAGCTAAAAGGTTGGGATGCAGACGCATTTCAGGAGGCACTATCTGGTGCGGGCGAAGACGAAGTGGTCGTCTGGCAGAGGTGATCGATCACGCAGATTGCGGCAATCACTTTGAAATTAAAAACCTAGAGTTTTTTGCGCGCCGCACCGCGGGCATCCTCATAAGCTGTCTTGGCAGCGGCGTGCTTCTGTTCAACGCGCTCGGGAATTTCACCATTGCGTCCAACCTTACGCTGGGCAGCAGCATGATCCTCAATTTCATCCAGATAATCCTCAGTTGCTTCAAGCATTGACACGGCATCCGGGTGAATTTTTGCCTCTATTTTACGTATTTCACTCCCTAGATCGCGCATATACTTTCGCAAGTCACGATCCGTGAACTTGTCTAGATGAGTACTTCTCGCCAGAGCAATCCGCCCATCCAGATAAGAAATACAACGCTCTAGCGAATAAGTCGTAGCTACTTTTTTGGTACGCATGCGCGCATACGCAAAAGCGGTATTGTTACCCTTATTGGAACGCCCCGCAGCCACAATCCGCGCCCATACCTGATCATTGGAGAGCATGCGAATAGACCTTTCACGCAATACTTTCTGTGCGGCAGCAAGGTCAACAATCGGCTTGCCTTGACCCGTTTGAGAACCAATGGCTCGGATCAATTCCAGTGCTTGCTCAAGTTCCGTGCAGGACAGGACCTGGACACTGTTGAGCGTCAGCCAGTCTTCCTCCAGAATGAAATCGTCTAGTGTACCGGTAGGCACGGGACCGGTAATCAGATACATGCTTTTTTCGACCACAGCCTTTGGGGCTCCGAAGGCACTGCGGCTCCTTGGATTCTTCTCTTCTTCCTTGGCAGGTGGCAGGGCAGCTTTAGCAGCAAGAGTAACAGCATCAGCATAAGAAGCGGTGGCTCTGGCCTTGTCTGCTGAACGAGTTATTTTCCCGTTACGGCTCATGCCGCCGAAAAGAATCACATTGTCAGGTATATCTATGCCGGAAAGAAGACACTCAATGAGGACTGCTGCGGCAAAATTTGGTGGAGCGCTGTCGGCTTGAACCTCATCAATGATGAAATGTACTGTCTTGTCACGAGGCCACCCTTGGGATTTGTATTTCTTTGGCAGGTAAGTCATGGCTGCAATCATCGGCTTGTTATCAAGCTTTGGTTTTAGTTCAAATGTGGCCTGCATCGGTCCGGAATCCTCTTTATCGATGATCTCAGCAGTTACCTCACTGACCACCATCGCAGGAGGTCCGCCGGTAAACATCGGCAATATGACCTTCACCGAAATAGCATCTCCCTCAGGTTGCAGGTCCTCTTCACCGGGTGATACCGGGAAGATCGCCCCAGGAGAAACCGGCTCATATTCCTTTTTCTCCTCAGTGCCAGCTGTCTTGGCCTCGGTTGGCGGTTTGGCAAGCTTCTCTAGATTGTCGGAAATCTGGTTGGGCTTGGTGAGGCTGATCTGCAAAAAACCGTCATTCTTGACCAGCTTACCACGAGCAAAAACAACTTTGCCGACCTTCTCGTCAATTCCCCATTCCGTTGAGGCATCAAAATCATCAGGTTCTATTAATATCCTGAAACCGCTCCCCGCAAAATAAATACGCAAGGTCGCAGTGGCGGGCGAAAGGTTGGAATCACGAACCTTGCCCGTCACGACCACGTTTTTACCGATTGCCGCGGCCAAAGCCTCTTCATCGGACACATCAATGGGGGTCTGCGCCTGCTTATCCTGACAATGACCTTGCAAGGCAACCATAAAAAGGCACAAGAAACTGATACTGAGGATTTTCATCGTGTAATGGGTAGTATTAAGAAAATTAACATATCCTGCCGGCTTGCTGCTAGCCAAATACATCTTCACCAAAAATCGCCTTTGCCGCCTGAGCAACATCCTTGTCACCACGACCGGAAAAATTACAGATAATGATGCCATCCTTACCTAGCTCCGGGGCCAGCTTGCGGACTCCGGCAAGCCCGTGCGCGGTCTCCAGCGCGGGAATAATGCCCTCGGTTAAAGAGACTTCCTGAAAAGCCTCTAGGGCTTCAGAGTCGGTTGCATAAACATACTCAGTCCGGCCAATATCCTTAAGGTAAGCGTGCTCAGGCCCGACTGCAGCATAATCCAGGCCGGCAGAAACAGAATGGGTTAGTTCAATCTGGCCATCATCATCGGCAAGCAACCAAGTCTTCGTTCCCTGTAAAACACCAAGTTTGCCACCCTCGAAACGAGCTGCATGTTCACCACGCCGGATACCTCTTCCACCAGCCTCGACACCCAGCATCTTTACCGACTCGTCCTCCAGAAAGGGATGGAATAGCCCAATCGCGTTACTGCCACCGCCCACGCAGGCAACAAGGTAATCTGGCAATCGTCCTTCGCGCTCAAGAATCTGGCACCTTGCTTCCTCGCCGATAACCCGGTGAAAGTCGCGTACCATCATGGGGTATGGGTGTGAGCCCAAAGCAGAGCCGAGAATATAGTGGGTATTTGCCACATTGGTGACCCAGTCCCGCATTGCCTCGTTTACCGCTTCCTTGAGCGTGCGCTGACCGGCAGTCACTGCCCGCACATCAGCACCCAAAAAACGCATCCTGGCAACGTTTAAGGCCTGCCGCTCCATGTCCACTTCTCCCATGTAAATAACGCACTTGAAGCCAAACCGCGCGCACACTGTCGCGGTTGCAACCCCGTGCTGACCGGCACCAGTCTCGGCAATAATCCGGTCCTTACCAAGCCGTTTTGCCAGTAAAATCTGGCCCATTGCATTATTAATCTTATGGGCACCTGTGTGCAGCAAGTCCTCCCGCTTTAAATAAATTTGTGCGCCACCAAGTTTCTCACTCCAGCGCTGAGCAAAAGTCAAAGGCGTGGGACGGCCCACATACTCGCGCAGGAGAGCATCCAATTCGTTGGTGAATGCAGGGTCTTCCTTAGCTCGCTCGTATTCAAGGGTAAGCTCCTTGAGGGCAGCCATGAGGGTTTCCGGGACGAACATGCCGCCGTATGTGCCGAAATGCCCAAGGGAATCGGGCAATTGATGAGGGGTAATATCACTCATTTGCGAGCGCAACACTAAGCGATTAAACGCCCAGTATCAAATTTGCTAAGTTATGTTTATGATCGTGACGATCGTCAACTTGCGGAGTAAGGTAAAGGGCATGAATCACTTGTTTTTTCGATATTTTTTGGGAGCTGTCATATTACTGCAACCCGCTCTTGGCCAAGAGTGGACTCAATTCCGCGGTCCCGGTGCCTCAGGACATTCGGAAGCCAAGGGTATTCCCACAAAAATCAGCGAAAAAAATATCAGGTGGTCCAGCCAGCTGCCCGGAACCGGACATTCCTCACCTGTTCTCTGGGAAAATACGATTTTTTTGACTTCCACCGACAAGAATGCTGGAGGAATTCGCTATGTGCTGGCTGTTGATGCAGCGAATGGTAAGGAAAAATGGCGCAACAAGCAGACCTTTGGCACCTACCGCCATCACCGTTACAATGATTACTCATCATCGACACCTTGTTGCGACGCCAACAGCGTATACGTTGCTTGGACCTCTCCAAAAGGTGTTGAAGTCGTAGCGCTAGACCATGCCGGCAAGCAAAAATGGAGCAAGTTACTTGGAAAGTTTTATGCCAAGCATGGTAGTTCCGCTTCACCTGTACTTGCGGGAGGGTCACTAATTATTGGCAGCCACGGTGAAAACGCAGACAGCTTCATCGTTGGATTGGATCCGGAAACTGGAAATGAAAAATGGAGGTTAAAGAGAAAGTCCAACGACAAGGGTGCATACAGCACTCCCGTCATGCGCAAGGCTCAAGACGGGGTTCTGGAACTTGTTTTCAGCAGCACAGCGCACGGTATTACTGCGTTGAACCCCGCAAACGGCAAAATCCGCTGGGAACATGACGCTGAGTTCTCGCAAAGATGTGTTGGCGGCCCGGTGATCTCGGGCAACACCATTTTTGTTGCCGCAGGCTCCGGGTCGGGCGGCAAGGAATCTGCGGTAATCAATATCCATGACGGAAAGCCAGAAATTGCTTGGGAAGCCGGACTAAAAGGCTTGCCTTATGTCCCTACTGGGCTCGCCTTCAAAGGACTTCTTTTTTTGCTGAACGACGGGGGTATCATGACATGCCGCCGGGCCAAAGACGGCACGGTTTTGTGGCAGGAACGGGTGATCGGCGCGCCTTACAGTTCCCCAATTTGTATTAACGACAAGATTTACTGCTGTAGCAAACAAGGGGAACTCACTGTCCTGCTCGCCAGTGACAAACTTGAACCCATAAGTTCCTACAGGTTCCCTGAGGGAATTTATGCTACGCCAGCCGTAGCTAATGGAAATCTCTTTATCCGGACTTTTTCTAAGCTGTATTGCATTAGCGGGTTATCAAAGTAGTAGCCAATCTAGAAGATTTCCCTAATGGGTCACAGCTGAATCTGGTTGGCCTAAACTAAAAATGCAGGCCAAGCTCAGCCCGCCGATTGTAACTTCGTCCCCTTGGATTATCGCTACCGTCGTTGCGACTGTTGGATTTCCATGGCTGTGCCTCGCCCAATCCCTCTGTTATGACCTGATTTGCAGGCACCCCAAAAGAGATAATCTGTTCTTTGACAGCCGCCGCACGGGCTGTGGATAAGAGAACATTATAATTCTCGCTGCCCAACGCATCCGCATGACCAACAATGCTGAGTGTTTTACTGCCATCAGTCTTGAGAATACCTGCCAAGATTTCGATCTGCCGCCTAGCCCTGGGTAGCAACTCGGCTTTGTCATATTCAAAATATAAGACCAGCATATCTCCTGATCCGGGCCTCGACTTGATCGGTGTGAATGGCACCTTTCCGGCCTCCGAGGCGGCGATATAAGTATCCAACAACTTACCAAAGTTAATCTCTGTGACCTGCCACATGCCTTCCTTTCCGGATCGCTTCATGACTAGGCCAAACTCGGTAGGCTCACCCAGTTTGTTGGATTCCACATGGGCAATTACCCATGCTTTGTCATTGCTCAAGGCAGTGGCAACGAGGGGCTTTTGCTGCCGAAGCCCGATCTGGCCTTCTTCAAAGACAATACACAAGCCAGCAATTTTTTCCTCGGGTACGGTTTCCGGATCAACCACCTTCAGTGCGGTTTCATAATCCAGCCGCCGAATCGCGTTGATGAATCCATCCGCAACCATGAGGGCATCTTTCTCAGCATTGGCATTTTCGGGATGGGCATCCGTAACATCGTCGCCACCACTGACCAGAGCATCAATAGCCGGTGGATAATGTATTTTTTTCACCAACCACTCAACCTCTCCTTGCTCGTTGATCTCTTTTACCAAATCGATAAATATACGTTCAGGTGCACCCTGTGGCGTTGACCCATCACGCTTGCGCACAGGCAACACCCAGCGCACCACATCGCCAATAACACCGACCTCTGCCGGCTTTTCGCCTGCAGCAAGCTCGTAGCCGGCGTCGCCAAAGATAGCCTCAAGGGACGCCACGCTTCCACCCGAACCGTTTCCAAGCAGTTTTGCAGCTCCTACAAAGTCCCTATCTGTAACCCGCTTGGCAATTTCTCCAACCAGATTTGCCGGCCCAGACTCTACGTCAGTATCAGGAGGACCACTCGGCACTGGAGAGGGTAGCAATTCGGGACTTTCAACTGGATCAGGGAATACATTCACCTTGTCTTGCTGGAGCGGCTTAATGGCGGCAAGATTTCCCGGTAAATTGGTCTCTTTGTTCCCATTATCATCACCATCCACTGCGGAAGATGCGTTTTCCATGGCAGGTCGCGTTACGAGAAAAAACAAAGCAACGCTAACCAGCACAACGGCGATAACCGCCACAGTTGCAGCGAGTCCAGAACCACTATTTGACCCACGAATGTCCATGATACCCAAGCTTAAGCATACTCTGGGCCTTTTCAGCTATAAAACGCGAGAAACTTGGAATTTGCACCACAGATAACCTTTTTCGCAGGTAAACCGACGGCAAAAATAGGCTTAAGGCGAGGTAGGAGTCAGCACCCAGCTCGAAATCTGTCCTTCGGGCCCCTCTTGTTCGCCCTGCTGCAACGCACCTTCGATGAGGGCGATGACTTGCTCGCGCTCTTGCTCAAAGCACATCAAATTGCACGGTTGCCTCGTGGCCCGCACCATCACTGGCTTCAATGGCGGTGTGATGCGGCCAGCGGCATGGGCCTTCGTGAATCCCAGTGTCCGCAGAGGGCGACTGTTACAGCACCGCCCGGGCCGCGAGGGTCCGCGCTTGAGGCAAGGGCGATACGATACGCGACTTGGTGGGAGTAGGTATGTTCCGGCGTGGCTCAAATATGGATGGCCTTGTCATGCGCTGCCCCAACCGCCTCATGCACCATCTCACTCAAGGTAGGATGTGCATGGATCGTGTTCTCGATATCTTCATAGGTCAGCTCAGCTGAAATAGCCACACCCAGCTCGGCAATCAATTCGGTGGCCTCAACGCCAATAATGTGAGCACCAAGGATCTCCCCATGAGGCTCGCCAATGATCAGCTTGATAAAGCCCTCGGTCTCACCGATTGCCTGTGCCTTACCGCTAGCCTGATAGGGAAATTGTCCGACCCTGAACTCAAGGCCTTGCTCCTCAGCCGATTGCTCGGTAAGTCCAACACTTGCCACCTGCGGCTGACAATAAGTGCAACCCGGGAACGTGTCGACTTTGCGCGGCGTGTGATCCGTGAAAAGACCCTCAACACACTGGGTCGCCTCAAAACTTGCAACGTGTGCCAGCCAAGGTGGCCCGATGATATCCCCTGCAGCAAAGACTCCCGGGATACTGGTTTGATACCTCTCATCGGTAACAATATACCCGCGATCCAGCTTGGGATCGATGCCTCCAGGCAAAACCGGAGCGACTCCGATTGCCACAAGGGCAGTCTCTGCACTGAGTTCCTCCTGATTACCACTTTCCCTCTCAACAGTTATCTGCACGCTATCCCCCGAATCCTTTGTTGAGGTCACCTTGGTCGAAGTGAGAACATCAATACCCTGTTTCTTAAAATTGCGCTCCAGTTGGTTGCTGATATCCCTATCCTCCACCGGAAGGATATTTGGCATCATCTCAACAAGTTTTACCTTGGTTCCAAAAGCATTGAAAAAATAAGCAAACTCTGCACCGATTGCACCTGCTCCAATAATAATGATGTCCCGAGGTTGGCGCTCCATAACCATGGCGTCACTACTGCCAACAACCGTACGCCCGTTTATCGGCAGATCAGGAAACTCACGGGTCTTGCATCCTGTTGCGATCAAAATATTTTCCGCTTCAAGAATCTGGCTACCCCCATTGGAATCCGTGACCTGCACTTTCCCGGCCTCAGGAATGGAGCCGGTGCCCAGCACGTAATCCACCTTGTTTTTCTTGAAAAGAAACTCGATGCCGCCCGCTAGACGGTCTGACACACTGCGACTGCGGCCAACAATCTTGCTCCAGTCAAATGAGAGGTTGTCGAAGCTAAAGCCAAATTCATCGCCATGGTTCTGCATCAAACGGTAGAGCTCTGCATTGCGCAGCAGTGCCTTGGTCGGGATGCATCCCCAGTTCAGGCAGGTGCCACCGGCACGCTCCCTTTCAACACAGGCAACCGTTTTTCCAAGTTGCGCGGCACGCAACGCACCAACGTATCCCGCTGGTCCGCCGCCAATAACAATAAGATCGTATTTCGACATGATTTGCTTGGTCACTGCTTCTCTAGCTTCAGCAAAAGTTATTTCAACCCCCAACTGCAAAGATGCACCGCACTTTTTGCCGATAAGAGGACCATTTTGCGCTTCTTGGCCCATGCTTGGGGCCAGAAAACACCCAAGGAATAATTTTTGCGGGAAGCCCGAACAGGGTGCTAAACTCGAACTGGTGATATATCACCCCGTTCAGCGGTAAAGTCTGAATCCTTAATTCGTTCAGTATTGAAACCGGAATTCCTCCTGGCACCAGAGATCGCTTACCTCAATCACGGTTCATTTGGGGCCTGTCCGAGAACCGTATTTGAAGCTTATCAGGACTACCAGCGTGAACTTGAACTTGAACCGGTCAATTTTCTTCAACGCCATTTTCCCGAAAAAATGCAGCTGGCAAGAGTGAAGCTTGCCGATTTTTTACACTGTCATGCTGACCAGGTCACCTTTGTGCGCAATGCAACCTATGGCATGAATCTCGTGGCACGGTCTCTACCTATTGGTAATGGCGACACGATTCTAACGACCGATCACGAATATGGTGCAGTTGACCGGATGTGGGAGGCGCTCTGCTCGGAAACCGGAGCCAAATTAAAACGTGTTCAGATACCCGTGCCGGTTGAATGTAGCCAGCATTTAATTGATGCCATCGTCGAGCAAATTGATTCTTCCGTCCGTGTCTTGACCTTCTCGCACATCACCTCGGCATCCTCGTTGCGTTTTCCCGTTGAAGAATTGGTAAATGTTGCCGCCAAGGCAGGGATCATTTCTGTGATTGATGGAGCGCACGCACCCGGTCAGGTCCCATTGAACCTTGATCGGTTGAATGCCGACTTCTATGTGGGTAACTGCCACAAATGGCTCCTTTCTCCAAAAGGAGCTGCTTTTGTCCATACTTCCGCCAGGTGGACAGATCAGATACGACCGCCAATTGTCAGCTGGGGAAATATCTCGAAAGGGACATCTTCCCTGTTACTTGAAAATGAATGGCAGGGAACCGCCGATATCTCAGCTACAATTGCCGTTGCAGATGCAATTGCTTTTTTAGAATCCCATCACTGGTTTGATAAGGTCATTCCCGATTGCTCCCGATTGCTCCAAAAAGCCACCAAGGACCTACTTGAGATTACCGCCCAGCATGAAATCTATGGAAGTGAGGAGCTACGTGCTCCGCAAATGGCCTCTTTGATGCTGCCGCAAGGCGATTTCGCCAACCTTCATGCACAACTCTTTGATGAGTATCAGTTGGAAATACCTGTTTTTGCAACCTCTTACGGCAACTTGTTCCGGGTATCACTTCAGGCGTATAACACCGAAGATGATGTATTACGTTTGTGCTCAGCCCTAAAGGATCTCCTGTAGCATAGGCGGGCTCTAACGTTCCCGGTCAGGCACGACACCGAGCAGCGTTGCATGCACCACCTTGTTTGGTCGAAGCTTCTACTCATTGGGCATTGGCTCCAGTGGTAAAGTCCAACACTTGTTTAATCGAGCCGACCGTCACCATTATGACTTCACTGCCAAATTGTCCGTTAAGATAAGGGCTTTGCCAAGTCGTGGTAGGGCGCAGTTCAATCGGCATATTGTTAACTTCCGGCAATTCAAAACATTCCGGATTCTCAACGTTGAAGAGGGTGACTCCTAGTCGCGTATCCGCTGGGCCATAAACGTAATCCACCTTATTCTGGGTAACGGTTAGTCGACCAGAAAGCACCTGTCGACGAAACTGCTCGAATGAGGAATGCGTGCTTACGTCCCCAGCATGCAGTATTACCCGCGATGTGTCGCTCAATTGGTTGAACTCCGCTGGAGCGGCTTCTTTTCGATTCTCCATCCATTTGTAGGAACCATCGAGAAATTTAACTGCAACATAGGCTTTTCCATTATTAGCGAAAATCCAATTTTTCTCTTCCACGCGCTCAAGATCTAATCCATCAAACCGGATGCTGATCGCGCCGGTACTATAGGATCCCATGCGCTTTCGCGTTTGAGGTGCGATTCGTTGGAGAATAATCACATTCTCGTGCTGGACACTCCAAAATGAGTGCTGAGGGCGACCCCCTCGGGTCTTAGCGATCACCGGATAAACCCCACTAACCTTGTCACTTTCAGGATCGTCAAAGATCATGCCGCACCAACGATTCTGTCTGGAAATCCCCGAGTATTTCCAGACCGCCTTTCTCTCCGATTCAGGGTCAGGCAAGGTCAGAGACGGGTCCTGTAAGGTGCTACCCAGCAGGTAATGCGGCGTCCGGTACGCGTAATTTATGAGAGCAGAATCAGCGGCGAAACGCTGGCCTTTTTCCCCTGTGGTAGGCGTTGACTCCAATTCTCCTAATACGCGGTTGTATATCACAAATGGCTCACTAGCAGGGATTTTCCTGAATCGTAGCAAAATCGCAGCTGCAGGCAATTGATAGCGACTCGTCTCGATGACATTGGAATGGCTTCCAAGAGCAGGTTGGCCTTTGGGAGCGTAGAGTAAGTTCTTATAGGATTCGAAATTACCTCTTCCTCCATACGCCCTGCTTCGCCCGCCACCACGACGACCCCGAACCGAAATCTGCGCCTCCTCGATAAAAGCAAAATCCAGCAGCATGCCATAACGTTTCCTAATCAGTGGATCAGGCGCCAGCTCGTGAAGATTGAACAATGCGGGCCAAGAATACTTCTGATAGCCATTGGACCCGATCTCGATCCATATTCCCGTTGCTGCGCGCTTTCCGGCCCACTGCCGAAAATAGCGAGTATATGCCGCGGCATGCTCGGCTGCGGTATAGCCATCATCATAGCATCGCTCGCGAAACGCCGGGTCATCCGCCAGGAGGGCAGCAATCAAATAATAATTTGGACGTAGGGTGAGGTCATGATTCTCGGTCCCAAGCGTGACTAATAGATCTTCCAAGGCGGCACCGACCACCGTGCTCTCGGATTTCACCCACCACCATAAGGCTTCCTTCATGGCCCTTTCCGTCACCTTTTCAAGACGTCCAGGGAAGTGTGCGCTATTGGCATGGAACAAATAAAGAATTCTGACATAGTCGGAGAGAGCAAAATAGGTCCATGGCGTCTTGGCCTCTTCCGGCTTGAACGACGGAACCCCCTTCTGAGCTTTGCGGTCGGCAATGTATTTACTGGCGCCTTCAAGTAAGCGTGCATTCGCATCATCCACCCGCTCGTCCAGATAGAGCGCAGAAAGTGACCAGAGCACATCTCCCCAATTGCCGGGAGGCCAGCTGCGGTCCTTGGAAACTGTATTGCGCAATACTCGCTCTCTAGCCGCCAGCGAGTCCTGATGCGTTTTTTTCACTAGTGCCGCGATATCTGCTTGATCCGTAGTCGAGGCACCTAACTGGATAGAAGCCAGAAGGCTCGTAAGCATCATCCCAATCTTACAAGTACAACGGAGTGGTGAAATCATCAGCATTAATTTGCCGAACAGTGATCAAGGTAATGCACCAACAACCGGACGCCTACTCCAGTACCGACATTGCCACCCTGATAATCACGCTCCCCGGCACCCCATGCACTCCCCGCAATATCTAGATGTGCCCATGGTATATCGCCGGTAAAATAAGAAAGAAACGCTCCAGCAGTACAGGACCCAGCTCCCGTTTCCGGCCCACTGATATTTCTGAGGTCGCCTACAGAACCCTGCATTTGCTCCTTGTGGTAATCAAGTATCGGCAGCGCCCAGACTCCCTCACCCGTTGCCTCACCAGATGCAACCAGTTCATCAATCAAGTCCCGGTTATTACCCATCACACCACTTAGCTCATGCCCCAGGGCAACCACTACGGCACCGGTAAGTGTTGCCAGGTCAATCATTGCATCAGGCTTGATTTTCTTTGCCGCATAGGCAAGGGCATCTGCAAGAATCAACCTACCCTCGGCATCCGTGTTTAGCACCTCAATCGTCAGGCCATTGCTGGCCTTGACCAGGTCTCCTGGTTTGTTTGCTTTGCCATCAGGAAGATTTTCAGATGCAGGGACTAGTCCATGCACCTCGACATCCGGATTGAGTTTGGCTAATGCATGGAAAACCCCCAGAACGGCAGCGCCGCCGGACATGTCGTATTTCATTTCGTGCATCTTCCCGGAAGGCTTAAGACTAATGCCTCCTGAATCAAAAGTGAGCCCCTTGCCCACAAGACAAACTTTTTTTCTGGGCTGCTTTGTGGGCTTGTAGACCATGTGTATCAGGTAGGCAGGTTCCGAGGAGCCCCGGGAAACGGATAAAAGTGAACCCATTGACATACGCGCCATCGCCTTTTCATCATGGGCCCGGCAGGTAATCTTCGGGGAGGCGCTTGCCAATCTGCGAGCCTCCCGCACAAGGTCTCGGGGGCGCATTAGGTTTGCCGGCGTATCCTGCAGGCGCCGGGCCAGAAGGTTTGCCGTACCAATGGCATATCCACGTCGAACACCCGCATTAAATTCCTTCCCGGCATAGATGACAAGACGCTTTAAACCCGCCGGCTGTGCCTGGCTTTTAAATTCCGAGAGCCTGTAAGAGCCCATTACCAGTCCTTCGGCGATTGCTTGCCCGAACCCGGCAGACTTGCGCCCAAACGGCAAGTCAATCCAGACTGAGGCAGAACGGCTTCCAGTCTGCCCGGCCTGCCTTGAAACCATGGCGGCAATCCTCCTCAGGGACTCCTCGGCAATGTCCCCGCTGGCTCCAACACCAACCAGCAGGACACGCTTTGCATTGCCCCGCTGGGCATCCGTCACCCTTATTTCACGAGCATGGCCCTTGAAGGCATCCAGCGAATTGGCCGGCAGGACAACACCCTTCGGCAGCCGGACCTTGCTGCCTTGCTTGGCAAAAACGATGAGAAATTCCGTCCTGCTCAGAGAAGAGGCGGTTGTCTTGGTTGTGATTTGAATCGACATGCTTGCATCTATCATCGCCAAATCCGGTGC
>MDTA01038364.1_pt1 | contig 18351 bp, 17 predicted proteins | sample 811151 | NCBI WGS metagenome assembly MDTA01 (sample SAMN05326648, study PRJNA326480) | marine metagenome | isolation source: seawater | place: Indian Ocean: South | collected 2010
CTCGTGTCGGATAACGCGACAGTTCTCGGCAGGCAGGTCGTTCAGAACCTGCAGGCCATCCAGCAGATACTTAGATACAAAAAAATACGTCCGCCGCAAGTATATGCGTGCATCCGTCGCATTCAGTTTATGTGCGTCGACCGCGACGGAGCTGCTCTCATAGCGTCCCTTGATGTTTGACCGCGGATCCCTGACGAATCCTAGCGTCAGCATGTCGGGAAAATCTGCCGCAAGATACCGTGGCACGTAGTCGGGCACATGGATGTGGAACACGAGAGCTTTCTTTATCTGCAGTACCTCGTCGCGACATAAACTGTACGCATAGTGAATGGCCAGTATGAACGTTCGTGCATAAATCGGCTCACCCTGCAACAAAGCCAACAATGTATAACGAAAACGTTTGGCATCAATCTGAGCCGCCTGGTCGCGGCTCTCGCCGAGCGTTGTCAAGCCGTCATGCCCAGGCAACTCCCTGGCGTCCAATATTGAAGCGTGCCGTTCGCACAACAAATCGACAGCTTTCAGCCAGTCAAAGTCAGATCCATACTGGGCACGCCACTCGTCCCAGTGAGGATACAAGTACATGAGAGGGTACCCCGGCACCATGAGTATCTGCGGGTGTTCATCCAAAAACCCCTGAAACAACTTCGTGCCGCTGCCGTTGCCCGTGTAGAGGCAGACCATCCGGGGTTCGGGAATATCCCGGAACCTGGGAGGGGATTCGGAAATTGACTGTCGGTCGCTTCTCATTGCCGGAGATGAGTCCAAGACCACCCCTCAGGATACTTTAACACAACTTAAGTAGTGGTAAGCAGTACCCCAAAGCGCGCGAAGGTCACTCAGCGATGAGTACAACGAGATATAATCCTCGCCCGTGCCAGTAAAATCTGGGTCCAGGATACTCTTTAACGCCTCGCCAAGCCCATGCGCAGAAGCATCAGGGATATCAGCCAGAAACGCCGACAGCGAGCCAGGAAGAATCGGCAACGGCTCTTTCGATGGGTACTCACGAGTGTATTCCGCAATTGCACACAAAAAATCGTCCAGGTCCCTTAAAACACCATCCACGCGGTCTACCGAAAGAGAACCCGGCACGATCGGCTTACCGGTCAAAATGAAAGGCAGCGCGGCGCACCACGAGTTTCGGAAGCGGCTCTGCCACGTCATATCTTCGGGCACATCCTTGTACCAATCGAATCGGTCGGCGTCAGCCCAGACAGGAGACGTAGCATGAAGTTGACAGCCGGCTCCTTCGAGCACCGGCAGAATCTCATCGTAGGTCCAAAGATCAAGTGCGAATGGATTGACAACCTGGTCCATCCACCAGGCGTGAAACGGTCGTGACGCATTTAGGGCTAGAAAGTCCTCAAGGTACAGGGCCTCGCAGACTTTGAGCGAGGCATCGGAAAAAATATCGGTGACTCCTGAAAGGGAACAGGCCCGCCAATGGACCAGCCGTTTCATCTGTTCGATCAGCCCGCCATAGCGGTCATCAAATGAAAGCACGATTATGCCTCCTGGGCGAGATCGCGCCGCTAGTTTGGCTAGCAATGCGTCCCGGTCAGGCAAGGTATTTAAGAACCCTTCAGCGATAACGAGGTCGAAGTACTGTTTGGGCGCGAATTCGCCAATCGTCTTATTGTGCACCGCCTGGAGCTGGCTGGAAAACCCAAACCTGTCGAACAGCCTCTCTAACCGCGGCGTCGCCTGTTCATTCGGTTCGACCAGCGTCAACCGCGCGCCCGCGGCGGCCAAAACCAGTGCGTTTTCACCAGAATTGCAACCAAATTCAAGCACGTCGCACCCGTTCAGAAGGCCAAAAGGAATGCGTAGATGCCGTTCATAGAGATTCCGCCGTTTGGCAAAGTGACCCGTCCATTTGGCGTGATCATCGATATCGATCGGCACCGGGTTGAAGCGGTTGCTGGTGTAATAGCTGAGCAATGACTGCATGGGTTCAGGCGGCTCCGTTACAGGTCAAGTCGCGATATATCGCCCGGGGTACAGGGCGTCGAAGCGGCGCAAAATATCCGCTGCTGCATCGCCATAAGGCAGAAGCACGCTGAATTTTGGATCAACGTCGCGAGGATGGACGACCGGCTTGCCGAGAAAAGTATTCCCAACTTTCTCCGGATTTTCATCAACGAAGAATGCCAGACGATCGACGAGAATGCTATTCGTCATCGCCGCCTCAATGGTGGTGCCGAGTACGCCAAAATCAGCCTTGTCCTCCAGCCTTCGAATATTTTCCGCGGTATTCCGCAAAGAGGCGACCGCTGCGTGGAAAGGCTTGTCGACCTCAACTCCCGCCGCAGACGGCTCCCCTTTAGACATTTGGAGCAGATACAATACATCCCTACTGAAATAGGCATTGTCTAATTCACGCCCGCTGAACCCATGCCTTTTGGCGAGCATCCTGAGATTCGCTGCCGTGTAGTGGAAGTACAAATCGCCGTATAGTAAAGAAGCTGGCTTGCACGCAAAATCAGGAACCTGGATGAAAATCGCGCCGGCGGGTTTCAGCAGCCGGCGCAATTCACGGACAAGATGTGCGACGTCGCGAATGTATTGAATGGAATGTGATAGAATAATCAGGTCAAATACACCCTCGATGGTGGCGACGGTGTCTCCCGAAATAAACCGCACACGCCCCGATGTGCTGGCCACACGATCGTGGTGAGGGTTAACATCAAAGCCGCACAAGTCGCTGACGGCAGTCCGCTCCGCCATCTCCATCAACAAAGCCGCGTCTGCGCACCCAATATCTAGGATCGCCGCCTTCGTGTCCGGAAGCAGCGGGACAAGCAGGTCCGCCTGAAGCTGGTGTGGCGACTTCGGTTGGATTTCGCCGGCCACAAATACCTTGTGCCCACGTTCCCGTTGGGCCGCATAGTCGATACCTTTGTACATCACGGAGATTCGCTCAATTTCTCCATCATCAATCACACGGAACGCCGCACCGCAGTCTGGGCAGCTGGCGAGCGCGGTAGGACCCGCGTGAAAGAGATGGAAGTCCATATGCCGGAAAACCGGATACTCAAGCGTCTCAGTGGGAACGCCGGTGCGGCCACAAACGGGGCATGTCGTACCAGCCATCCTGCAAGCCGCTCAGCGCCGGGGTCCAGCGCACATGGCCCAGAGGAAATGACACATTTCGGGATAGCCTGTGTGCAGGACCTCGTCGTTCATACCGAACATAAAGACGTTGTGAAATCGTTGCGCCGCTAGATCGCGCAGCTCCTGGAAGGTCTTAAGATTGATGTGAGCCCGCTTTGACCATTCCGAAGCGTACTGCTCAGCCGTCTTGTTGGGCGTGCCGATGAGCAGTACGCCATGATCCTCGATCGACGCCGTAATGTTGTCGAGAAAAACTGCCTCTTCGTCGGGAAAAATATGTTCAATCACGTCAACCATAAAGGCGGCCTCAACTCGAGTCTCCAGCGGCTTCTCGCGGAAATCGGCATAGCGGTATTCGACATTATTCGAGAACGCGTTGCGCTTAGCATTTTCGGCAAGCAACGCCGCGTTGATGTCAGCGCACAAAAGCTTCCCGACGGACTTCGCGACTATGACGGAGCCAAAGCCATCGCCACACCCGATCTCCAGGGCGGTGGCGACACCGTCTAGCATTTTCGAGACAAACTTGTAGCGGGAAGCAACAATACAGACCTGCTTCGGATTGGAGATAAAGTCATCCGCCGTATAGCGCCCAAGCGTGACAGGTTCCGCCTCAATCTCCTCATCCAAAGATATCCAAAGTTCCTTCGAATCACCCATTCCATTTATTCCAGTGCATATCAATATTATTTGCCAATTCGGCCAGGTAGACCGCCTGCAATCCAATCGCTTCCGGAGCTGGAGCCCAAGACGCGACCTCGGTCGTCGCAGGATTGAAAGGGCCACCGGTCACCTCGTGAAAGACAATCCAGTCGCTGTCGATCAGCATACTGTGGTAGCGCGGAGCCGACAGGCGGAAGAAAAACTGGCCATCCTCGCCCGGCGCCGCCATGGCGACGACGCCTTCAACATTCCCGTAATCGTCAAAAAGCACGATCCGCATCTGTCCTTCAATGATAGTATAGGACTCGCTACGGCCGACGTGGCGGTGGGGCGGAACATAGGTGTTCTTCTCGTGGACTATAATCATTTCGTGTAGCCCGGCTTTTGGCTCCGGGTGCGCGCAAATGCGGGCTCGGCGGCGCGGCGTCTCCGCAGCCCGCGCCTTGAGCCAGTCGATATCGGCGCCGTCGATCGTCGCTAGTGGCGAAGTGATATAGAATACCTCATCGCTTTGGCGCGTGAACTTTTCTGGATCAAGTTTCATAAAACGTTTTGACGCTATCGATCACAAAATTCGCGTCGTCTTCAGTCATGTTTTCATGACACGGGATGCAGACAATGCGGTTGATTAGATGACGGGAGACAGGGATATCAGCGTCGAAACGGCCAGCATATGCGTCGTGATCCGGCATGAGGATCGGGTGTTGAATCTTCGTCTCAATCCCGTCGGCGCGGAGATGCGCCATGAGGCCATCTCGATTGTCGCAATTGATGGTGTAAGCATAGTAGATATGATCGCGATCATCGTGTAACGGCGGTGTGCCGACAACACCAGAAAGAGCAGACGAATAGACAGTGGCTATCTCGCGGCGCTTTTTAATCTTCTCCGGCAGGCGGCGAAGATTAACCAGGAGGATCGCCGCCTGGATAGTATCGAGGCGCCCGTTAATGCTTGGAGTCACGCAGTTTTCCCTATTGACCGTACCGGCATAGCGAAGAGACCGTAAGCGGTCGAGAAGTGCGTCATCAGCGATGGTAATGACGCCTGCCTCGCCGAACCCATTCATAATTTTCATGGGGTTCATGCTAAAGCACCCAAAAGTGCCGAACGATCCCGCCGGTCGACCCTTGTAGGTTGCGCCGAAGGCCTGTGCACTATCCTCTAGAACGGCGAGACCATGCTTTTTAGCAACCGCCATAATCCGATCCATGTCACACATTTGGCCGGTAAAATGAACCAATAGGATGGCCCGGGTTCGGGATGAAATCCGCGCATCTATTGCCTCCGCGTCAATGTTGTAATCGTCCTTGACGTCGGCAAAAACTGGCGTGCCACCAGCAAGCACGATGGCATTAGTGGTAGCGACCCATGTCAATGGCGTGGTAATCACTTCGTCGCCGTGTTGCAAATCCAACGCGCGAAGCGCCAAATACAGCGCATCACTCCCAGAGCCGACCCCTACCGCAAACGGCATCTGGCAATACTCGGCGACGACAGCCTCAAATTCATCATGTTCCGGACCCAAAATAAATCGTCCGTGCTTTAGAACACGTTCAACAGCTTCATGAATCTCTTCACGATAGCCGTCGTCGTGAATGCGCAGGTCAAGGAACCGGACCTTGACCTGATCAGCCGGAATCTGGGTAGGACTATTCAAAGAAGATGAATCCGTAATCGCCGTCATAGCCTGCTCGTCGATATTCCCAGATCCACTCTTCGGTATCCATAAAACTCATGCACGTCAGCTGCCAATATAGAAGGTTCGCCTTCTCGCGTTCGTTTCTGTACGACTCAACACACAAAAACGCGCCGCCGCGCCGAACTCGCTGCATCTCTCTCAGAGCAGCATCAAGCTCAAAGTTGCGCAGATTGTGAAACACATTCAAAGAATAGACGAAATCGAAACTGGCGTCTCTGAACGGCAGCGCCTGACAATTGCAAACCTGCAGGAATGACCTAACTTCATCCTTAGCATTGGCGGTGCCGTAATCAGAAATATCGATTCCCGTAACTTTGATGCCTGGCACAATCTGAGTGAATTCATAGAGCAGGAATGCCTTACCACAGCCGATATCGAGCACGTGGTCACCGGCCTTGAGGCTGTAGTGGTCGGCCATCGCCTCAGCAACCACGCGCCAGCGCCCGTCGTAATTGTAACCGCCATAACCATAATGGCGGGCACCATCCCAGTAATCGAACCCCCACTGCCGGGCAACCTCCGCGCAGGCAGCTTTATCGTTAGAAACGACACGCTCCACATAGTTGCGCTTCGTCGAGGTATGAAGCGGTGTTAGAAAATCAATTTCGGCCACTTTCGGAGTTATCCCTGTACACTCTACACGAAGTCCGCGTGATCGTGGTCGACGTTGAGGATCTCGTGCAACGACAGGTTTTTCCCATGGGCGACACAATGATGGCCGCAAGAGGTGGACGGGTTGAGCGCATATAGCGCTCTCCGGTTCTCTTCCGAAAACCAGAAGTCCCTGAACGATCGATCAGCGATCGACCCCAAGGTTCCGGATGCTGTAAACGCCTTGTCCTGGCATGTGTACACTGTACAGTCCGCCCCAATTACCGTCAGATACTGCAAGAATGGGCAGGTTTGATACTGCTTTTCGAAACGCTCTTCCAATTCGTGATAGTGGTTGACGATATGGAACTGGCCGTCGTTGAGATTTTCCGCTTTCTCTATTTGCGCGTTGACAGTATGCATGATCTTACGATGATAGAGATTGTTCTCGGCTGAATCATTGGCCACAACCGCTCCCGAGATCTTGATATGCTGCGCACCCGCCGACTTGAACGTTTCACAAGCTTCGAAGATATGGGACGCATTTTCCTTGCCAACAATGAAGCTGACGCCGAGAACACAATCCGTGCCGGTATCAACGAACCGGCGGATGTTATCCAGTAGCTTTGTAAACGACCCATCAGCGATCTTGCGCGCCTTGGCGTAACTGGCGTCGTCCCAGGAGTCAACGGAGACCCGAACCCAGGTACCGTATTTCGCGAAGGCATCAGCCATCTTACCCTTCAGATTCGAGCCATTGGTTAGGGACGCCACCTTGATGCCACCCTCGGCCAACCGCCTAACAACTTCGGGTAGCGGCTTATACAACATAGGTTCACCGCCGCCCGAAAATGTGACAGCTTTCACACCCATGTCGATAAGATCCTCCACAATCTCGAACATCTTGGCTTCTGGCAGGACATCCTTCAGATCAATATCCTCACCGAGCTGCAGGTTTGAGACACGATAGGCACAATACCAGCAATCGTGATTGCAATGGTTGTAGGGCTTTATGCGAACATGAACTGGCGCCACAACGTTACCGTTGCGCAGCGCATCAAGTTGTTCTGAGTAACGGAGGAATTTGAGGTTGCTGTATACTTGATTCACAATTCTACCATTTTGCTAGTTTAGGCCGCTTGCATGGTCGCAATAGCCTCCGTCACCACCTCAGCGATGGCCTCCGGTTGCAGGTTATAGCTCTCCAGTAAAGCGTCCTGGGAACCATAGTGTGTCGCGAACGCGTCGGGGATACCGAGCCGTTCGACGGGCGGCATTTGCCGACCCAGGTTATCGCTCAAACTCTCAAGGACGGCGCTGCCAAAGCCTCCAAGCAAGGTATGCTCCTCCAAAGTCACGACCAAACAAGCCGCACCCGCGAGTTCACTCAGCCCCTCGTGGTCTAGGGGCTTCACCGTGTGCATGTGAAGGACGCTACAGAAAATTCCTTGCCGGTCAAGGATCTCGGCCGCCGCTAAAGCACGGTTCGTCATAACGCCAGTGCTGACTAAAACAATGTTGCCACCAGTTCGCAGGCAGATAGACTTTCCAATTTCAAATCCCAATTCAGCACGTGAAACGATTGGGTCGCCGCCCTTGCCCAGACGGATATAAATAGGCCCAGCGACGTCGACGGACCGCTCCATGAAGCGGGTCATCTCATCTGCATCAGCCGGTGATACGATCGTCATGTTCGGCAAAGCTCGCATGATGGTCATGTCCTCAATCGCTAGGTGCGTCGGTCCAAGCGGCGCGTAGACAAGACCACCGCCGTTTCCAATCAGGCGAACCGGAAGATTGTGTAGACACAGGTCTAGCGCCACCTGTTCGAAACAGCGCCGGGTGATGAAGGTTGCGATGGTGTTAACATAAGGAATAAATCCCTCCATTGCTAAACCCGCGGCAAGACCCACGATATGCTGTTCGGAAACGCCTTCCATAAAAAAACGGTCCGGAAACTCCTGCTTCATGTCGTCTAGCACGCCAGGGCCAAGATCGGACCCTACAAAGACGACACGCGGGTCGGACTTAGCCAGGGCATGAACCATGTTCAGGCATGTCTTACGCATCTTTCGTCCCCGACAACGCCGCGTACATGGCGGCAATCTGGTCCGCCGGCACTCGAGATTTATGATGCCACGTTGGTTCATTTTCGGCAAAAACGACGCCTTTTCCTTTGACGGTGTGGGCAATGATCATCGTTGGTCGATCATCGGCAAGCGGTTCATCGAGAAGACCACGCAAAGCAACCACATCGTGGCCGTCGCACTCTGCGGTGGCAAATCCAAACGCCCGCCATTTGTCGGCTAGCGGCTCCATATCCAAAACCTCAGACGTGCGACCATAGGATTGCAGCTTGTTATAGTCGACGATGGCAGTCAGATTGGACAAACGATGTTTGGCAGCCGCCATAGCTGCCTCCCATACCGAACCTTCATTTATTTCTCCGTCACCCATGACAACATAAACTCGCGCGTCACGCTCCTTGATCCGGGCCGCAATTGCCATGCCTACGCCAATCGACAGCCCATGGCCGAGCGCTCCGGTGGAAGCTTCCACTCCTGGGATTTTAGCACGTTCAGGATGTCCTCCTAATGCACTATTAAAATAACAGAAGGTTCGCATCTCGTCGCGCGAGAAATAACCATGCGCTGCCAACACCGCATAAAGCGCGAGGCACCCATGCCCCTTCGACAGGATACACCTATCTCGACCATCCCACATGGGCTCTTCAGGTCGGTGGCGAACGACGTCATCATAAAGTACACGAAGGATCTCAACGAGAGACATCGACGAGCCAAGATGGCCTCGCCCACCACCATCTAGCGCATCAATAACGAGGCGCCGCAAGTCCATTGACCGGGCGTCAAGAGACGGCGAATTTGGATACATCTCATTTGATAGCGGGGAAGCCATCAGTAGATTAGAATCCCTTTGCTGTTCTCAAGGCCCGTTAACAACATGTCAGCTTTCCGGAGCTGACCTTTAAGCATGCTTGTACGTTGGTCGACGCGCCCTGCGGCTCGGCGACGCGCCATACCCTCGGGCAGAAACTCATTTAACAAAATCATGCACCAGCGTAAACCGATGAGACAATATAGCGCCCTAAATCGGTTTGGGAAATTAGAGTCGCTGCCGTAAACGGCGCAACACCCATCCATGAATTGGCATTTCGCATCATTGTCGAGATGATGGCCAGGATGCAAAAGGAAATCGCTAACCAAGCGGACGGGATCGTCCCAGCCAAAATACTCAAAGTCCACAAACGTAAGGCAGTCGTCCTCACCGCGAACCGCATTGTGTAGGCCAAAATCAGATGGACTGAGCGTCTGCCATTGCCTAGGCAGCTGAGCGTCTTGCGAGATTCCGGCGGCACATAGCGCCGCGTTAGATATTTGGTGATATTTACTGAGAGCAGGATCAAAGACATCCGCGAGAAATCTGTTAAGTTCAGGATAGCTTGCACTGACCGCGTCGAGACGTTGACGCCGAGCAACAACCTGGTTCACGACATCTTTAGGCGCTAAACATGATTCCGCGGCTAGCGGTATGCTCTCCGCGCCATCAAGGGCCCGTATTTCGTGAAGACGCTGGGCAAACGTGACACAAGCCTCGATATCATCACTTTTAGCCACACATTCCGCAGGAACTCCGCATTCGGTCATAACGGCGACACGGGTTTTGGCGTCGCTGCCAACGAGCAAAGGCACAGCCGAAACGCCGGCAGCGTTTAAAAAATTAAGTCCTGCAGACTCGGCAAAAAATCTGTCCCAACCATCATCCGGCATTGTTGGATAATGCTTAGCGACATATCTGCCGCAGGCCGTTTCAACCAGGAGGGTCACGTTGTTGCCGCCCCGATCCAAGTGGCGCATGTCATCCACTTGTGCGCCGATGATATCGGCAGCTGCGGTGACCACTTCGGCCACAACATTGTCACCCAGTGCAGCGTCACGCGGCGAAGAGAGCATGCTCGATACTTTTCCAATCGGAGTGCCTTGCGAAGCTCTGGTCATCGGATGTTTGGCCATCGGGGTCAAAAAGAATTCGATCTACGTTTTCGGGAAAACCAGGAGCCAAAAGGACCTCTTCAAGATCATCTATAAAATGACTACAGCCGAGGGATCCGATACGAGCTACTTTCCCAGCCCGGGTGCCCTCGAAAAAAATATCGCCGTCAGCAATCCCAAAACCGCCTGGGTCGAAAAAATCTTGCCCCTCCATCCAAGTTCGCGCCGCTTTGCGAAGATTGACACGGTCGGGATCGAAGTGCCCAAATTCCGTCTTGTGACTGACGATAACCACCCTAACCCGGCTCGCCTTGCAAGCGAGCAGGAAGTCGTCAGCACCTTGCATTAATTGCGCTTCACCCATTCGCTTTCCGTAAACCTCACCTTGCAGAGCCTTCCACTTCTCCTCGCCATGTTCTAAGCTTCTGACATGTGCGCGGACCTCAAGTTTCGATAAGTCACTAAGGGTAGAAATTAGCCCACGAGCCCTTGCAGCAACGGTGAAAACCTTATCATAGCAGGCTAGGGTATTATCGAAATCTATGCCGATACGCATAATGTAACCAACTACTTTAGGTCCGTGTCGTGCATGAGCTTGATATTAAAATATCGAGGGTCTTCCATGGTATTTGTCAAACGACCATCTTTCATCGCCGCAACGAGGTCGAAGACCGCATCTTCGATCGAGTGGGTCGGCGTGAAGCCAAGCTGGGTTTTAATCTTTTCAGAAGACACCTTGTAGGAGCGCGGATCGTCCGTCGGCTCAACATTGATCGCGAGATCGTCGCCAACCACATTCTTGACCATCTCCGCCAACTGCATGACCGTATGATTTTCATAACCGGCATTGTAAATTTGACCGTCAATCGCTTCGTCGTCCTTTTGCAAGAGGAACAGATACAACTCGGCCATGTCTTCAATGTGAATATTGGGCCGCTTCTGGGTGCCGCCAAAAACACGAATGGCCCCCTTGTTGACGGCAAAGTTAGTTAGAATATTCACGATGACGTCGAGACGCTGACGCGGGGAATAACCACAGACAGTGGCCGGACGAACCACACAGGTCACGAAGCCAGGCTCTCGCTCTTCTGACAATTCCTTCTCACAGACTGCCTTATACTTCGAATAATCGGTGAGTGGCTCAAGTTCAAGATCTTCAGTTACTTCTTGTTCCTCTTTGACCCCATAGACGGATGACGATGACGCATAGATGAAACGCTTCACCCCGGCCTGTTTTGCCGCACGGACTAATGGTCTAAAACTCGTGTGATTAATCGAGCGTCCAAGCTCCGGATCCAGATCGTAGGACGGGTCATTGGATATACAGGCGAGGTGGATAACGGCGTCACAACCCTCAAGGGATCGCTTAACAACTTCTTCGTCGCGAAGATCTCCCTTAACCTCAAGCAAGTTGGGATGCGTCGCGACCAGATTCAACACATCGTCACCATAGAGATAAAGGTCGAGAACCGTCACCTTGTGTCCGGCTTCGAGCAGTTTCGGCACCAAAATGGCGCCGACATAACCAGCTCCTCCGGTAACAAGCACATTCCAAATTCGGTCGCTCATATCTCTTTTCTCACCAGAAAATTACTTCAGAAGAGTAGCCACATATTTAACGAGGGGCACCTTTTCAACAAATTTTCGATGCCCAACTATACCAACCTCAATACCCCCCGCAGCATTACCGGCAAAAGCCACGACCTCCATTGGCGCTCCAATTGCTGCAAGCGGGGCGGCGACAGCAAAAAAAGCATCCCCGGCCCCAACCGTATCGACCACGGCCTTAGTAAATGCCGGAATGCGCATCACTTCATTCGTTCCATCGTATACGACGCATCCGGCTTGCCCATGTGTAACGATAAATCGTTGGCAATCAATTAAACTTGAGAGTTTGTCTGTGATTATAGATTCGATAGAACCAAACCGGTCGCGCGTCGCGAGCTGTGCTTCTGGGGCATCTATACAAATAAAGTCGGCACGCGGATATCTAGTTATCAGATTATAGCCGTGATTAGCACTGTTAGTCTGAGCATTAACGCACAAAAACTTACCTGTTGAGGTAAGGGCGGCTATACTCTCGTCGTCCAACAAACCATGCCCAAAATCCGTTACGACTATCAGGTCAAAGTCCCTAGCCTTGCGTTCAATACATGAAACGAATTCGGCTCGAATAGCGTTCGGTATTGGTGTGTCTTCGAAATAGTAGATCTCGAATAATTTTCGAAGATAGCCGGTACTAACATAGCGGCATTTCCGTGTCGTTGGCGTATCCTCACGTGTCAGATGGGTCAGTCGAACATTCGGAGCCAATTGGGTCCGAATGAACTTTTCGTAGCTATCAACTCCACCCAGCACCGTAAGGATTTCGACCTCACTACAAATACTGGCGATGTGATTGGCCGCTGCGAAAATTCCCCCGGCAAACAACTCACTTGACGTAAAGCGGGTTGCAATCATGTTCTCCTTCGCGGATTTTCCCATCGATTGGACATACTGGTATTCATCTATAATCGCATCGCCCACAATAAGAACTCTTAGGCCCGCTGCCTCATCGAGGGCGCTGATCAGTTTAGTCTCGACATCTCGCACTCGCGCCTCAGCAAGATAGCGTCGTAGCTCCGGGTCGAATACATTCATGTATTCGTTTATTAGCGACGAAGAACTAAACGTGATGTCCTCAGTGAACATGACCCGTCCACCATACTTTTCGACCATCTCACATTCGTCACGAATTTTGCCGGTCACGTCCTCTTCCGCGTTAGCGTAGTCCGACCCCTTAACATAGACAGACGGTCGAAGGGCTTCGATTACACCCTCTGCTGATGGATAGGGACTAACGGCAACCCAATCGACATGTTCCAGCGCAGCTAGCATCTCTGAGCGCATGGCATCGTTAAAAACAGGCCGACCGGGACCCTTGTTGACATGTTTTTCAGTGGTCAGCGTGGCGATCAGGATATCTCCCTGCTCGCGTGCTTTTTGGAAATGGCGTACGTGGCCCATGTGAACAAGATCGAACACACCATGACACAAGATGACGCTTTTACCCTCCTCACGGGCCTTAGCCGCGATTACAGTCAGGTCTTCTAGGGATTTTATCTTTCGGTGCGAGTCACGAACCATATTTTATCAACTCAGTCTTTTTTCCCCAGATACTTGAACCAATCCCGAGTTGCCTCGGCGATTGTTGCGGCGTCCCAAACTGGAGCCTGACGCCAATAGTCAATATTTTCCAACATCACTCGCACACCTTCTTCCAAGGAAACACTCGCCGACCAATTAAGCCTCTCCTTGATCCGCGTCGTGTCAGCAAATGTGCAGTCGGGTTCACCGGGCCGCTTGGCTATGTAGGTTACGTCACCACCGAGCAATTCGACCAAACGGTTGATACTATAGGTATTGTTCGAGCCAATATTCATGATTTCTCCACGCAACTCCGAGGAGGCGGCGGCGACAAACGCGTCAACAGCGTCGGTTACGAAAGTAAAGTCTCGGGTCTGAGTTCCATCGCCAACGATGGTGAACGGTTTGCCGGCAAGTTTTTGAGCCAAAAATACCCCGAACACCGCCCCGTATGTCCCGCTAGTTCTCGAGCGCGGCCCGTAAATGTTGAACATGCGCAACGATACCGTAGGCAGCCCGTATACCTGCTCCCAATGCATAACGTATTGCTCGCCAACCATCTTGGTTAAGGCATAGGGATATTGAGGCCGCATTTGCGCGTCTTCCGGTGTCGGATAGACGTCTGGAATTCCATAACACGACGACGATGCGGCATAAATGAACCGCTTCACTCCATGCCGCCGCGACGCTTCAAGCACCGAAATTGTTCCATTAACATTGGCTGAGTGGTACGCCGACGGCTGTTCGATTGAGGGCACAATATCTGCCAAAGCCGCCATGTGGAAAACCCAATCGACATCCTTAAATGCGCCGTCAATATACTCGATGTTCTGGATATCGCTCTCGATCACATTTATTTTTGAGTAATCGCTCAAGTGACTTAGATTGTCACGACGCCCCGTCGAACAGTTGTCGATGACAATGACGTTATGGCCATCAGACAAAAGCCGTTCCACCAAATGGCTGCCGATAAAACCAGCGCCCCCGGTTACAATGCAACGCATTTGTGTTTATTCTACCTTAAGATTCGCAAATCATATGAACCGACTATCCACGTTCGATAAATTTACCGAATCTCTGAGGGCTCTAGCCCCCCGCCAAGCGCGGTCCAGAACCGACGCGGGTTTTCCATTCCCGAGGCCGTGTCGTACATGCTATCGAGCAACTCTGAAGCCGCTGACCACTCCCAGGACTCCAGCGCATCTGGCAGCATTTCGGCATCTTCAAGCAATGGATATCCTTTGAAATAGTCAGCGTCTTGGCCGTGTGGCGAAATCAAAAACGCAAAATACGGTTTCCCGCCAGCAAGGGATTCATAAACCGATCCTGATTGAATTGGACCGACAACGATATCGGCCCAAGCAATACACTCGGAGAGCGGCTCCGTCTTCAGGACCTCGATATCCAGCTCCCAATGGTCGACGATAGCTTGAAAATACGCCTTCTTCCAGCGCCCTGGACCCGGGTGAAGCTTAAGCTTGATCGTCGAGAACCCAGCTCCCCGCAGGGTTCGTGTTGCCTTGATAATATTTTCGAACATAGCGTTGTTGAGGCCGCGGAGATCGGTGACCACGGGCGTGTACTGCAAAAGCAGCGCATTGCGACGGGCAGACCTCTTAGGAACCAGACGTTTTTCCGCGTTGCCATACCTCGCGCTAAACGGACTGCCGACCCGAACCCGCTCCTGGCGAGCACCCACGTTGTTCAACCAGGCATCGTTGACCCGGCCCCAACTGAGACACCGATCGACTGCAGCGGCAACCCTGTCATCTCCCCCTAAGGCATCCATGCACAAGCTTTGTGGTACGGCTGGGCTATGCCAGATGTAATCGACGGGGATTCCCTGGTTCTTCGCAAGTTCCACATAGGCCCTATGAAACGCGTCCCGCACACCGTCGACCACAATTCTATCGGGCTTCAAAATGGCGATATCACGATTGGCGCGATTAACAACTCCCGCCAGGGTCATGAAAATTCCACCGTCAAAGAGCACCTCCCGTATATAGGCAAAGGTGACAACCAGTGCCTCGTCAGCAGGCGATACGGATTCCAATGCTGTTCTTAGCCTGTCGGTAATGTCGTTAACGTTCGCGACATCGGCCTTGGACAAAGCCTCCGATTGCGCCCTTGCCAGAAATACGTTCGCTTTAATGCAGTTCACAATCAACGCAGCATCCTTTGGAACCGTCCGACAAAAAACTATTGGTCGCAGGCTTTTGGCCGAAACCACGTCCAGGGATGCGTTCAGCAGCGAACTCAGGACATTCGTGTTGACCAGCAAGAGTGCGCGTCGAGAGGAACTCGACAGCATCGCCCGCATGGTGCTTACCAAGTGGATCATAAAACTATAGCAAGCCAACAAAAGCGCCTTTCCTGGCGGTGTCCGATATTCGCTAATTTTTGGCCGGTCAGACATAGCAACGCCATCATCATTCGCGGTGCCGTCCTCGAAATGATCGACGAAGGCGATGTTATTGGCCTCGGCGACAATGCGCGCCGAAAGTAGCCTAATGGATCTCGGTAATACGTTGATGTCGTTTTGAAAATCGTAAAAATCGATCGCATCGGGTCGGAACCGCGAGATCAATCCCTGAAGGGAACGGCGGATCCGATGAAAACTGACAAGGCACATAGAAATGTTAGCCGCCATCATTTTGCCGAGAGACACTCCGCGATACATTGTCGGATCCTCGCCAAGGTCAAATAGCCAATCGTTAGCATGAAGGAACAGGGTGTGAGCCAAATCATCTTCGTCCTTATCGTCGATCAATCCCAGTTCGTAATAAACGCAATCTCTTCCAGCCGCCGACTCACGCTGCCACATCAACCAGTCACAAAATACGACAAGCACCTCTTTATTGTCGGCTGGCACCTTTGTCAGGTGTCGGGCATGGGTGACCAGCGCCAGTCGCCGATACCGGTCCTTTAGCATCCCAGTCGGCGGTCGAAGCGGCTTTATGGCGGACGCATCGGTACACGCGCGAGAGGTCAAGACATCCATCGGGTTTCGTAGTTGGCAATCATTTCATCGAGCAAGCTTAGGATTTCGCTGCTGCAATTGTGGTTGAGCAGGGCGCACGTGGCGTCGCGATCGGGGTCTGCTGCTGCGCGTGGGCAACCGGACTGGCGAATGCTGCGTGCCAGGTGATGCGTGGTGCGGGTTCCCAAAAAGTCGGCACACCGCGCCGCCGTTTCGTGCGGCGTTACGACTATTTCTTCATAAGTCAATGGTAGGACATGCTGTTTTCGATCCTCCGACAAAGCCTTGTAAGCGGCGTAGGAGCGCATCTGGTAGCCATGCAACATCTTAACCACCCGCTCCCATGGATTAAGGGTCCAGTATTCATCCTCCCAGCCACGAGCCAATAGGTGGACACCTTTCGCGCCGTTCTTCAGGCAGAGATGCACGTTATATAGCGAGGAGCAGATGTCCTCGCCATACCCGCGCTCGGCATACGCCGGAACCAAGTCAAGAGGATGCCGCAAAACTTCAATGACATGCAGGCGCTCCTCAAATGCGTCGAAATGGATGGCAATGTGTTCCATTTGATAATGAGCATGCTGCTGCATGATTGGCCTCTCTTCGATTATGGCCGACGTCGTCGCGTGATGCTCTCTTGAAAAGAAGCGCAAAAAATACTTGAGCGGGTTGGCGCTTCTAAAAATGCTAGAATGATCTCTTGGGCGCGCATTAATATTCCGTCCGAGATACAGGTTGTAGATATGAATGTCAGCAAACGCCCGCAATAATGCGACGCCCGCGTCATGATCTATCTTTTTTAATCCGGACAGAAAACCGACGTAATCATAGATCTCCTCAATCCGCTCCAATTCGACCCGATCGAGACTTGCCAAGATTTTGATCAGAGTTGTTTTACCAGCCCGCGGCGGTCCATCGATCATAACCATGTGCGGTAGCAGTTCGGGAGTCCGGCACAACTGCGGTCCTGGCTTATTCAAATCTTGTGAGTGCGCCGTCATCTTGAATTTGTCTATTAGCACATTTTCCGCATTACGCTTATGAATACGGAACTCCAAAGCATGCTGACGGGCTCCGACTCAAGCTCTTCGAGACAGCCCGCGAGCAAATTGAAGATACGCGGCGGCAATAGCCGATTTAACCGCGGGTCGATCAGATGCGGGTGAATTCCGTGCGTCGACAGGGTCTCAAAGCCGAGGCCCCTCGCTGTTGCCTCCAACGTTGCCGGCGTATGCTGCCGTGCTTCGATGTTCGGTGAGGACGGCCCCTGAGAAGCGCCATCCTCCGACGGAACCACATTCTCGCTCGCGTCCGTCGCCGCCAGCGAGAGAACATCGGGTAATTGGCATAACCTCTCTACAAACGCATCCGCGGCCTGACTTGAGACCGGACGCACATAGTTCTCCATCTCGTCCAACAGTGAACTAGCCGTTCCCGCATCGATCTCTTGGCGTGTCCTAAATGACAAGCTGTTAATGTTGAAAAGCCGGTTTCTGCAGGAGACGATCGCTAGGCCCCCCGGCTTGAGTAAGCGGTGCATCTCACCAAGGAGAGCCTCATCATTCTCAAGATACCCAATTACTCCAAGAGATGTAACCGCGTCGAAGGTAGCGGCAGGTAGGTTATTTTTCAGCAAATCGCGAACCTTGAAGACAACCCGTTCACGCACAGCCGTCGGCGCCTCATTACGTCTCTGGTTGGCTATCTCCACCATGCGAGGCGAAAAATCAATTCCCGTCACGGCATGCCCATCCAAGGCAACTTCGCAGGCCAAGTTTCCACCACCGCATCCCAAATCCACAACGAGTAGCTCCTCTCCATGACCATTAAGAAGGCGGGAGACGACACGGACGCGGTGAAGCGCCGTCGGATAGTCGAAGCCGGTGCCAACATAGCTGTCTGCCAACCAGTTTTTAGCATGGATATCAAAATGGGACTGGACCGCTTCTTTCTTCATTGGAATCTCTTATCTGGGACTAATGCGGGAGGTCGCAGTTTTTTCATTGGTTAATCATGGGAAAATATTTTGAGATGTGAGCCGCCTCAGTTATAAATTTCGGTCGTTTAATTGTTTCCGTTTTGATTACAACTTTATCAGCCCCGGCGTTAAGAATATCGCGAACGTTTTCCATACTGCGAATACCCCCACCTGCCGTTATTGGTA
>MDTA01079494.1_pt1 | contig 18346 bp, 14 predicted proteins | sample 811151 | NCBI WGS metagenome assembly MDTA01 (sample SAMN05326648, study PRJNA326480) | marine metagenome | isolation source: seawater | place: Indian Ocean: South | collected 2010
AAATTACCCTCTGATTATGCCGAAATCTTATTTAATCTTAATGTAGGAGAGTCTTTTGGGCCATATAAAGACATTAACAGTTTTAAAATATCAAAATTAATAGATAAAAAGAAAAATGCATCAATAAGAGCAAGTCATATATTAATTTCTCACAACGAGTCAAATAACAAGCCACCAAATGTTGACAGAACTAAAGCTGAAGCAAAAAAACTAGCAAACGACTTATTTAGACAAATTTTAAGAAATAAGTCAAAATTTGAAAACTTGGCTGAAGAGTTTTCCGACGGTCCCTCCAAATCGTTAGGAGGAGATCTTGGTTTTTTTACTGAAGATCAGATTGAGCCGGCCTTTTTTAATTTTGCAAAGAGGAACAAAGTTGGGAAAATTGGTATAGTAGAGACATCTTTTGGCTTTCATATTGTTAAAATTGTAGACAAAGAAGACTTAGTTTTACTAGCAAGTCTTACAAAAGCAATTGTGCCATCCGAACAAACATCAAATGAAGTTTTCAAAAGTGCCACTCAGTTTGAAATGGATGCATTAAATGACAATTTTCAAAGTGCTGCTCTTCAAAACGAATATAAAACAAGATTTATTCCAAAAATCAACGAGCTAGACGAAAACTTACCGGGTTTACCATCTCAAAGAAGAATTATCCAATGGATTTTTGATGAAAGCAGAAAGGTTGGTGAAATCAAAAGATTTGATCTTTCTTTTGGTGGTTATGTTGTCGTAAGATTAAGCAATATTATTGACAAAGGCGTTGCTAATATTGATGAAGTAAGAGACGAAATAAGTCGCGAGCTTTTGAATAAAAAGAAAGCGAATCTTATAATTAAAGACAATATAAATCTTAATTCTCTGGAAGATTTTGCTTCAAAAAATAAATTAGAGATTATTACAGCAAATGCTATAAACCAAAAAAGTGGTACTATTGTAGGCTCTGGCAATGAGCCGTATATTGTTGGTAAAGCGTTTGGGCTTGATGAATTTCAAACTTCCAAATTTTTGATAGGGAATAGTGGTGTTTTTAAAATAAAAATCATAAAAAAAACAGTCGCAGAGGATCTGTCTAATTATTCTAATCTTGCATTAAAATTGGAAACTGAAGAAAGAAAAAAACTTCCTAGTTTAATTATTTCTGCTTTAGAAAACATTGCCGAAATCGAAGACAATAGATCAGTTTTCTATTGATTTATAAATTATAATTTCATTTCTGAGAATTTGATTATTGTATTATATCCCTTTCTTTTGAAATATTTTGGTGTTTTGTTGTCCCCAGAGGCAAGTATAAAATCTCCACCCCAAGAGCCTAAACTTTTTATTTGGCCGTAAAAATCTTCGAACAGGACCTTTTGTATTGGTTTTTTAGAAACAATTTTTGAAATAATTTCTTCATGTTCTTTTATCATTTCGTTGAAGGTTTCTTGATTTTTTTCTTTAACAATAAACTCTCCTAAAGTGTTGATTCTTAATATATCATTTTTAAACTCATTTTTTTGATTTAAAAACTTAGTCACTTCTTTTTGGCTGTTGATTTTTTTATTTAGGTGAATAAAAAAAAGATTATTCTTAAACGGTGGTGAAAATTTTGTTTGCGTTACTTTGACAATGTCATTTTTATTTTGAAAAAATATTGAATTACTTGCATTTGCTGCGGCTACATCGTAGCCACTTCCTTGGAAAGTTATTTTTAATAATTCGTATGGGTTTATGTTTAGCCAATTGGAAATGTTATTAATAATAGTAGAAGAAGATCCTAAGCCCCAATTTCTCTGAAATTCAAGGTTTGTCCTTATATTTATACCCTCACCGGCAAATCCCGGTGAAAATTTATTTATACTTTTTAAAAGTTTTGACAATGAATAAATATTTTCTGTCTTTGTTCTTTTAGAACTTATTAATTTAAAACTTAAGTCAAATTTACAATCTATCCATTTTTCGTTGTTGCAAGTGTATGCTTCCCAAACAATGTATTTTTCTGTATTTTTCTTAACTGATAGTTTTTGACCATATTTCGTAGGTATTGCTAATCCCTTAGCCCCCTTCAATATTAGATATTCAGCTGTGATTAATAATTTTCCGTTACTACGATAATTCATTCTATTCATTGTTTAGAAATTCTCTAACTTTTTTGTGAGTTACAGGGTTGGTTTTAAAATACTCGAGAGCTTTGCTTTTTTGAATTTGGTCCGCACCAAGTTGAGTTAAGATATTCAATAAATGCATCTTCATATGACCTTTTTGAATTCCTGTTGTTATTAATGATTTTAAAGCAGCGAAGTTTTGTATTAAACCTGCTGCTACTATAATTTGTGATAGTTCATTGGAGTTTGGATTTCCAAGTAAATTATGTGCCCAATTTACTAATGGATGAATTTTAGTTAGTCCGCCAATAGTACCAATTGAAATGGGGACCATCAAATCAAAATAAAAGTCACTATTTTTAATATACGCGTCTGTTAAGCCAGTATAATTACCATTCCTAGACGCATAAGCATGTATACATGCTTCTACAGATCTAAAATCGTTCCCCGTGGCAATTACAACCGCATCTATTCCATTCATAATTCCCTTGTTGTGAGTAACTGCTCTAAAAGTGTCTACTTTAGATATTTTTACAGCATTTATAAAACTTTCAACAAATTTCTTACCCTTTAATTCATTATCTTTTTCAAGGTCTTCGATTTTACAATTAAGAGAGGCTTTGACAAGGCACTTAGGAGTATAATTAGATAAGATACTCATTACAAAATCTAATTTTTCAACATTCTCGTTCAAAAAATATTTTTCTTTAACAAAAAACTTGATAGTATCTGTTATTTTTTCAAGGCACGAATTTATAAAATTTGCACCCATAGAATCAACCGTATTAAATTTTACAAAAATCTGATAATAGTTATCAATTTTATTGTTCATGTCTAAAAGTTCTAAACTATTAATACCACCTCCTCTTTTTTCCATATTGGAAACCATTGGCTTCAATTCTTCGATTATTTTTTTCTTTATATTCTTAAAAAAAGATTTGAGTTTTAAAAAAGAACCATTATAAAAAAAATGAATTTGTCCAATTTTTTCTATACCCAAAACTTCAGCTTTTATTCCTCCTAGCTTTGCCCAAAATTTAGCTGTTTTGCATGCCGCAGCAACAACACTGCTTTCCTCTGTTGCCATAGGTAAGGTATAATACCTTTCATTGATTAAAAAATTTGGTGCTACTGCGAATGGAAGATAAAAGTTTGATATTGTATTTTCAATAAATTCATCATGAAGATTTTGAATTGATAAATCATCATTTAAATATTGAAAGAGAATATATTTAGCTTTTTTATTATTATGGAAATGGTTTTCAATAATCCAATTGATTTTTTCTAGCTTATTTTTTTTTGAGAAGCCATTCACGAAATTGCTCATAGCGCTTGAATTTTGTTAAATATACCATATTAGAAGAACAATTTTTGGATGTTTTTGTAAAAGAAATTAACCTTAACTTGCAATTAAATTTAAAAGATTTGAAGAACCTGATTTTTTTATTTTTATTTAATATTGTTTTTTCTCAGCAGAGGTTACTCAACAATGAGGACATATGGAATTTTAAATTTGATCAACAAACTTACAATTCAATTTACCATTTTAAAACAAAAAATAATTATTCAACGATTGAAATTGATCGCGATAAAAAGAAATCAAAAATTGTACTACGCGATTATGAAACTGGAGAAATTGTAGATGTTATTCTAGATTCCTCAACTTCTGCAAAGATACCTTTTTTCACAGATTATTCTTTTTCAAATGATGAGAACGAAATATTATTAGAAACTAATTCATATCCACTTTACAGAAGGTCTAAGTTGGCAGAGTATTACACATATAATATCCTTAAAGATGAAGTTAGTTATGTTTTTAATGGCTTGATTCAAGAACCTTTTTTCTCACCAGATGGTGAAAAAATAGCATTTATTTATAATAGAAATTTATACATCAAATTTTTAAAAAACAATGTTATTAAGCAAATTACCTTTACAGGAAATGAAAATATACTCAACGGAGTTGCAGATTGGGTCTATGAAGAAGAATTTGGTTTGGTTCGAGCTTTTGATTGGGACAAGGACAGCAATAATCTCGCTTATATTGTTTTTGATGAAACAAGTGTTCCACAATATTCAATGAAAATTTTTGGTGACAGATTATATCCTTATGAATATAAATTTAAATACCCCAAGGCAGGTGAAACAAACTCTAGTCTAGATTTAAAAATATATAATCTAGAAAGTGAAAGAACTAATTCAATTGATTTCAGTATAAGTAAAAATGATTATTATTACATCCCGAGATTAAAATTTAGCAACTATTCAAATAAATTATACATTCAATCTTTAAATAGACTTCAAAATAAATTATTGTTATCAAGCTATGACTTAGGTTTAGGAGTAATTAGAACAGTCATAGAGGAAAAAGACGAAACCTATATAGATATTCAGAAAAAAATTTTTTTTGTAGAAAATGATAATTTCTTATGGCTGAGTGACAGAAATGGTTTTGATCACATTTATCTAGTTGAAAGTAACGGAAAAAAAATCAGACAAATTACCAACGGGAGCTGGGATGTTGATAAATTATTGGGCGTAAATAAAAATACCATTTATTATTCTTCGACTGAAGATAACTCAATTGAAAGAGTTATTTATAGTATAAGTTTGGATGGTAAAAGCAAAAAAGCTATTTCACCTAAAAAAGGTTTTAATGGAGCATCTTTTTCATCAAATTATAAATACTTTATCCACACTTTTGAGGACAGTAGCACACCAATGATATATTCGCTCAGAGAAAGTAAATCTGGGAAGTTGATTAGAAGAATAATGGATAACGATGTACTTCTTAAAAATCTTGAACCCTATTCTCTTTCTCCAAAAGAGTTCTCTGAAGTAGACATTAATGATGAAAAGCTAAATATGTGGATGATTAAACCGACAAATTTTAATCCTGAAAAAAAATATCCATTGTTAATTTATCAATACTCAGGACCTGGGTCTCAAGAAGTTGAAAACAGATGGAATAACAATCGAGATTTCTGGCACCAAATGTTAGCACAGAAGGGTTACATTATAGCATGTGTTGATGGTAGAGGAACAGGTTTTAAGGGTAAAAAATTTAAAAAAATCACATACGGTCAGCTCGCAAAATATGAAACAGAAGACCAAATATCCTTCGCAAAGTATCTATCAAAACTTCCCTACATTGATGAGGACAGAATTGGAATTTGGGGATGGAGTTATGGTGGGCTGATATCTACAAACTCGATTTTGAAAGGGAATGACATATTTTCACTTGCGATTGCTGTAGCTCCTGTTACTAATTGGAGGTTTTACGACACAATTTACACTGAAAGATTTATGGGAATGCCGGATGAAAACCCTGATGGTTACGATTTAAATTCACCTCTTAATTATGCTCATTTATTAGATGGAGATTATTTATTAATCCATGGTTCAGCTGATGACAATGTGCATCTTCAAAACACAATGCGAATGGTTGAAGAATTAATTCAAGAGGATAAACAATTTGAATGGATGGTTTACCCGGACAAAAACCACGGAATTTACGGAGGTAATACGTCAATTCACCTGTACAATAAAATGACTATTTTTATAGAGGACAATTTATGATAATTAATTCTTGTTTATTTGAAGGGAAGTGAATTTAAGTTTAATGGATCACTTTTAAACCAAAGGACTATTTTTTTCCATCCTACAGGGCTGTTTGTTCTCTTTTTTACTGAAATGTGGGAAAGGTTCAGTTACTACGGGATGAGAGCAATACTTGTACTTTTTTTAACTTCCTCTTTGTTAAATGAAGGATGGGGATGGGAGAGAGAGGACGCTTTAGTGTTGTATGGTTGGTACACAGGTCTGGCATATTTTACTCCTGTTATCGGAGGAATAGTTGCTGATAAGTTTTTAGGTTTCAGAAACGCAACTGTAATAGGTGCACTTATAATGGCTGTAGGTCACGGTTTTATGGCATTAGAGTATTTTGAAAATATTTTTTTCTTTCTTGGAATTGGATTCATAATTATTGGGAATGGTTTATTTAAACCAAATATTTCTTCGATGGTTGGGCAACTGTATAAGGATTCAGATATTAGGAAAGACGGGGCATACACTATTTTTTATATGGGTATAAACTGCGGAGCATTTTTAGGGATTTTATTATGTGGTTATTTAGGTGAAACCATAGGATGGCACTGGGGATTTGGGGTTGCTGGGATTTTTATGTTTTTTGGAATGCTGCAATTTTATTTTACTCAAAATATTTTTGGTTCTATTGGACTTAAACCAGAGAAAAAAACGAACAATGTAAACGAAATGAAAAATGATTTCTCAATAAAATCTATCGAAATGGATAGAATTTTAGTCATTTTTGTTTTTTCAGCTGCCACAATTTTTTTTTGGTGGGCTTTTGAACAAGCTGGGGGGTCAATGACAATTTTTGCGAATGATTATACAAATAGAAGTTTAACAGGTGAAGCATCACTTGTCTTTAAAATAATTAATACATTAATTACGATCGTACCAATGCTCGTAATAACCTATGTTTTAATCAAATTATTTCAAAATATCTTTCAAAAATATTTTTTATCTAGTATATTTCTCTGCGCTAGCTTTATTATTATATGGGCGATAATTTTATTTATGTTGGGATTACTACCTAATTTTGTATCTGTTTTTTTAAGTTCTTATTTTGATTTTTTTAAACATTATGTCCCATTTAATTGGAATGTAGCTGAAGTAGTAGATACAGAAATACCCGCATCTTGGTTTTCAGTTCTAAATTCTTTATTTATAATAATTTTTGCACCTATTTTTTCAATGCTTTGGGCTTCAAGATTTAATCCCAATGGACCAGTTAAATTTTCAATTGGTTTAATTCTGCTTGGTATAGGTTTTGGATTTCTAGCATATGGTTCAATTTCAATTCCATACGGTGCTCAAACTGCAAGTGTAAGCATATTTTGGTTAGTATTTGCATATTTATTTCACACACTTGGTGAATTATGTGTATCACCTGTTGGTTTGTCTTATGTTAGTAAACTCGCCCCTGTCAGACTTGTTGGATTGATGATGGGGTTTTGGTTTCTTGCCAATTTTTTTGCAAATCTTATAGGGGGCTTTACGGGTAGCTATATTGACAAAATATCATCGAATATAGGTTTAAGCGGATTCTTCTTGATATTTACATTGGTTCCAATATTAGTTGGACTTATAATTTTTTTATTCAGAAATAACTTGATAAAAAAAATGCATGGATATTACTAAAAATCTCATTTTATTTTTTGTTTTTATAACTAACATATTTTATGCTCAAGAGGTTGAGTGGATGTCTTTGGATGAAGCTCTAAAAGCACAAAAAACTAAACCTAAAAAAATTATTATGGACGTTTATACCAAATGGTGTGGTCCGTGCAGGTTGCTTGATAAGAAAACTTTCGGCAATCCGGATGTAGCTAGATACATTTCTCAAAATTTTTATGCTGTAAAATTTAACGCGGAAGGTGACGAAGAAATATTTTTTTACGATAAAAAATACTCTAACCCTAATTACAACCCAGACAGGAAAGGTAGAAATTCGACTCATGAATTCACAGTTTTTTTAGGTATTCGAGGTTATCCGACTATTATTTTTTTTAGTGAGGAAGGAGACCCAATTATACCTTTAACTGGTTATTTTAATGTTAGACAAATAGAGCCATATTTAAAAATGATAAAAAGAGGAGACTATGCGATTTTTAAAGATTCTGAAGATATTGAGAAATATATTGATAACTTTACATACAAGTTTAGACAATAACTATATATTAAGCTTTTGTAACTAACTTCGCTACTTTTAAGCTAGTTCCTCCTTTTCCCAGTTTGCCTCTTAGTATTTTATATTCTTTTTTGATATTCAAAATATTTTCATCTTTTAAGAGATAAGACAATGCGTTCACAATTTTCATTTCTGAGCAGTCGTTTTGAATTAGTTCCTTAACAACTTCTCTATCCATAATAATATTTACAAGAGAAATAAATTTTAGTTTAATAAATAATTTGCCAACTGAATATGAGAATAAGCTACTTTTATAACAAACAATCTGTGGAACGTTGAAAAGAGCAGTTTCAAGGGTTGCAGTTCCACTAGTAACTATTGCTGCAGTTGATCTTTTTAAAACGCTATATGTTTTATCAAATACTATTTTGATTTTATTATCATTTAATATTTCAGCATAACAATCTTTATTGACAGTTGATACAGCCGCAAGTATAAAATCATAGTCAGAGAAGTGACGAATTACCGATCTAAAAACAGGTATCATTTTTTTTATTTCTTGTTTTCTACTCCCTGGCAGAAGAGCTATAATCGGTTTATTTGAATCTAATTGGAATAAATCTCTATTTTTTATTTCTTTTTCAATAATTTCAACTAGGGGATGGCCAACATAATGAACATCAACCCCGTGTTTTTGTTTGTAGTATTTTTTTTCAAAAGGTAGAATTACATAAAGAAAGTCTATATAACGTTTTATTTTTTTGATTCTACTTTCTTTCCATGCCCATATTTGAGGACTTATATAAAAATGATTTTGATACCCTTTTTTTTTTGCCCATTTTGCTATTAACATGTTAAACCCAGGGTAATCTATATAAATTATCTTGTCTGGGTGGTAGGCATTGATATCTCTTTTGCATAATCTAATATTTTCTAAAATTATGTTTATGTTTACTAAAACCTCCCAAAAACCCATAAAAGATAGTTGATTTACGTGTTTAACTATTTCACCTCCTGTTGCTTTCATTTTTTCTCCACCCCAAAATCGAAATTTGGCTTTTTTGTCAAGCTTTTTTATGCTTTCTATAATTCTAGAACCATGCAAATCACCAGAAGGTTCACCTGCTATAATGTAGTATCTCATTCAATAAATTTTAACACAACGATTATAAAAACTAAGATCAGTAGAGATGAAATCAATCCATACGCATAGTTTATTTTATTTAATTTTAATAAAATAAAAAACAAAGGAATATTTGTTAAGGAACCTATGCTAATCAAAGCACCCAGTTTCTTTTGAATAAATAGAGATTTTAAACTATTGGAAATTGATTCTGCAGAAAAAATTAATGTAAAAAAAATAATCCCTACTAAAGTCGCAGTTGTTCCAAGAACAAATCCTAATATTTTTTTTTTAATCATCGAAGTCCCACTTTTTTAATTCATTGATATAATCAGTTGCAGTAAGATCAAACTTGATTGGTACTACTGAAACGTAACCTTTTTTTAGGGCGTATTCGTCGGTCTCATTTGATTTGTCATTATTTATAAAATCTCCAGTTAACCAGAAGTATTCCTTTCCCATTGGGTTTTCTCTTTTATAAAATCTTTCTTTCCAGTGTGCGTTTGCTTGTCTGCATATCCTTACTCCTTTGACTTTTGATTTTGGAAAGTTAATGTTAAGAACAACATCATTAGGGAGTTTATTTTTAATTGCGTTAAGAGTAATCTTAACAATAATTTCTTTTAAATGATCAAATTTTGCATTCCAGCTATAGTCGAGAATTGAGAAACCTATAGCGGGTATTCCCTGTATCCCAGCTTCAATTGCAGCAGCTACGGTTCCAGAATAAAGCACATTTACTGAAGAATTTGAGCCATGATTTATTCCCGAAACACAAATGTCAGGTTTTTTTCCTAATATTTCATTGACTCCAAATTTAATGCAATCAGCAGGTGTCCCTGATATCTGGTATTCCAACTTAGCAACGGAATGATTAGAGCATCTAGAGACAAATAAAGGGGAGTTTATTGTTATTGCTTGACTAGTTGCTGATTTTGGAGAATCAGGAGCTACAACTACAACATCTCCAATCAATGACATTATGTTAACAAGATATTTTATACCGGGGGCGTTTATACCATCGTCATTGGTAACAAGAATAAGAGGACGTTTAGCCATCTTTAATTTTTCTTTTTAAAGTTAATAAATTACAAACCTGTACTACTAAAATATTGTTAAAATCAAACAAAAAATTTTGTTTGGTTTCACTCAAATACATAAATTTGAACCCCTTATGACAAAAACTTTTTATACCATATTTCTTTTTTTTATATATATTTCGAATTATTTTTTTAGTTTTAATAATCCGTCAAAAGATAAACTTTTAATTGAAATTGTTTCCTACGTTTTAAATAAAGGTCATTATTCACCATCACAAATTAACGATGAATTTTCACAAGAAGTATATCAAAACTATCTTAATGGTGTTGATAGTAGACATCTATTTTTCATTCAAAGTGATATAGATTTTTTTGATTCATTTAAGTTTGAAATCGATGACCAAATAAAAGCTTCTAAAATTCAATTTTTTGACGTTTCACATCAAAGATATCTTAAAAGACTAGATCAAGTAAAGACCTTTTACCCATCTTTATTGGACCAAGCATTCGACTTCAATATTGATGAAAAAATAAATTTAGACTTTAAAAGTACATCTTATTCTCAGTCACTGTCTGAATTAAAAAAACAATGGAGGAAGTTTTTAAAATTTAATGCACTAGGAATTTACTCAAATTTAAAAGATGCAGAAAACAAAAAAAAAGAAAAGAACTCAGAGTATAATTTAAGATCCGATTCTGAATTAGAAATTGAAACTAGAGAAGTACTTAAAGAGGACATGAAATATTTTTTTGAAGCGAGGTATGATCTCAATAGGAATGATTACTTTTCAATTTATGTCAACTCGATTGCTCTTCAGTTTGACCCGCACACATCTTACTTTGCACCTAGCGCTAAAGACAGGTTTGATCAAAATATATCTGGAAAATTTGAAGGGATAGGTGCCAGATTAACAAAAAGAAATCAAGAAGTCGAAATTGTTGACATCATTTCTGGAGGCCCAGTTTGGAGAGAAAATTCGTTAAGGCCAGGGGACAAAATACTTAAGGTTTCCCAAATGAATGAAACGCCAGTAGATGTAGTTGGAATGCGCTTGGATGACGTTATTAAACTTATAAAGGGCCCTAAAGGTACTAATGTTATTCTAACTGTAAAAAAAGTTGACGGTTCCATACTAGATGTCACATTAACTAGAGATATTATTGAACTTGAAGAGGCTTTTGCTAAGTCCTCAATAGTTGAAAAAGATAACATTAGATACGGTCTGATCAATTTACCAAGATTTTATGTTGATTTTCAAGATTATGGCCAAAGAAATGCAGCCACTGATGTTAAAAATGAAATTCAAAAACTTAAAAATCAAGGCATTAAAGGAATTATTATAGATCTTAGGAATAACGGAGGAGGTTCCTTGCAGACAGTTGTTGATATGGCTGGATACTTTATTGAAAATGGACCCATTGTTCAGGTTAAATCTACCGGTGGGAAAAAACAGATTTTGTTTGATAACGATGATCACATAGAATGGAATGGTCCTCTAGTCCTTATTGTTAATGAATTTTCAGCCTCTGCATCCGAAATTTTAGCTGCTGCGTTTCAAGATTACAGAAGAGGTATTGTTTTAGGGAGTAGGCAAACCTATGGAAAAGGAACTGTTCAGAATATGATTGATTTAAATAAGATAATTTCCGGGAATACTTATGGAGATTTAGGAGCTATGAAGTTAACTACTGATAAATTTTACAGAATTAATGGCGGTTCCACCCAATTGGAAGGAGTAAAAAGTGATGTTATTTTCCCAAATAGATACTCCTATATTGAGGTTGGTGAGAAGGATCAGGTAAATCCCTTGAAGTGGGATAAAATAACTCCAGCTTTCTACGAAACATTTATAAATGAGGATAGATTTTTAAGTATAATTGAAAGAAGTAATAAAAGGCTCGAAAGCAACCCGTACGTAAAATTAATTGATGAGCAAGCAAAAATAATCAAACAGCGACAAGATAATTCAGAATTCACATTGAATTATAAGGATTTAATAAAACAAAAAGAGATAGAAGATTTAGAGTCTGAAAAATTTAAAAAACTGAATGAATTCAATAATTCTTTATCTTTCTATCCGACTAAAATTGATTTAGAAAAAATTTCAAATGATTCAATTTTAACAAAAAAAAGAGAAAGGTGGGAAGAGACACTGTCTAAGGATATTTATTTAGAAGAAGCTGTCAACATTTTAAAAGATTTAAACAGATTTGATATTGATTATAAAAAAGTTGCTCAGACAAGCAGCAGATAAAAATTTAGACTCCAGTATCATTAAGTCTGTTTGCATCAATATTTAAATATACAAATAGCAAAATCGTAAAAGTAAACATACTAGACCCTCCATAACTTATAAATGGTAAAGGAATCCCAATTGTCGGAACCAAACCAATTGACATACCTACATTAATAAAAAAGTGCATAAAAATTAAACTGGCTGTCCCGTATGCGTAAGACCTGCCAAAAATATTCTTTTGTTGTTCAGCTCGAATTAATATTCTCAAAATAAGAGAGGTAAATAAAATTATTATGGTCGAGGTCCCGAAGAACCCCCACTCTTCACCAATTGTGCTAAAAATGTAATCAGTATGTTGTCTAGGAACAAATCTACCCTTTGTTTGGGTTCCTTGTAAAAATCCTTTCCCGGACAATCCTCCGGACCCAATAGCAATTATTGATTGATTCAAATTATAACCAACTCCCATAATATCTTTTTCTTTTCCTAAAAAAATATCAATTCTATCTTTATGTCTTTGAGATAATAATTCATTATAAACATAATCTATTGAATTAATATAAATGCAACTTGAAATAAAAATTGTAATCAAGGGGATTATTGAAATACTTTTGTTGATTTTTTTTGATAAAAAGTAAAAGCATCCAAAAATACCAGTCAAAAAAACTGAAACAAAGAAAACAGGTTTCAAAAGAGTAAAAAAAGCTAATATTATTGATAACCCAAGTAATAAAAGAAAGTTTGGATTTAACCCCTCTCTGTATAAGACAAATATAAATGACATAAAAACCAAAGCGGAACCAAAATCAGGCTGCATTATAGTGAGTATTACAGGTATTAAAATAATTAGAAAAACTTGGATGAGCGATTTTATTTTCTTTAAATCAATTTGTATCTCACTCAATAACTTTGCAACTGCCAAATTAGTTGCAAATTTTGCGACTTCTGTTGGTTGTATGCTTACTCCAAAAAGGCTATACCACGACTTGTGTCCATAAACTACTTTTCCGAAGATAAAAAGGCCTATCAGTAACAAAATTGAGAACAAATATATAAGACTAGAAAATCTCTGGAAAAACTTAGAAGGAGCGATTAATATTAATATTCCAGAAATCAAAGAGAAACTAAAAAAAAGAAACTGCTTGAAAGCAAGACTATCAAAGTTAAAGTAGTCTGAGTTTTCAATATCATAGGTGGAAGAAAAAATGTTTAAAACTCCAACTGCCACTAATAGAAAGTAAATTAAAACCGAAACCCAATCTAAGCGAAATGTTTTAATCATTTATGCTAAAATTTAATCCTGACAAAGGTTTACTGTACTCCTGCTTTAGACTACCATTTAACATTTTTTTTTCTAACCTTTTTCTAGTAATAGAATCAGTTAGATATTTTTCAATCATAAGGCTTGAAATTGGAGCTGCCCATCTTGAACCCCAATACCCGTTTTCAATGAATGCTGCAATTGCAATTTTAGGGTTTTCTTTAGGAGCAAAAGCTATGAAGATTGAGTGATCAGTGAGTTGTGTTTTTTTTCCATTTATTTTTGTAAAATTTTCTACCGTCCCAGTTTTACCACAAATATTTAATCCCTTTACTTTCGCAATTCTTGCTGTACCTTTTTCAATTACTTTATACATCCCATCAATTACACTATTAAAATAATTTGAATCAATCGATGTATCAATTTTTGAAAATTTAGTTTTTGTTTCTTCTCTGTCGCTGAGTTTTACAAAATGAGGAGTAAAATAAAACCCCCTGTTAGCTATAGCACTTGTAAAATTTGCAAGTTGAATAGGTGTCACAAGAACTTCTCCCTGACCTATTCCATTTGAAATTAAGTTAGATGCACCCCAGTTTTTACCTCCATACAAATTGTTGTAGTAGTCTGAATTTGGAATTAAACCAGGTCTCCCAATTGGAAGATCATATCCCAAATAATTTCCCAGTCCAAAGCTTTCAAGATGAGTCTTCCAATTTTCAACACCATTAATGGGTGAGGTTGATTTATTTATAAGATTTATATAAGTTTTAGAAAAAAAAGTATTACATGACCTGAAGATACTATTAATCAAGTTATTTTTGGTCCCAAAATTGCAATTGCAGTCCATATGAGCATTTTTAGCATAATAAAAACCTTTATTGCAATTATGTTTGGTCTCATTATTAATAATATTTTCTTGTAGAGCAATTAGTGCATTAAGCGGCTTTAAAGTCGAACCGGGAGAGTATTGTGCGAGTAAAGATCGATCAAATAATGGTTTAGAAATTGTATCATTGGCAAGAACTTTATAATTCCTTGAACGTTGTCTCCCAACTAATACATTAGGATCATAGGAAGGAGCAGTAATTAGTGCCAAAACTTCACCTGTTTCTGGCTCAATTGCTACAACACCTCCTCTTTTATTTTTCATGAGTCTTTCTCCATAAGATTGTAATTCAATATCAATCGTTAGGGTTATATTTTTTGCTTCAGAGGATTCAATGTCGTATTTACCCTTTTTATAAGGACCAATAATTCTGTTAAATCTATCCTTTTGGAGAAATGTCTTTCCTTTTTTACCCCTTAATTCTTTTTCATATGATTTTTCAATCCCTTGCCTACCTATTAAATCACCTTGTCTATAATAATCATCTCCTTTTAGGTCTATATTATTAACTTCACTTACATAGCCAAGAACATTTGCACCAAAATTTACTCTATAATCCCGTATAGATTTTTTTTGAATAAAAAACCCTTGAAATTTCCACATATGTTCTTGGAGTTTTGCATAGGTCTCCTTTGAAATTTGATTTACCACTACTGAAGGTAATCTCATTGAAAATTTCCTAGCGCTCTCTAAGTTCATTATTAACTTTTTTTTATCAATGCCAATTAGTTCGCAAAAGGATAAAGTGTCAAATGGAGACAAGTTTTCGGGAATAATCATGATATCATAGGCTGGTTGATTCGAAACCAAGATTTTACCCTTTCTGTCGAATATAAAACCACGTTCAGGATAATCTTCTATCTCTATAACAGCATTGTTTTGAGACAATCTGTCATAGTCTTTGTCTAAAACTTGTAAACTAAAAATTCTAACAAAAAAAAGAATGCTTACAAAAATTGTAAATAATTTTAAGAGATTAATTCGTATCATTCTTTAGCACTAAAAAGATTTAGAATTGAAATAATTAAAATAAAAGTAAAAATTGAATTTGAAATTGTCAATTTTAAAATTGTAAAAGCATGTTTCCAATTAAAGTATGAATAAGAATTTAATATAAATTCATGAAGGAAAATAATTAAGAAACAATACAAAATCCTATCAGAAAGTAGAGTCCCAGACGAAAAAAGACTTGAAAAATCGTCATAATTAGGTCCGAAAGAAAATTTAGTAATTAGAGGCCTTAAAAATGAAACTGTGACGCAAGATAATCCATGAGATCCAGCCGATTGACCTAAAATATCCATTGCAAATCCCAACAAAAAAGAAATTACAATAAAATTAAATTGATCCAAATCAAACCTATGAATAATTAAAATTGCTATGTAGATACTTGGATTTACAAATCCGAACAAATTTATCCTATCGAATATCAGAATCTGTAAAAGAATTAAAATACAAGAAAGGAAAAATACTTTTGGATAGTAAGGATTCATTTTTTTAATTCCTGAAGTGATTCAATTTCAGATTTATCTATATTTTTTAAAAAATAAACGTTTTCTAGATTTGTCATATTATTAAATAGCCTGATCTCTAAAAAGTAATACCTTCCATTATTTTCAACTTTTTTAATTTCACCAATAGGGATACCTTCTGGGAAGTATGAAGACATTCCGCCAGTAACTATTGTATCTCCAATATCTATTTTATTAATAATTGAAACGTCATTAAGATTAAATTTGTCAGGAGCATTTCCATCCCAAAATAAAGAACCGAAGGCATTAGATTTTTTGTGCTTTGCGTTTATTTTGATGTCTTTGTGAAGAATTGACAAAACAGAAGAAAAGTTTTTAGTAGTTTGATTTACTATACCAATTATACCTTCACTTCCAATAACACCCATTTCCTTCTCAACCATGTCAGACGAACCTCTATTAATAATAATAATATTCCTTGAACTAGATACATCATTTTTTACGACATAACCTGGGATTAGTGAGAATGGAGAGTCAGCGTTTTTATCTTCGAACTTTGACTCATAATTTTTATCAATGAGTAAAGATTTTAAATACAAGTTTTCTTCTATGAGTTGTGAATTTATTCTTTTAAGTCGGAAATAAGAAGCTAAATTTTTTAATGGCTCTGAAATTTTACCATTAACGTAAATACTTGCTTTAAAAATTTTCGATTTATGGTACGCACTTTGATTGTATGAAAAAAATATAATTATAGATACAAAAAAGACGTATAAAAATAAGTTTTTATATCTCAGTATAAAACTAAGTAACCACTGCATCTAACTTATTTAAGGAGAATAGTTTTATATAAATCTATGTTTTTTAGAGCAATCCCAGTTCCTCTTACTACGGCTTGAAGGGGGTCTTCTGCAATATAAACTGGTAGATCTGTTTTAGTTGATATTCTTTTGTCAAGACCCCTTAACATTGAACCTCCTCCCGCAAGATAAATTCCTGTATTATATATGTCTGCAGCTAATTCTGGTGGTGTTTGAGAGAGAGCCTCCATTATTGCGTCTTCAATTCTGAGTATAGATTTGTCTAGAGCTCGAGAGACTTCTCTATGAGAAACAATAACTTGTTTGGGTTTTCCGGATAACAAATCCCTACCTTGTACCGACATCTCTTCTGGTGGATTGTCCAAATCTTCAATAGCAGAACCAACATTAATCTTAATTTTTTCAGCGGTTCTTTCTCCAACATACAAGTTATGTTGCCTTCTCATGTAATAGACTATGTCATTGGTAAATACATCTCCTGCAATTTTTACTGATTTATCACAAACTATTCCAGAGAGAGCGATAACAGCAATTTCTGTGGTACCACCACCGATATCAACAATCATATTTCCTTTTGGTTGTTTGATATCGATTCCGATTCCTATAGCTGCCGCCATAGGTTCGTGAATAAGATATACTTCTTTTCCATTTACCCTTTCCGCAGATTCTCTAACGGCTCTCATTTCAACTTCAGTTATCCCAGATGGAATGCAAATTACCATTTTAAGTGCAGGAGTAACAACTCTCTTTTTCAATGTTGGGACACTTTTAATTAGCATACTTATCATCTGCTCTGAAGCATTGAAGTCAGCTATGACACCATCCTTAAGCGGTCTGATTGTTTTGATATTTTCATGAGTTTTGCCTTGCATCATACTAGCTTCGTGGCCAATAGCAATAACTTTATTTGTTGATCTGTCAATTGCCACAATGGAAGGGCTGTCAACAACAACTTTATCTTTGTGAATAATTAGAGTGTTGGCAGTGCCTAAATCTATCGCAATGTCTTCCGTAAGAAAGTCAAAAAACCCCATGAAAAAAAAATAATTTTATAAAAGAATAATGCAAATTTAAGAAATTAATGCTTAAAATGACGTATGCCAGTAAAGACCATTTTCATTTTATTGCTATTACAGTATTCTATAGATAGGTTATCTTTAATTGAACCCCCTGGTTGAATAACACATTTAATGCCTTCCTTGTTTGCGATTTCTACACAATCTGGGAAAGGAAAGAAAGCATCGCTAGCCATTACAGCATTTTTAAGATTAAAACCAAAACTTTTTGCCTTTTTGATAGCGTGATTAAGAGCATCCACTCTTGAACTTTGACCCATACCAGAACCTAATAGTTGTAAATTCTTGGCCAATACAATAGTATTTGATTTTGTATGCTTACTTACTTTTGATGCGAATATTAAGTCTTCAATTTCTTTTTTATTTGGTACCTGTTTAGTGACAAAATTTAATTTTTTTTTAGAATCTGTCTTTAAGTCATTTTCTTGGACTAAAAATCCATTTAAGCAGGACCTGTAGGCTAAAAATTCTTTTTTAGATATTTTGTTTTGTAAAATTATTAAGTTCTTTTTTTCTTTCAGTATTTCTAATGCGTTTGGATCGAATTTAGGTGCTATCAAAACTTCAAAAAACAGTTTCCTTAAAAGTTTTGCAGTTTTTAAATCAACTTCAGCATTACAAACC
>MDTA01149400.1_pt1 | contig 18343 bp, 16 predicted proteins | sample 811151 | NCBI WGS metagenome assembly MDTA01 (sample SAMN05326648, study PRJNA326480) | marine metagenome | isolation source: seawater | place: Indian Ocean: South | collected 2010
CAGCAGGCTGACATTGCCGGTGGCCATAACGGTATCCTCGCGCCGGTTATAGGTCACTGAATCGGCGAGAAGCGTCCTGGCACCCTGCGACAGCTCGACATTACCGGTTGCGACAACCAGCCCCAGGCGCTGCTCGTTGCGTAGTTGGTCGGCTTTGAAAAGAACCGGGATGTCTTTTTGAACCCGGGTGCCGGTCTGTGCCCATGCGGCTGACGACAGGAACCATAAGACGATGCAGATACCCCACCCGGTTCGTGGCAGCATCTCAACCGTCCTCAAGGTGAAGCAGCACGGCGATTGCCAGGAACGAGGTGATAAGGGCCGGGCTCCAGGCCGACATAACCACTGGAATTTTCGAGGATACACCCAGCGCATAAATCACGTCTGACAGAAAATAGAGGAGAAAGCCTGTTCCGATTCCCAGAGCAAGAATCACTGCTGCACCGCCCCGGCGGACCGGACGCAGAGAGAAGGTAGCCGCCAAAATGACCACAGAAGCCAGCATCAACGGTAGCGCCAGATGGCTGTGCCAATGCAACAGATGCCTTACCCCAGAAAACCCGGTGGCTTCCAGTACTTTGATAAAACTTGGCAGCGCCCAGAAAGAGATGGTTTCGGGGGGCGCGAAACTGTCGTTGATATTATTGGGGGTCAGATCTGTCGGTAATCGTCTGAGATCGTGTTTAACGGGAGGCCGGTTGGGCTGGGTAATGGTGGCGTCGTCCAGGCGCCAGAAACCCCTTTCCAGAAGGGCGTTGGCGGAATCGATACGCCCGACAAATTTATCGTTGTCTTCCATCAGGAAAACAATCACGTTGTCCAGGCGCATGTGTCGCGGGGAAATATTCCGGGCGTGCAGAATGTAGTGTCCGTCGCCCGTGGACTGCCGGAACCAGAGCCCCTGATTGGCAAGCGAGGCCAGGCTCGATTTTCCGCGGATATATTTGGCTTCCAATATTTCGTATTTCAGAAGCATCGCTGAAGAAAACGGATTGAAGACGGCGATCTTGAAAAGACCAACAAGAATCGCAATCGTGATAGGTGGCGCGAGGAATTGCCAGATGGAAACGCCAGCCGACCGGGCCACGACGAATTCGTGATGTCGGTTAAGACGCCAGAACGCGAACATCGCGCCCAAAAGAGCCGAAAACGGAATTGCTTTCTCAATCATGGTCGGCAGCTTGAGAAGCGCCATCGAAATGACTGCCTGAACGGCGAGTTCCTGCTCCCGCGCTGACACACGGCGGAAAAGCTCCAACGTATCGAAGATGGTGATGATAGATACCAGCCCCGCCGTAAATGCAATTAAGGAGAAAAAGAATTGTTTGCCGATATAGGCTGACAAGGTGCGCGAAAGCCTCATGCCGGCGCCTCTTCAGTCCGTCGTGGACGCCGTTTGCTGGCGTTTCTTGCCATCAGCGCAAAAAAGACAATCGCTGTAAGGGCGGGTAGGGCATACATTGCCGATTCCGTCTGGGGAATTTTTTCACCCAGGCTTTTCAGTCCAAGCACGCTGACCTGAACGATCAGCACCGCGCATACCGCGAAGAAAATCCTTTTGAATTGGCCGCGACGGTTGAATTCGCCCCCCAAAAGCATCGCTAGCGCGATAGAAGCGAACGCCAGATACAGCAACGGAGACGACAATCGAAAAATGCCTTCCATCCTCAACTTGCGGTACTGGAAAAGCTGATCCGCCTGTTCGGACGGGAAAAAGAGTTCGCTCAAAAACCGTTCGCGCGGTTCACGCCACAAATCTATGTCTGCCTTGTTCAACGTGCTCAGGTCAAAGGTGTAGCGTTCGAAATAGAGCAGGGACAGCCTGCCGTCATCGGCGGCCACTTCCTGGCGGTTGCCGTTGATCATCAGAACGCGCGGCCCTTTTTCGCTTGCGACAATGGCGCCCTTTTCCGCCATCACCGTCACCGGTTTCTCCGGTTTCCTCTCGTCATGGACGATAATGCCGAACAGTTCGCCGTTATTGCCGCGTTTGTGAATGAACACCGTAATGCCATCCACTACCGGGTTAAATACACCTTCCTGAAGGAAAATCGATGAAAGTTCCGTACGGAACTCCCGCTGCATATCCTTGAATTCCCTAAACGTCGAAGGCATCAGGTAAAGGGAATTCAGGTAACCCATGGCGACGAGTACTACCGTTAGGATCAGCGCGGGGCGGCCGATCGCCGACGGTTTCATACCGCTGGCTCGCAGCACGACAATTTCGTTATCGCTGACCATGCGGTTGTAGGTGAACATGATCGCTGCAAACAGGGCAATTGGGCCGATAAGAGATAGGAACGTCGGCAAGAGCAGAAGGGTAAAGGTGATAAATGTCGTTACTGACAAACCGCGATTGACGATCATATCAACAAAGCGCAGCGACTGCGTCAGCCAGACGATGCAGGTCAGGCTGGCGGCGACGCCGACCGTCCACCAGATAAGTTGCCGAAGGAGGTAAATGTGAAGCTGGCCCATTGCCGCACTATATGATTTTGGGATTCCACTGTCACAAACGATTTGTGACTTGAAAACAAGGCACTAAAAGATTTGATGGCGTTGTGAACGGAGCGATTCAGTCGTCGACGATATTCGGGTCTTCGTATCCCGGATAGGGCCAGGACTTGATCAGCTTCCAGCTGGTATCGGTTTGTTGGATCAGATGAGAATGACCCGATACCAGGTCCAGACGAAGAACTTCCCGGACGGCCGGGGTGGCGACGTGAACCCAGATATATTCGGGCCGCCAGTCGGACAGGTATTTGCGTAGGTTCGGCGGCGTCGGGCGCTGCGTGACAATAACCTCTCCAACAAGGTTCACATGCGTGTTGACCAGATATCGGGCCATAACCGCGAATTGCCCATTGCCTGTGGGGTCGAAAATCGCAAAGCGTGACCCCCTGGGCAACGTCTTCACCGTTTCCGCCATTACGGCACGAATGTGAACTTTGGGTGGATGTAGATCGAAGCGTATTTTATAGGCAAGAGCAATGGGGCTGATCAGAAGGAGTGCGATGATCAGCCAGGTCAGGTCCCGCGACGGCCACGGCGTGACCCAGCGCCGCCAAAGCAGTGCAAGTCCATAGGCGCCGAACAGCACGCAGGCACCGCCGATATGCATGTTATATCGCCAGAACGAAGCGGCTCTTAACCCTTCGCCGCCGAATGCGGCCACGTAAGCGAAATACAGAAATCCCGTATATCCGACAAACAATGTTGCGACGACCAGGGCCAGCCGGTCTAACGGGTGGTTTATACGAATCAGGGCTCTGATTGCTAACCCGCAGGCGACAAGCATGACGAAAAAATACCCGCCCTTCTTGGAGGCAACGATCAGCATCTGGTGCGCAATGGTTATCAGGTGATCCGTGAGCCATTTTTCGCGCGGCAGAATCCCGAATTCACCCTGAATCCCGTTTACATCAAGGTGAAGCCGCCACAGAAAATAAATGGAAATGGGCGGAATTAGCATGGCCGGAAAGAACCGGAAGGACTGGGCGATTGAAATTTTGGGATCGCGCAGGATAACGGCGGCCGCACCGGCGAAGACCAGCAGGAACAGAACCAGGTTCACCTGTTTGACCGTAATCAGGGCGGCCGCGATCAGTCCGAACGACCAGGCTAGGCTTGCTGGCTCGACTTCGTCTTCGTTACCCGAAAGGATATCGACCAGCCGCCAGGCGATGTAAGTCAGCATGCCGACAAGAACGGCAGTTGCGGTGTCCGCATAGGCTGTAAAGACGATTTTGGGAACGAAGGTGGGATTGAATCCGGTCAACGCCAGGCCGCCAAGCGCGCAGTAAAGCCAGCCGATCCGTTTTGCCGGGACGGCTTTCAGGCTCATCGGAACCGATGCTGCCGATGACGGGGCGGTGATCGCGCTTCGGATCGATCTCCCAACCGATACCGCGAAGGCCGCCAAGAGAAACAGGTTGAACACGCCGGTGATGTTTTCCGTGAGGTGCCCCGCGATGCGGCTGGTCATAAAGGTGAAATAGGCGAGGCCGTGGGGATACGCCGGAAAGACAGATGTCGCCGGCGGCTTTCCTTGGCCTGGGAAAAAGTCGTGCATCACGATGTAGCGGGAATTCGGCACCCAGTTCGTGAATTCGTCCCATTGCGAAATCAGCATGCAAGCGGCAAGCCAAATCGCCGGAAGGGAAAGCAGAAACGCACGGCCGACATCCGCCGTCAGCCAGTCTTTATACGATCTGCGTATCACGAATGCTCCTACCACTGCGCAGATCGCCAGGCCGATGGCGACCGTGCGAAACGGAATATCCATTAATCCGGCAAATACAGGATACGCGAAGCCGATCACGGCCCAGCCGAGGACCAGGTTCATCTCCGGCAGGGATTTACGGCGGGAAATCGCAGCGCCCAAGACAATCAGCGCGAACGCTACCAAGATTGCCGCACCGAGACCCGCAATCTGATCCAGGGTCGGCGTGAAATATTCAATCAGTCTGGACATAGTTTCCCGGAACAGATGCAATACGCAGAACTCGAACCCAATCTATACAATGGACAGGCCGGTGCCAATTTTACACACGGCCGAATTCCGGCTTTTCCGAATTTAGATTTTCAAACTTGATGTAATGATTGATACATTAGCTGCTATTTCAACGAACCAATAGCGGCCTGACGGCGCGCTCTTCTTACCGGAGTAATGCAATGAAAATAAGTTTTTCCGCCCCATCGCTTCCGCGGACCGGACCCCTTGCAGTCGGTGTTTTATCCGGTGGAAAACTGCTGGCGACAGCCGAACGCTTAGACAAGGCAACAGACGGTGCTATTGGACGCGCCATGCGCGCTAGCCGCTTCAATGGTGAAACAGGGCAATCGCTGACGATTATGGCCCCCTCCGGGGTTGGCGCCAGCCGGATCATCATGCTGGGTCTTGGCGATGCCGAACGGTTCGACGATCTGGCGGCGCAGGCCCTAGGCGGCCGCGCGTGGAAAGCAATGGCAGGTACCGGCGACAAGGCTGCGCATTTTGCTATCGATCCGGTAAATGGATCGCACCTGAAAACGGCGGACATCGCGGCCAACGCCGCCTACGGCGCGTTACTCGGATCCTACCGGTTCGACAAGTACCGCACCCGGGAAAAGGATGACGCGAAGCCTAGTGTCCGGACACTGACGATTGCGTCGCGAAATTCGGATCAGGCGAAAAAGGGCTTCGCCCGGTTTGAGAAAATTGCTGATGGTGTGTTCTTTACCCGAAATCTGGTGTCGGAACCCGCGAACGTCATCTATCCCGCAACCCTGGCGCACCAGGCGCGCCGCCTGACTAAGCTTGGGGTGAAGGTTCAGGTTCTCGACGAAAAGCAGATGGCGAAACTGAATATGGGCGCGTTGCTGGGGGTCGCCCAGGGGTCTGCAAACAAGCCGCGCCTGGTTGTGTTGCGCTGGGACGGCGCGCCCCGTGCCAAGAACAAGGCACCGATAGCGTTTATTGGCAAGGGTGTGACCTTCGATACCGGCGGTATTTCCATCAAGCCCGCAGGCGGTATGGAAGACATGAAATGGGATATGGGCGGATCGGGTGTCGTGATCGGCCTGATGAAGGCGCTGGCCGGCCGTAAGGCCAAGGTCAATGCCGTTGGCATCGTCGGGCTGGTCGAAAACATGCCGTCGGGCACAGCGCAGCGTCCGGGCGATGTCGTGAAGACCATGTCGGGCCAGACCGTGGAGGTGATCAATACCGACGCCGAAGGCCGGCTCGTTCTGGCGGATGCCATGTGGTACTGCCAAGACCGGTTCAATCCTCACACGATGATTGATCTGGCAACCCTTACTGGAGCGATTATCGTCTCGCTCGGTAACGAAAACGCCGGGTTGTTCGCCAATGACGATGAAATTTGCGACCGGCTTACTGCTGCCGGCAAGTCGGTGGGCGAACCTGTCTGGCGGATGCCGCTGGGTGATGCCTATGATAAAATGATCAACTCGGATATCGCTGATATGAAAAATATCGGTGGCCGCTGGGGCGGTTCGATCACCGCGGCGCAGTTCCTGCAGCGTTTCGTAAAGGATGGCGTCAAATGGGCGCATCTCGATATTGCGGGTGTTACCTGGTCGAACAAAGAAGTGCCTACTGTTCCGAAGGGCGGCACTGGTTTCGGTGTCCGCTTGCTCGACCGACTGGTGTCGGAAAACTACGAAAGCTGACGACGGCACAGTGACAGAAATCAGCTTCTATCATCTGCTGCACACGCCGGTTGAACGGGCGTTGCCGAAACTGATCGAAAAGGTGCTGGAAAGCGGCGCCCGGGCCGTGATCCGCGCCGGATCATCGGAGAGGGCGGAGGCATTGTCCGGCGCGTTATGGACCTATGATCAGGATTCTTTTTTGCCGCACGGCACAGCGCACGACGGAAATCCGGATAAACAGCCGATCTGGATTACCACGGAAGACGACAATCCGAATGGGGCGGAGATTCTGATCGTCACTGATGGCGCAGCCACCGGCGGGCTAGAGACCTACAAACGGTGCCTGGAAATGTTCGACGGCCGGGACGAGGAGGCGGTCGCCGAAGCGCGCCGCCGCTGGACCGAATACAAGGCCGCCTCCCATGATCTAACCTATTGGCAACAGACCGAGCGCGGCGGCTGGGAAAAACAGGCCTGAATCCCGTCCAGGGCTTGTTTCGCACTTGCGAATTGACCGGTTGCCCCCTTATCGCGAACCGTCTATAAGGCCCGCCGAATTCAAGAGTAGGAGCCTAGCCCAAATGGCAATCGAACGGACGCTTTCCATCATCAAGCCTGACGCAACGCGCCGGAATATAACCGGCGCCATCGTTGCGCGTTTCGAAGAAGCCGGGCTCCGCGTCGTCGCGCAGCGGCGGGCGCATCTGACGCAGGAACAGGCCGAACAGTTTTATGCCGTCCATCGCGAACGGGCGTTTTTCGAAGATCTTTGCACTTTCATGACCTCGGGGCCGGTGGTGGTGCAGGTTCTGGAAGGCGAAGAGGCCATCTCCAGGAACCGCGAAGTCATGGGAGCTACGAACCCTGCAAACGCCGATGAAGGCACTATCCGGCGAGATTTCGGTGAATCGGTTGAAGCGAATTCCGTGCACGGCTCGGATGCGCCCGAAACAGCGGCAGAGGAAATTGGTTTCTTTTTCAGCCAGATCGATATTGTCGGCTGAACGGCGTAGTCAGAATCGCAAAAAGGCGGGGTTAACCCCGCCTTTTTATTGGGATTGAGAGCTTTCTATAGTAACGTCAGGGCCATCAGCCCGACAATGGCGATCACCACGATGGTCCCGATAAAGGTCATCCTCGCGAAATCTTCCCAGCCCTTTTGATGACGGGCAATTTCTTTTTCCATATCTAGCGCCATCTGATGGTCACTCCTTCAGCTTGGAATTTCGTTCAAAAACGATTTATACCGCGCAAATTATTGTGGGTGAACCGTGCATTTGGGGTCACGCCGGGCCATCCGGTGGGTTTACGAGAACGTTCCCCAATTCTGTAACTCCGTCGATCGCCACTTTCTCGTCGACGATAGATGTTTTGCCCGAGGCCACCAGCGAGAGGGCATAGGGATAACAGCGGTGTTCGGCTTCCAGCACGCGCGTGGCCAGAACATCCGCCGTATCGTCCTGCAAAACCGGCACAGCGGCCTGACAGATAATCGGCCCGGAATCCATCGCCGGGCGTACGAAATGAATGGTACATCCCGTGAACCGGACACCGTCTTCAATAACGCGCTCGTGGGTCTGCAGCCCCTTGTAGGCAGGTAGCAGGGATGGGTGGATGTTCAGAATCCGGTCGAACCAGCGGGATACGAAATGTTCCGTCAGAAGCCGCATGAACCCTGCGAGGCAGACCAACTCCACTTCCGCTGCGACAAGCCTTTCGTGCAGCACATCTTCGAACGATTCCCGGCGGTCGAACTCGCGATGATTTACAACATCTGTTCCGATTCGCGCCCGCGCTGCGAAGTCGAGACCCGAAGCTGTCGGTTCGTTGGATATCACCCGGACGATATCCGCCGGATAGCCGTCCGTCTGCGATGCCTTAACCAACGCCTGCATGTTGGATCCGCGTCCGGAAATCAGAACGGCGGTTTTCATGGTTGCCAGGCGTTCGCTAGGGACGGGATCAGGACCTGTTCGTACCCGTCCGTGACTATGACCTCACCGATCACCAGGGCGTCTTCGCCGGCATCGGAAAGAATTTTGCAAGCCGTTTCCCCGTCCTCCGCGGCAACGACGACCACCATGCCGATACCGCAGTTGAAGGTGCGGATCATCTCCTCGCGTGGCACTTTGCCGCTTTCAATCAGCCATTTGAATATATCAGGTAGCGGCCACGAGGCTGCGTCGAGATGCACACCCATTCCGTTGGGCAAGATACGGGGAATGTTTTCCGTTAGTCCGCCACCGGTAATATGGGCGAAAGCCTTTGCCATCCCTGCTTTGTGGAGTGATAGGCAGGATGAAACATAGATCCGCGTCGGTGTCAGAAGCGCTTCGCCCCAAGTCGCACCATCCATAAACGGGCTGACATTCGCGAATCCGATTTTCTGGCTTTCTAGGACATGGCGGACCAGGGAAAACCCGTTGGAGTGGACACCGGACGACGGCAGGCCGAGGACGATATCGCCCGGCCCAACGTTGCCCACCGGTAGCAGATTTTCCCGCTCCGCCGCCCCGACGGAAAATCCTGCCAGGTCATAATCTTCGTCGCTGTACATACCCGGCATTTCGGCAGTTTCGCCGCCGATCAAAGCGCAACCGGCCAGACGGCATCCTTCCGCGATGCCGGAAACGACGCTGGCGGCCGCAGCGGGATCCAGTTTTCCGGTGGCGAAATAATCGAGAAAGAACAAAGGCTCCGCGCCCTGAACGACTAAATCGTTGACGCACATGGCAACTAGGTCAATCCCGACTGTGTTGTGAATGCCGGTATCAATAGCGATTTTCAGTTTTGTTCCGACCCCATCCGTAGCGGAAACCAGGATGGGATCGGTGAATCCGGCGGCTTTGGGATCGAACAGGCCGCCGAAGCCGCCCAGCCCGCCCATAACACCGGTCCGGTTCGTGGAAACCGAAAGCGGCTTGATCCGTTCTAAAAGCTCTGAACCGGCATCAATGTCGACACCGGAATTTTTGTAACTGGGTCCGTTAATGACTGCGACGCCTCGGATGAATTTGATAAGATGGACGGATGAAAGTTCCAAAATCTTCTTACCGCCTCAGGATAGCGAATGCCCGCCCGAATCTGAACGCGGTCGTCATATTCCGTTTTTGGTTCGTGGCTCTGGGAATTCTATCTTTTCTCGGCTCGGCCGGTGCGCGGGCACAAACCGCCGATGTCTATACTGTAACCGGCGTATCGGTGGACATTACCGCCGCCGCCGCCGCCGCCGCCCGCAAGCAGGCTATTGAAGAAGGTCACCGGCTTGCGCTGAACCGATTGCTGCAACGTCTGGTCCTAAGAGAGCATTTAAACCGCATTCCCACCCTTACCCGTGCGGAATTAGATTCGCTGGTTTTAAGTTTCGGGATCGATTCGGAAAGACGTTCTTCGGTCCGATATATCGGTGATCTGCGGTTTCAGTTCGGCCGGGCAGGGGTTCGGGCATTTCTGCAGAAGCTGAATGTCGGATTCGCTGAAACCCGGTCGAAGAATATCCTGTTGCTGCCGGTTTATTCTGTCGCTGGGGCATCTTTGTTATGGGACGATCCGAATCCGTGGCTCAACGCTTGGAACCAGATTTCGCCTTCTGACGGCCTGGTGCCTATCCGGCTACCGGCTGGCGATCTAACCGACATACGAGATATCACCGCGGAGCAGGCGGCCAGCGGCAACGAGCGGCAACTCACCCTTATTGCCGAAAGATACGGCGCCCACGCGGCCCTGGTTGCAAAGGCCTCGCAGGACCTAGACCCGGCTACGGGTACCACCATGATCAATGTAGCCACCCGGTATTTTGGCGGCGGCGGGTGGGAAAGCACCGTAATCCAAAGCTTCGCTTTCGGAGAAGGCGAAACGGCTGAAACGGTCCTTGTCCGGGCGGCGCAGGAAGTTTCTCGCCAGATCGAGGAAGACTGGAAACGCGGAAATCTACTTCGGTTCGACCGCTCCAGCGAATTGATTGCCGATCTTGCCATTGAAGACCTGCGCGAATGGGTCGAAATCCGCCAGCGCCTGCGCCAGATCGCGTTTCTCCGGAACACGCAGCTTGTTTCCGTTTCCCGGCGACAGATGTCCGTTCGTCTGAGTTTCTTTGGCGACGCGCAACAGCTTCGCGTAGCGCTTGACCAGCGCGATCTTGTTCTCGAGCAGAGCGAAGTGAACTGGACCCTGCGTGACCGACGGACAGGACCTGACGTCACGCCCGTTGAAAAGGAGCGGTAACAAAAGTGAATCTGCCCAATCTTATCACCTTCGGGCGTTTGCTCAGCGTTCCTGTGGCGGTTTACCTGTTGATGCAATCGGCCTATCTGGGGGCCTTTCTTCTGTTTTTACTTGCCGGCATTTCCGACGGTATTGACGGGTACTTAGCTAAGACCCGAAACCAGACAACCGAACTGGGCGCCATTCTCGACCCGCTTGCCGATAAAGCGCTGCTGGTCAGTGTCTATGTCACCCTGGGCCTACAGGGAAACCTGCCGAACTGGCTGGTGGTACTGGTGGTGTTTCGCGATCTGCTTATCGTCGGCGGGGTGATTATTCTTTTCCTGGTCCGGCTCGACGTCAAAATGTGCCCCCTGATTGTCAGCAAGATCAACACGGCAGCCCAAATCGCGCTTGCCACTTTGGTCCTCGCGGAGTTGGGCTTCGAACTCCAGGTCATGTGGCTGGTTGAAATTGCGATTTACATGGTTGCGGCGACAGTGCTGGTTTCCGGCGCCAGCTATATGGTGGCCTGGACCCGGCAGATGGCGGGCATTGAGGATAAGACCGGTCCCGGCGCAAAATGACGGGTAGAGACATACAGTTGCCGCTGGATCTGCGGCATCGCGCCGCCATGGGGCGTGACGACTTTCTCGTGTCACCTTCCAACAGCGAGGCCGTCGCCTGGATAGACAGGTGGCCAGACTGGCCAGGGCCCGCCCTGGTCCTGGTGGGGCCGCCCGGATCGGGGAAAACCCATCTTGGCCGAGTCTGGCAGAAACAGGCGGAAGCGGTAGCCCATGATTTCGAAAATCCCGTTTCGCCATCGGGCGAACTCAATTGTTTCTTCGTTGACGGTATCTGCGCCGATTACGATGAGGATTTATTTCACCTGTTCAATTCCGTTTCAGAGTCGAAGGGCCATCTTCTGATATCGGCCGAGATACCGCCCGTGCGGTGGGAGAACCGGCTGGCGGATTTGAAATCACGCCTGGCCGCGGCCCCCAATATTACTATTCAAATGCCAGATGAGACGCTGATTGCTGCGGTTATGCTAAAAATGTTCAGCGATCAGCAGATGGATGTTTCCACTGACGTATTGTCATATCTGTTGAACCGAATGGAGCGTTCGTTTGAAGCCGCCCGGACCCTTGTCGATGCGCTGAATAGTGCGTCGCTGGCGCAACGGCGTGGCATAACCGTGCCGCTGGCGCGGGAAGTTCTGACGAAACTGGCCGGCTAGGAGGCGGTCATCTTCGGCGGCGTGTTCTGCGGCGGGCCCAGGCCTGCTATCTGCCCCATCTCTTCCAGAGTATGCTGACAGATATATTCCTCCCACCGCGCGCCGCGTTCGCTGGTCCAGTTCGACGAATTCTTCCTTTGCGTGGATCAACGTCAAATCGGCATTGGCAAGGTTCTCGCCGATACCGGCGGCATCAGGCAGACCCGCATATCCGCTGCTCAGGATGACAATCCGGTGTCCTGTTAACGCGATGGAGGCTAAGTAACAACTTCGATGGTGCGAATGCGCGACCCGTCCGCGGTGAGCGCGATCTGGCCTCTTTTCAGCCGAATGGCGTCATCGCCGAAAACTTCCCGTCGCCAGCCTTTCATGGCGGGCACATCTGCCTCGTCATCCAGGGCGATGGCCTCGATGTCGGCGGATGAAGCGATCAGTTTCTGGGCGACGTTTTCCGAATCGCATTTTAGTTTCAGCAATACCTTCAATAACTCGATCGACGGTCCGATGCGGGATGTATCCGGGGCTTCTGCCGGCGGTTTGGGATAACCCGATCGGTCCATCGCGCGTATCTTGTCCAGCACGGTCAGGATTTCCCGCGCCCGTTCGTTGCTCACCCGATCCCGTTTTACGGAGCGCAGGCCCAGTATTCCTTCCGGGGTATCCGGTGCGTGGGCGGCGATTTCGGTGAGAGATTCGTCTTTCAGGACCCGGTTCCGTGGCACGTCGTTTTCCTGGGCGGTTTTTTCCCGCCAGCCCGCCAGGGCACGAACGGCCGCGAGGTATTTCGGCTTCCGGCTTCTTGTCTTCAGTCGCTTCCAGGCGTCTTCGGGCTGAATTCGATAGGTGGCGATATTGGTCAGGATGTCCATTTCTTCGCTCAGCCAGTCTTCCCGGCCGGATTTTTCCATCCGCGACGACAGTGTGCGGTAGATCTTCCGAAGGTGAGTGACGTCGCCCAGGGCGTAGTCAATCTGCTTTTTTCCTAGCGGCCTTTTCGACCAGTCGGTAAACCGCATGGTCTTGTCGATGGATTGTTTCGCCAGGTCGCGTACCAGACGTTCGTATCCCACCGAATCCCCATAGCCGCAGACCATCGCGGCGATCTGCGTGTCGAATATCGGTGCCGGGACCTGGCCCGACAGGTGCACGAAAATCTCAACGTCCTGGCGCGCCGCATGAAAAACTTTCAGAACATCGGGGTCTGACATCAGCGAAAAGAGCGGGGCCAGATCGATCCCGTCAGCCAGCGCATCTATGATTACGGCTTCGTCTTCCGTTCCCACTTGAACCAGACAGAGAAGTGGCCAATAGGTCTTTTCGCGAATGAATTCGGTATCAACTGTTATAAAGGGGTGGCTCGCCGCGCGGTCGCAAAATGTCGCGAGGGCTGCCGTTTCGGTAATTGTCGCCATAGCCCTGTCATACACTCCTCGTAGCGTAACTTGAAGCTCAGCAGCGTTAGATATACAAACCGCATCGTCCGGCCGCTGAAAAGTCATGGTCGGGCGACAAGACCCATATTTCTCCAAGCCCGAGCAAAGGTTCGATCATGCACGCATACCGCACCCACACCTGCGGCGAACTCCGCGCCGAAAACGCTGGATCGGAGGGTCGGCTTTCGGGCTGGGTTCATCGAAAACGGGATCATGGGAACCTGCTGTTCGTCGATCTTCGAGATCATTACGGGTTGACCCAATGCGTGATCGAAGTCGATTCAGATATATTTCCGCAGATTGAGGCCCTTCGCCTAGAAACGGTGGTTTGCGTTACCGGGCGGATCGAGGAACGGTCGGACGAAACAAAGAATGCCGATCTCCCCACCGGCGCGGTAGAATTGAGGATCGATTCCTGCGAATTGCTGGGCACCAGCGAACCCCTGCCGCTGGAGGTGAATAGCGATCGCGATTACGGCGAGGAAGTCAGACTGCGTTATCGCTTCCTCGATCTGCGGCGTGACAAGGTCCACCACAATATCATCCTGCGGAATTCTATTATTTCGAGTATTCGCCGCCGGATGATCGATCAGGGTTTTCTTGAATTCCAGACCCCGATCCTGACGTCGACCTCACCGGAAGGTGCGCGTGACTTTCTAGTGCCGAGCCGGCTCCATCCGGGGCAATTTTACGCTCTTCCCCAGGCACCGCAGCAATTTAAGCAGTTGATCATGGTTGCCGGTTTCGACAGGTACTTCCAGATCGCGCCCTGTTTCCGGGACGAAGATGCCCGGGCCGACCGGTCGCCGGGCGAGTTCTATCAGCTCGATATCGAGATGTCGTTTGTCACCCAGGACGACGTCTTCGCCGCGATCGAGCCGGTGCTGCACGGGGTGTTCGAGGAGTTTGCCGACGGCCGGCATGTATCGCCTGTGCCGTTCCCGCGCATCACCTATGCCGACGCTATGCAGAAATACGGCAGCGACAAGCCAGATCTGCGAAATCCGATCGAAATGAGCGATATAACCGAGATCTTCCGCGGGTCGGGTTTCAAGATTTTCGCCGGAATGATCGAAAAGAACGAAGCCGTCCGGGTATGGGCGATTCCGGCACCGAAAGGCGGATCGCGTGCGTTCTGTGACCGCATGAATTCGTGGGCGCAAAATGAAGGCCAGCCCGGGTTGGGTTACATTTTTTACCGCGAGGGCGAGGGAGCGGGGCCGGTCGCCAAGAATATCGGCGATGAGCGGACGGAAATGCTTCGCACGCAGCTTGGACTGGAAGACGGTGACGCGGTATTTTTCGTTGCCGGTGTGCCGGCGGAGTTTGTCTCGTTCGCGGGGCAGGCGAGAACCCAGGTCGGCGAGCAGCTTGAAATCATCGCTCAAGACCGCTTCGAATTCTGCTGGATCGTCGATTATCCGATGTACGAACGGGATGAAGCGACGGGCAAGATCGAATTTAGCCACAACCCGTTTTCGATGCCGCAGGGCGGGCTGGAGGCGCTGGAAAACAAAGACCCGCTGAGCGTCCTGGCCTACCAGTACGATATTGTTTGCAACGGCGTGGAACTTTCCAGCGGCGCGATCCGGAATCACCGTCCCGATATCATGTATAAGGCATTTGAAATCGCCGGGTATTCGAAGGATGAGGTTGAAACCGAGTTCGCGGGAATGCTGAATGCGCTGAAATACGGTGCGCCGCCCCATGGAGGATCGGCCCCCGGCATCGATCGCATCGTCATGCTGCTGGCGGACGAGCCAAATATTCGGGAAGTCATTCTGTTTCCGATGAACCAGCAGGCACAAGATCTGATGATGAACGCGCCCGTCGCTGTAGATGATGAACGGCTGAAGGAATTGTCGTTACGGTTGGCGCTACCTCCTGTGCCAAAACCGGACTGACTACCGGATTAAATCGGTAGAGGTGGCTGGTCCCTTAGAATCGGGGTGCCTATGCGGTGCGGAAGGCTTAGCTGCTGAGGACTAAAGCCCACGAAAAAGGCCGCCTAGAGTTTCCAGGCGGCCTTTTTTTATGAAAGAGAGAAGCGCTATTTGATCTTCGCTTCTTTGAACATCACGTGTTTGCGCGCGATGGGGTCGTATTTGCGGAACTCAAGCTTTTCGGTTTGCGTACGCGGGTTTTTCTTCGCGACGTAGTAATAGCCTGTGTCAGCGGTGCTCAGCAGCTTGATGACGATAGTATTTGCCTTTGCCATTGTTGGCATCTCCGTATGCGCGACTTTCTAGGTGGCGGGAAACTGACGATTTCGTGCCGGGATGTCAAGAATACCGCGCGGGGTCTCAGTGTTCCGCGATCATAGGCCCGCCATCTTTAAGGGATTGATTGTAAATGGATAAATTCCCCAGAATGAACCGAGCCACTGCCAGGTCTTCTGCTGGTTTTTCTTTGGACGGTGGACACAGCTTTCTGGCCCGGTTCGGGTCATGACGGTTAACCTGGCGTTTTGCCAGATGCATACGCAAAAACCGCAAGCCGGCGGCGTTTTTTTCCGCCATTGCTCGGGAAATCCCGAGACGTTCCTCCTCGCCCGATGTGCAGATCGCCGGGATGATCCCATGCCCCTGCAGGCTGAAGCCGGAGGGCGCGATCATATGGGCCCAGGTCAATGTCAGTTCCCCGCCGTTTGGCAGGCGGATGATGGTTTGAACACTGCCTTTTCCGAATGAGGATGCGCCGACGACCACAGCGCGTCCGCTGTCGCGAAGCGCTGCAGCGACGATTTCTGATGCCGACGCCGAGCGCCCATTCAGCAGCACAACGATAGGCAGTTTGCGAACACGTTCGCCCCATGAGGCGTCAAAAATCTGATTGGCGCGCCGGTGAGGGCCCCGCGTTGAAATGATGCGCCCGTCATTCAGGAAGAAATCTGCGACCGCAACGGCCTGATCCAGAAGGCCGCCCGGATTTCCTCGAAGATCGAGTACGATACCCTTCAGGCCTCCGGACATCTCGCGCTCCGCGTCGGCCAGTGCCTTGCCGAGGCTTCGCGACGTCCCCTGGTTGAAACCGGAAATCTCGATAGTCAGGATGTTTCCGTCCTGCTTGGTTTCGACCGTAGGCAGAATGATGTGAGCGCGTATCACGTTGATCTTCAGCGGACCCGGTGCACCCGGTCGATGCACAATCAGATTGGCAAGGCTGTGAACGGGCCCGCGAAGCCGGGCGACCACAGAGCGCTGGCTTAACCCCATCAGCGGTATGTCGCCAACATGGGTGATCGTGTCGCCTACTTGCAGCCCGGCTTTGAAGGCAGGTGTCCCCGTATGGACTTTCCGAATGCTGGTCCGGCCTTCTTCGTAATTGATGGTGATGCCAAGCCCGCCGAACCCTTCGCGCCGCGCCCGGGTTAAGCCTGCCTCTCCCGGTGTGGCGTAACGGGTGTATTGATCCAGGTTGGCCAGTCCGCCGCGGAAAAATCTTTTTAGCGCCGCTTCCCGGCCTTGCTTTGACAGCGTGGTGGACTCCTGAAGCGATACTGCCATGGCATTTGCGCATAACGCCGCCCAACGTTCGTAGGCGCGGGACGGTGGGCTTTTCCATGAGGCCAGAGGCCGATCATCATAGATGACCGATACCGTCTCATCGGCGACGGCGATGCGCAGCACTGGGTCGGCGTCGGCTAGCGCATTCAGGCCGTCAATCGATAGGTCCCTGGATGTGACATCGCCGGCATATCGGTCTTCGATATTTTCGAATGCCGTTTCCAGCACCTCGCGGATATCTGATTCGCCTGGCGTCGGAGGTTGCGTGGACGTGCAGGCCGCCAGCGCCAGGGCAACCACCGCTATCACCGCCACAAAGAGCTGTTTGTGCCCCCCTTGCCTGGCGGCACGTCCAAAAAACTGACCCGGTTTTTCGAAAGCCATTGCTCGACCGCTACGCTGCCCCGCCTTTGGCAAACTGTGCGCCAAGGAGCTTATCTTTACTTAGAATAAGACCTGTTTAATCTTGAGGGAAATTGGATTTGCAAACTTCATTTTCGGGAATTCCGCACCCTTTTTTGTCTTGATGGCAACTTTTTGCGTCCTCTTTTACCTTGGCGGGGACGCTCGCCCGCCGATTTGCCCGATTTGCCCGATTTCCGATTTTTTTCAACCACTGAAAACAACAACGATCCGGTATCTACATTTGCTTCTTCCAGGCGAGCGGTAAGGGTATCGCCCAGCGAGAACACGGTTCCGGTCTCCCGGCCCTTGATCTGATTGCTGCGGGTGACAAAGTCGAACCGGTCCTGACCCAGCAGTGACATTGGGATCAGCCCGTCGGCTCCGGTCTCTTCCAGTGTGATGAACAATCCTGCGCGGTGGGTGCCGTTGACCCGAGCGGAAAACACCGCCCCGATCTGTTCTGATAGGAATATTGTCGTGAACCGGTCGACGGCTTCCCGTTCCGCATCGACGGCGCGGCGTTCGGTGAAGGAAACCTGCTTGCCCATTTCGGCAAACTGTTGGCCATCGTAAGGTCCCAGACCGTCTTTCCCGAGATCCAACAGCGTTACCAGAGAACGGTGCACCAACAGGTCGCTGTACCGCCGGATGGGCGAGGTAAAATGCGCATACCGGCGCAGTGCCAGGCCGAAATGGCCGATATTCGCCGGGCTGTATTCGGCCTGCGACTGGGAACGCAGCACCGCCATGTTAATCATCGGTGCTTCGGGGGTGCCATTTGCCTCTGACACAATTTTCTGAAACAGGGCTGGTTTGATCACTTGGCCCTTTGCAATCCGGATGCCCATCGGCGCCAGTGTTTCGCGCAGCGACTCCATTTTTTCTACTGATGGTTGATCGTGCACCCGGAACATGCAGGGGGCGCTTTTACGGTCCAGGGTTTCCGCCGCTGCCACATTGGCGGTGATCATCAATTCCTCGATCAGCCGGTGGCTATCCAGCCGGTCCAGGGTTTCGATGGAAACCACGTGACCATGGTCGTCGACCTTCACCCGGCGTTCGGGCAGATCGAGATCCACCGTACCCCGCGCCTTTCGCGCCGACAGCAGGGCCTCGAACGCGCCGTAAAGCGGTGTCACGACCGTGTCCAACAATGGTGTTGTGGTTTCGTCGGGCTGGCCATCGCGCGCGGCCTGAACCTGTTCATAGGTCAGCCGCGCCGCGGAACGCATGATGCCGCGAACGAATTGGTGATCCAGCAGCCGGCCATCGCCGGATATCCGCATCCGCGCAGCCATGCATCCGCGATCTTCTTCCGGAACCAGGGAACAGAGCCCGTTGGAAAGGGCTTCCGGCAGCATCGGCACTACGCGGTCCGGGAAATAGACGGAATTTCC
>MDTA01117549.1_pt1 | contig 18333 bp, 17 predicted proteins | sample 811151 | NCBI WGS metagenome assembly MDTA01 (sample SAMN05326648, study PRJNA326480) | marine metagenome | isolation source: seawater | place: Indian Ocean: South | collected 2010
CGAACCTGGCTCACCGGAGTCAGATCTATACGAAAACTATCTCCAATCAAGAGACTGGATTTCAGAACTCAGCAAGGTCTCCTAATTTTAATATGAAATCATTTTTCGCAAACTATATACTTAACATTTTCTACTAAGGAAACTCCTTTGCTGCACTACCTCGGACAACTACTTGCAGATGTTTCAGGTCCGTTCAGATTGCTTACCTCCTTTTTGTTCCTCGCTAGCCTTGGCGGAGCGCTCGGGTACCTAATAACCTGCAGCTTGCTTCCGAAGGTGTGGAAATTTTTGCCAACGGACAAAGGGCGAGCTTTCGCGGTCGATGCAGAGCAAAGCGTAGGAAAACCGATATCAGCAGGAATTTTCTTCATCCCAGTTTTCATTCTTCTCACTTTGTTGATGGTCCCTTTTCGCCTAGACTTTGTTGGACTCTTGGGTTGCGTTTTCATAGCCATGATCGTAGGCTTTCTGGACGACCGATCCGATGGTGGTTGGTCTGAATATCGCCTAGGAGCCATCGATATAGGCCTGGCTTTTTTCGCTACTTGGATGGTACTCAATCTCCAAGGTTCTACCATTTGGCTGCCGTTGCTCAAAGATCCAGTGCAGATACCAATAAGTTTATATCTTTTGGGTGGAACCTTGCTAATATGGGTTTCAATCAACGCTACAAATTGCACTGATGGCGTGGATGGTTTGTCCGCCAGTCTCTCGAGCATGGGAATTCTTTTCTTGGGTCTAATTTTATACGGCGTTGTCGGCCATGTTCAAATATCCGATTACCTGTTATTGCCGCATTACCCCCTTGGCGCAGACTGGTCTATTATTGCCTTCATTATGGTGGGTTGTTTGGCAGGATACCTCTGGCACAACAGTTTTCCTAGCAATGTGCTCATGGGTGACTCCGGTTCCCGCCCGGTTGGCCTTTTGCTCGGAGCTCTTGTTCTAGCTAGTGGAAATCCTTTTTTAATATTCGTAGTTGCATTAGTGGTCCTCTTGAATGGAGCAACAGGTCTTATCAAGATCGCGCTTTTACGGTTCTTTCGAATAGGTATTTTTTCAGAGATAAGGTACCCCCTGCACGACCACGTGCGATATAAGTTCGGATGGTCGAACACCCAGGTCTTAGTGAGGTTCATGCTTTTGCAAGCTATCGTTACGCCAATTCTTTTAGTCCTTTTGTTCAAAATACGGTAGCGTTAAGGAGGAAATTAGATTGGATCTAAACGCTCCTTATTTGTCACTTAAAACCTTCAAGAAATCTGGCGCTCAGGTGTTAACCCCTGTCTGGTTCGCTTCAACAAACCATAATCAGCTTCATGTTTTCTCCTCAAGAAATGCTGGAAAGGTAAAACGGATTAAAAATAATCCTGCAACTGAAATTGCCGAGTGTGATTGGAAGGGAGAGAAGCTAAAAACTTGGGAAGCCGCACGCGCTTTTATCGTAGATGATCCGATTGAAGAAAATGAAGCCTACAGAGCCCTTACTGCCAAGTACAAGTGGCAAATGCACACGGTTAATTTTTTCTCCTGGATATCAGGCAGAATCAAGAACAGATCGGTCATCAGGGTAGAAATAAACTAAAGAGACGATTAAAGATCTCTGATTTTCGAGGTGAGCACATGGTCTTCCCATATGCCATTAATCTTCAGATATTTCTCGGCAAACCCTTCCCTTTTAAAACCGAGCTTGTCTAGCAACGAACCGCTTCTTTGATTATGAGGGAGGTAAGCAGCCATAATCCTATGGAGTCCGAGCTGCGAAAAAACGAAGTCGTTTGTTCGTCTTAAGGCCTCTTCCATGAGCCCTTGTCCCTCACATTGCTTGGCAATCGCATAACCCAACTGGCATGACTGGAAGGTTCCTCTCACAATATTAGTATAATTGCATACACCAACAATAAACATCTCATCCTTGTCAAGAATGGAGAAATTCGCACTTACGCCCTCTCGAAAATCACGTAATTGAGTCCGAAGCTGGGCTTGCCAAAAACTTTCCGTAAAAAAAGATGGTTTCCTCAAAGGTTCCCACCTCTCTAGATGATTCTTGTTTTCTCTTCTGAAGCTACACATTAATTTCGCCTCATGAGGCTCTAAAAGCCTGCAAATCAGCCGATCCGTGAAGAGTTTTGGCAGCTTTGGATTAGTTTTAAATAGGCCATTTCTGTTCATAGAGAGATTTATTATTAAGAAAACATAAGCTTGTCAAAATATCCCTGCATCTATGCCAACGGCCATCGTCAATCCAAAATCTCGTATAGCCTGCTCATCTGATTCGGATATTTTCTTTGTCAAAATCAGTGCCTCTTGGACTTCCTTGAGGTTAAGCCCTCTGCAAATCCGCCGAATGGAGTTTACCGCACCAGTCCCATCAGTACTAGCCGACACAAAAATTGCGTAGGGGAGAGCTTCCACTTTCCCTTCAAGATCAAAATAATTTCGATCAAAAAAATCCTTTAACGCTCCAGACATATAGCCAAAGTTAGCCGGAGTACCAAAAATTATCCCATCTGACCTTTGAATATCACTTGCCGTAGCCTCGAAGGCGGAGATAGATCTAAATTCTACTAAGCGTTCCTGGTTTGAAAGTACATCGGACAAAAGATTCGCCATTTCTTTCGTTTTACCAGATATGCTGTGGTGAACCATAGTAAGTCGCTTAATTTTGAGCCCGCCTTTTTTAAATTATCCAAACATAGAAGGAGTTTTACACTTTTCCACCAACCATTATAACTAAGCTCCAGTCAGTCGAATGAGGCCTTCGCTTATATGTTCGTAGTTTGGAATACTGAGGTTATGTTGGGCAGCAGAACCCGAAATTACCCTTCCCGATGTGTCATAGCGACTCCCGTCGCAAGGACAGAAAAACCCCTCGAAAACATTGCTTTCCTTTCCGATGATCTCCAGTCGCTTTAACTCGCAACTGAACAGAGTGCAGTAGGAATAAACGACCAAGTGGTTTTCTCGGCTCGAGCGCCCATGACCCTCAGCAAACTCTGGCTGCAAAGAATTTAAAGAAAATGGATCAATTAAACTCTTTAATTGGCTTGGACGCTTACTTATGGACTCTGGGTTCCGTTTCACGATCAAAACATTTTTACCTTTCCAACGAACGGTCTTTAATTCTCCATCTTTGAGGGAAGAGATATCTATCACTCTGGCTTCTGAGTTTTTCAGTGTTGGAAGCATCCCTCTTAGGAAAGGGAAAATAAGCGCCAACATACCGGCCGCGCCAAACCCAGCTACAATATTCAAAAGCAACTTTCTTCTAGTTAGCGCCATAACTTAAAAGAATAAGGACCTCTCGCTTAATCAAGCGTTCTGATATTATCACGAATAAAAGTTTTATTTTTTTTTGAAAAAAAACAAGACAAGGCAAAAAATTCTGTTTAATTCAGTTTGTAAACGGTGGCTGCCGTCTGATAAAACAAATCATTTTTTTCTTCTTCGGTCAGCTGCCTGCTAAGCTTCTTATAAGCGTTCCAAAGAACAGGATAAGAAACGGATGCCTTGTCAACAGGGAAATTGCTTTCGAACATGCAACGCTTGCTACCAAAATGATTGATGCAAAATTCATAATATCTTCCGGTCAGTTCAACCAATTGATCAGATGTGGGTGGATGAGCTTTTTTATGCCATTTGTACCCGTTTACCTTCATGTTAATTCCACCCAGCTTGAAAAAAACGTTACTTGACGAAGCTAGTTAAGAGATTGCCTCTTTCCAACTTTCGTATACTCGATCCCCCTGCCCCTCGTATGGCCCTATCCCAAGCGGTCCTCCGAAATGATCTAGAATGATCACAGTTTCAGGGTAAACGCTCGCTAATTCTACGATTTCAGGTATCTGCTCGTGATAGCACCAAGCATCAAAGCTTAAATCTAGCTCCTCTAGGACACCAAACCCTTCAAGAAATAAATCGGTGAGCATCTCCCCTTTTTTTGGGTTCGAGTGCGAGTTTTTTATTTCTGAACTTTCATGCCATCCTGTCGCGTGACGAATACCCTTAAATCTTTTTGGCGCCGCTCTAATGTGAGATTCGAGAACGGCTCTTACAGCTCTCCCTAATCTCAAATCAGCAAACCCAACTATGCCCTCTGCTACTTTGCAATTCCCGAACCCATCGGAGGAGCTCGTTAAAGCCACTCCCTGAACAAATTCGGTTTCCCCCACCGGAGCAAACTCTGGAGCCACATCCGCGTTGTACATAGATTCGCATTCAACGTATACCGTACTTAGAACGTTATGCCCCGTATCAGTGTCGGCAAGAAAGTCTTCCAACAAATACCTCGACCCGTTTCTATTCCATAAATGATGATGGGGATCGCATATTTTACGTCCGGGATCCAGTATCTCTTCGGTGATCGAATTCAACCAATCTTTTTCAGTCATCGATTCAACCTTAGCCCATTTTCGATTTTTTGTCGGACCTCCCTCGAACAATAAGAATTAGACAGCCTCGCGAGATTTCTAACCAGACCTTTACCAAGTCCCCGAGTTTTCCATTGAGATCCAAGGCTCAACTGGAGCCTTTGCCTTCCCTCTTTGAAGCAACTCTATGGAGATATTGTCTGGAGACTTAATGAAAGCCATTCTTCCGTCTCGTGGTGGGCGATGAATGGTTACACCTTTTGTCATCAATGCCTCACAAGTTTTGTTAATATCATCCACTTCAAAGGCTAGGTGTCCAAAATTTCTGCTGGACTCACCAATGTTATCTCCGTCCCAGTTGAAGGTTAATTCAAGCTCCGGACCGTTATCGTTTCCCGTAGACAAAAAAATCAACGTAAACCGTCCGGCTTCATCTTCATGCCGTCTTTGTTCAATTAGCCCGAGTTTATTACAAAAAAAATCGAGCGACTCTTCGATATCTGTTATTCGAAGCATGGTATGTAAGTAATTCATGACTGTTTCTCTTTCTTTTATCTTTAGGGATTTAATTGCTTTTCTGCCCCTCAATCTATGATCTCACTTCCAACAAAAATTGGGGATGAAACTGCTATGGCACCGCTTTCGTCGCGCGCCATGAAGTGGTAGTAGTCCCCTAACCTGGGCACAGATCTATCTAAATACGAATGTGTTACCACCCTGCCCAGCGCGCGCCTTCTTGGCAAAACGTTAACCCGATCATCATAACCGTTTACTCTTGTGGTTCGCAGAGCACCGCTATTCATCTCCCCAAGTGAGATTACGAAACGATCTTGCGGGGTCTGGCTAGGAAGGCGGTCAACTGGAAGCCAATTCGGGCTCTCAACCCCCTCAGCGATAAGAATCTCAATTTCTGTTTCTGGTGAGAAATTAGTAATTTCAAAAGGAAGTACTTTTACCAAACCATGGGTTTCGGTAAAAAACTCGACCGTGTCTGGACCAACTTGTTTTACCGTCCAACCATTTTTTTTGTTTGCAGTTAAGGACCCACTGCTTGTCTTTATCCTTCCCAACCATTCCCTTTGATTTCTTGGCCTGCTCGAGACAGGGCTAAATGGTTGACTACTACTATAAAGCTCTAATTTATACTTACCATTCTCTCTGATCTCTTCCTGGTGAGTATTTGTGAGAGCCCCGTTCTTATACAATTCCACTTTTTCGATAGGGTGTTCGCTAACCACTTCGACTTCTAAGAGACGCTGATTTTTCATCGACAATTTCTTGACCTTGTTTAAAAGTATAATTTTTGAATCAATGGCGACAAAGGTTGATCCCCTATAAAGTGCGTCAATAAAAGAGCTGTCTTCTTCTACTACGACTGCAGAATATATAACGTTTTCAAATTTGCTATTTTTTAAAGAAAATTGGGATCCAATAACTCCAACCCTATAACCATGTTGAGCAAACCTTTCTAAAAGCCATGGATAATAAGAGCCTCCGCTAAAAATCTGCACTAATTTTAGTCGGTCAGCACTTTGCAATCTTAATCGCGACGTTCGTTCTGGGGTCGCCACATTTATCAATCTATCCCGCGCATATTCATACTCAACAAAGCTATTGCGCAGCGTCCCTCTCTCTCTAATGGATCTCTTCGATATTGATTGAAAATTGTAGAATTGGTGATCAACCGGGCGGACTATGTCGTATCTACCTTGGCTGTAAGATTTAATCTCAGCCTCTGAAAAAGCTCCCTCTGAAGCTTTGGTTCGGGGTCCAAAGTTCATCCATAGGATTCTCTGTTTATATGGTCCTACTAAGATTGGATTCGATTTTGCCCGAAGTCCCCCTCCCCCGGTTCTGACGTCTATGAAATTCAACCCGGCTGAGTCGAAACTTAGCCCACTAATGAGTGCAGGGTTCTCTTGGACCTGGAATCTTTTTTTAAAAACCCCGTTTGCTAGCATGTCAAGATCAAAGAGGTTACTTTGGGAGAGATTGCCATACTGGTCTTCGAATCTTAACTGAGCCTCAAACTTTTCGTTCAATCCTGCAATTGAGGGCGCTGAAATAGAAATTCTTTCTGTTACTGAGGGCCCTATTCTAAGGCCGTCTGAAGGAATCTTAAGCTCCAAGAGGCCCGTCTTCTCTATGTAAATCGGGAGATCGAAGGCACTCTGTACCATAGTCGGTAGCCGAAAATTTGAAACTCTGAAGCTTATCTCGCTTCCCTCAGCAATGGCTCGAGAGCCAACTTTTAAACCAACCACGCTAGACAGCGAGTCGAGCCCGCCATCTACTCCAGACCGGGTATAATATTGCAACTCTAGATCAGACTTCCCTAGCAACGATACGAAGGAGGGGCCCCGCTCGTCTTCGAGCTGATACCTTGGATTTTGGGACCAGTGATAACGCAAAGTTATCTTGTCTCCCTCCTCTAATCTAAAAGGCAGTCGCGTCCGAACTATTACATCCCCTATCTGTCCAGCCAGAGGGTTTCCATTAAATATTATCTCGGAGGCTCCAATATCCCAATCTTGGTTTTCTAAAAGACGCTCTGTCCTTTCCCTCTCGGGAGTGCCCTTGCTCAGCCTAAGCACGCGTTTCATCGCAGCGTCCTGGGAAATGAACCTGCCATATTTCTTGACGTCATCTTGGCCAGATTCGATACTGCTTAGCGATTGTTTTAACTCTCCCTTGCTTGTTGAGAAACTAAAAACAAGACAAAAAACTGTGCTCCAAAAAAAATAGTTTTTTAGATTAGACATCAACAAAACTCTTACGATAATCAAAAGTTTACTCAGATGAGCAATGTCATTAAACAAGAAAAACTTATCCTCCAGCGAGAGCGGTAACTTTCATCGACGCCCCTACCGATTTGCTCGGGTTTGTCAAAAAAAAAGCGGGGCGCGCCCCGCTTTCCGTCCGTTGCTACTGGTAATTTTTTAATTCTTCTCTCGCTATGAGTCGTCTATGAACTTCGTCGGGCCCATCAGCCAGTCGCAATGTCCGTTGCGATGTCCACATAGCAGCAAGGGGGGTATCTTGAGACACTCCCAACGCACCATGCATCTGAATTGCTCTATCAATAATCTTCAACGTCATGTTCGGAACAGAAACTTTTATTTGCGATATGTACTTTCGCGCCTCTTTATTCCCGATTGTATCCATCATGTATGCCGCTCGAAGTACAGCGAGTCGACACATATCTAACTCGATACGCGAATCCGCGATGATGTCGTAGTTTCCACCCAACTCTGCCAGCGGCTTCCCAAAGGCGGTTCTTGAAACCGCTCTTTTGCAGAGCAGATCAAGGGCTCTCTCGGCAACGCCAATAGATCTCATGCAATGATGAATTCTGCCAGGGCCTAATCTGCCCTGAGAAATCTCAAATCCCCTGCCTTCTCCTAAGATCATATTCTCTTTTGGGACCCTTACATTGTCGAACTTTATGTGCATATGCCCGTGAGGAGCATCGTCTTTCCCATAGACGAACATGGGACGCAAAACTTCAACGCCCGGGTGCGGAAGAGGAACAAGTATTTGAGACTGTCTAAGATGCTTGGGCGCATCAGGATTAGTAACTACCATGGTTATCATAATCCTACATCTTGGATCACCTGCTCCCGAGATGTAGTGTTTCTCTCCATTTATTACCCACTCGTCGCCCTCAAGAACTGCGGAAGTGCAAATGTTAGTGGCATCAGAGGACGCAACGCCCGGTTCAGTCATTGCGAAAGCAGATCGGATCTTCCCGTCAAGAAGAGGCTCCAGCCATTCTTTCTTCTGATCCTCTGACCCATATCGCTCGATAACCTCCATATTTCCAGTGTCCGGCGCAGCACAATTAAAAATTTCAGAAGCAATCGGGTTTCTTGCCATTACCTCTGCCAAATGCGCGTATTCAAGATTCGTTACCCCAGCGCCCCCAAGGGAATCAGGCAAAAAGAAGTTCCAAAGACCGGCTTCTTTTGCTTCAGCCTTAAGCCCATCAAGTATCTCAAGCTGTCGGTCGGTTAACTGCCAACGATCGCCCACTGATATCTCGTCATAATATTCGTCTGTTAGCGGGTCAATCTTTCCTCTGACGAATTGGTCAATTTTGTCTCTAACCGGCACCAATTTCTCGGGTATGTCTAAATCCATCATATGTTATTCCTCTTTTTCGAAACTTTTCTTACTTTATACATCAGCAGAACAAAAACGCGAGATATATGTTTTTCTTTTATGTCTAGGTATGACGTACTTTGATCGACTAACCACCTATGAATTTCATAACGGTAGTCTCACCTTGAAACGACAACTTTTTATCGCCCAATGCTCCAATCAATTTCTTCTCTAGCATAGCTAAAGCCTTCTTTTCATCTAGATCCAGAATATCTTTGAGATCGTGTTTGTTAGCGCTTGACAAGCATCCATAAAGGTACCCGTCCGACGAAATCCTCAATCGAGTGCAGGCTCTGCAGAACGGCTCACTTTCATTTGGGATTATCCCAAACTTTCCCTGATTTTCGCCTACTGAAAAAACTTGTGCGGTCGAATCATGAGGCGCATCAATTCGCTGGAAGTCATACATTTCACCTATCTTATCAAGGATGCTAGCCATTGAAACAAAGTCTCGAGCAAAAGAGTTACCAGTGGCTAAATGGCCCATCCGCATAAGCTCTATGTAACGCAACTCCATGTTACGCTCTAGACAGTATTCAAGCATTGGCAGGATTTCAGAATAGTTCTTGGAAATCATTGGAACCATATTTATCTTGATCTTAATCCCAGCCTTTAGCGCAGACTCGATGCCACCCAAAACCTTAGAGAGGTCCCCACCGCGAGCTATCTGTCGAAAACGAACTGGGTTCAAGCTGTCGAGAGAGACATTGATACGCTTGATGCCAGCAGATTCTATCACCGATAATTTGTCACTCAAAAACTGGCCGTTTGTCGTCAAACTAACGTCTTCCAGGCCAATCTGCATAACCTCTGCCAAAAATCGATCAAACTTTGGAGAGATTAATGGCTCTCCACCTGTAATCCTGAGCTTCTCTATTCCTGTCGCCTGCGTCAACAAAGAAACAGCCCTGAGCAACTCCTGGGCAGAAAGTTCACTGCTTGCCTTAGATAGTCTCTTGCCATTGGGAACGCAATAATTGCAGGCATAATTGCAGGCGGCGGTGAGGCTAACTCTTAAATTCCCGAACTTCCTTCCGATCTTATCAACAATCAATCAGCCGTCCTCTGTGATTTGCTCTAAATTTTTATAGTTATAGCTTCCGATAGCCGCTGTACAAAGTTATTGCCCCAGAACACCTTATTCGATCCTTTAACCAAAACAGTCGACCCTTCTTCTAAATACTCTCCAAACTGATGAAAATCGAAAGCTTTTACTGAATCAAGGTGTACCCTCTCGCAAAAAAACTTGGTTTTCCGAAAGCCTCCTCCAAAAGTATAAACTATATCAACATTGTCCCCTACTCGATCTGCAATTGTTTGATGCGCTCTCTCAGAATGGTCTCCCAGCTCAAGCATTTCGCCGAGGAGCGCTACTTTTTTCCCGTCCATTCCGATCAAGCTGGATATAGCTAGGCTCATACTGGCCTGATTAGCATTATAACTATCGTCAATTATCTTAATTCCCCTAATTTCCTTGATGTTTCCCCTGCCAATTGGGACGTCAAGGAATTTTAGGTTCTCGAGAATTGCTTCAAGCTCAAAACCGACAGAACTCGCGACGCAGAGCAAAGCCAAAATCGATTCGACTCGAGGACCTGCCATCGGAGAAAGCTCTGCTTCAAAGACCTTGCCAAAGATAGAAAAAGATGCCCGCAAAGAGGCACGGGAGAACTTCTTAACACACACATCTCCTCCCTCTCCAAACGTTATCAAGTTTGTTGCTTTGGTTTTGCTCGCCAAAGCAAAAGGCAAAACAAACACTCCGTCAGAAAGTCCATTAGCAATAGACAACTTCTCACGCTCAAGAGCGAATATATCCTTAAAATTTCCTATGTGAGCTTCAGCGACATTCAGCAAAACAGCTACATCCGGACACACTAATTTAGATAACACCTCTATTTCACCTGGATGGTTTGTTCCAATTTCGAAAATCCCGACCTCTGAAGCCCTGGACATTCTCGCTAAGGATAAAGGCACCCCCCAGTGATTATTGAGTGATTTGGTAGAGCCGTGAACCTCGACTGTGGCCTTAACCAAGCTCTCAAACCATGCTCGAAAGGTCGTTTTTCCGTTACTACCAGTCACTGCGATGACCGGTTTAACCATTCTCGCTCGCGACGCCCTCGCTAAATCCCAGAGCGCTTCAAGTGTGTCCGGAACTAAAATTTGATTTTCGATCCCCTCTAGCCGCTTGCTTGATACTACCGCAGCGGCGCCAGATTCTAGAGCACGCTCAATAAAGTCGTGGCCGTCTCGCGAAGATTCGCTGCTCGAGAAAAATCTAGGCCCAGGATCTCCAGATAAGGCAAAAAATAGATCTCCTTCCTTTAAGGTCCTCGTGTCTATGCTGACCCCTTTAATGCCGGATTTAACCGAACTTCCGAAGACAGCATTTATCTCATTGGGAGACCAGATCACTTTTGTATTTTTCATTCGTGATAGTTGGTAAGCATTTTTATAATTTAGGAGTTCCAAGACGCCTTTTAGATATCTTTCGCCATTTCGCGTAGCCGAAATTTCTGTATTTTTCCTGTAGAGGTTTTTTCAAGATCCTGAAAGACAATGGTTTTTGGGACTTTGAAACTAGCCATCCTTTCTTTGCAGTAATTGATGACTTCTTCTGCTGTCAGTTGCTCACTCGGCTTTAAACCAACGAAAGCGCAGGGATGCTCTCCCCACTTCTCGTCAGGCTTCGCGACAACTGCTGCTTCCAAAATCTTAGGGTGGCTATAGAGGACTGCTTCAATTTCGATGCTAGAGATATTTTCTCCCCCGGATATTATGATGTCCTTAGTTCGGTCTTTTATTTCTATATAGCCGTTGGGGTGACAAACAGCTATGTCCCCAGAGTGGAACCAACCTCCCTCGAAGCACTTTTCTGTAGTCTTTTTGTTCTTAAGATAACCTTTCATTACAATATTTCCCCGCATAAAAACCTCGCCCTTCGTTTCTCCATCCCACGGGACCTCTTCCATGGTGGAGGGATCTCCAACCATCATTGAGCCTGCCATAATGGATTGAACCCCTTGGCGTGCCTTCAGGCGACTTTTTTCTTCTGGCGGCAAATGTTCCCACTCTTCCCTCCACTCCGAAACAATCATAGGGCCATAAGTTTCTGTCAAACCGTAAACCTGAATCACCTCAAAACCCAAACTCTCCATGCCTTTAATAACAGATGCTGGTGGAGCTGCTCCCGCAGTCATAACCTTGATCCCCGACGGAACATTCTCTTGGTATTCCACGGGTGCGTTAAGCAGGGTGTTTAGGACAACCGGAGCCCCGCAAAAGTGAGTCACTTTATGATCCCGAAAGGCTTTAAATATCTCCTTATCACGAACGTTACGGATACATATGGCTGACCCACCCACGGCGGCCAAGGTCCAGGGGAAGCACCATCCATTGCAGTGAAACATTGGCAAGGTCCACAAATATCTCGGATACAGCCCCATCCCCCAGGTCAGAGCATTGTTTGCAGCATTCAAATAGGCTCCCCTATGATGATAAACTACGCCCTTTGGGTCCCCAGTGGTGCCTGATGTGTAGTTGAGACTTATTGCATCCCACTCGTCTTTTGGGAAACCAAACTGTTGTTCAACAACACCTAGGGCTTTAAATTCATTATAGTTTATTGACCCAACAAGTTCCCCAGCTTTAAAATGGCGATCATCAACGTCAATAACGCGTAGGCCCTCAACTCCACTAATTGCTGCTTTAACAGCGCCAGAAAACTCTTTATCTGTAAATAGGATCTTTGCCTCGCCATGTTTCAGGATAAATCTGATCGTAGCAGCATCCAGTCTGACGTTTATCGCATTTAATACAGCGCCTACCATTGGAACCGCGAAATGAAGAACCATCATTTCAGGAATGTTAGGCAAAACAGTTGCCACGGTGTCTCCAAAACCAACCCCTTCTTCAACCAGAGCAGATGCAACTTTTTTGCATTCGATATGAAATTCTCTCCAAGATATGCTCTCTTCCTCGTAAACGATAGCTGTCTTCTCCGGATAGAGCTGTGACGATCTTGTTAAAAAAGATAACGGACTTAGAGGTTCATAATTCGCAGGAGTTTTAGCTAGTCCCTCTTCATAAATTTGACGCATTTTTTTCTCCAGCCGACACGAATTTTTTGAAAGATTACTGGTTCCTATTTTAGCACTCTTGACCCCTATACAGAGACTTTTCTAGCTCTGAGCCGAGAGGTGCAAGAGAGCACGAACAGAGCAAAAGTATCCAAGAAAGAGGATAATGGTAAATCTGGCACATTAAAACCCGATTTTGGTTGGGGAGAAAAGCATAAGAAGTTCTTGGTTTCATGTGAAAGCGTTTCGAGTAGGTTTGTACCACGCCAAATTTTAATGTTAGTACTCGCCGAAATCGGACTGATTGGCTTTGAGATAGCGGCTTCTGAGCTCCCCGCGTGAGCAGTTTTAATCGGAACTCCAAACGAGTATTTACCAAAAAGTGGTCATCTACCCATGTAATTAACCGAGAAAAACTCTGGATTCGTTCCCATGACCAAAGGTCGTTAGAGAGGTCCTAAATGGGGTGTCTAGGGTTTAAGCCGATAGAGCAATCAAGGGCATTGCTCTCAACCCCAATTGTTTTAGATGCCGAGGGCTGAAACTTCCAAAAACGATTAGGACGACAATCCTTAGATATAACGTCGCAAAAAAGTTTACACGTTCGCTCTTTGGTTTCAGCATTAGGCGACTCTTGGGCCCAAGTGAGCCTCCTTGCTTGAAAATATTTGCAACCACTTCGACCCATGAAAACGATTGAGAAGCATAACAGCCTTGACGATATAATCTCCAATCAAAGCTGCATAAATCCATTCAACCGAAAATTGTAAAAGAACGAAAAGGCCTGCCAATCCGACTCTAATTCCACACAAACCAACCATTGTTGCGATAAGTGGAAATCTAGTATCACCTGCCCCGCGTAAACAGCCTCCCAACGTGAACTCGACCGCCATAAGGGGCTGAACCAGAGCCATTATATAGATGAAGACGACCGTTAATCGGACAACTTCATCATCCTCTATCAGATATCTCGCTATGTCTTCCGCACAAGCTGCTATCGCGATCCCGAACAAAACCATACTGATCATCGAGAGCCACAGGGCGTTCCATCCAACTTTTCTGGCACCGTCATTGTCGCCAGCACCAAGGTGTTGGCCAACCAAAGTTGCACCCGCTATCGAAAATCCGAAGCCGACCACAAAAGAAAATGACAGAACTTGAACACCGATTCCATACGCTGCATAAGGTGCAGTCCCAAAAAAAGCGATAAGCCAAAGGAAAGCGACGAACCCAACTTGAAACACAAACTGCTCTAATCCTGCAGGATAGCCGATGTAAATCAACTGTCGGACACGGCCCCTCGTGATCGATTGACTTGGAGCCACTGGCAGACTAACTCTATTACCGTAGTAAAGATAAATTAGGATCAAAGTGCCAACTGTGAAAGAAACCCCACTAGCGATAGCAGCACCGACTACCCCTAACTCAGGAAATCGCCAATTACCGCCCACCAAAAGATATAGCAATAAAACGTTAATTATATTTGTTATGATCCCCACCCAAAGAGGTGTTTTGACATCACCGGTGGCCCTGAGGGCTGCTGAAATAATTAAATTTATCGAAAATATCAAGTTGAAAAAACTAAGCCACCAAATATAGTCAGCAGCTAGAAGAGTTGGAGCCTCTGACAAACCAAAAATACTCGCGATCTCGTAAGAGAAAAGTAGGCACGGCACCATCAACACTAAACCTACGACATTGCTCATCCATAGAGAAACGCTTGTGATGTTCGCGGCCTCAACGTAATTCGCCGCTCCCCAAGCCCGCGCTACCAAGGCGGTGGTTCCAGCAGAAATCGCCAATAAGACTGCGAACAAACCAAAAAAGACCCGCTGCCCGGTCGCCACGGCTGCCACTGCATCAGGGCCGAGATTCCCTACCATTTTTATGCTCACCAGCCCAATCAAGGAAAACAACAAGTTGTTCAAAATAGCTGGCCACGCTAGCTCCCAGATACCCAAATTCTGCCCGTCAATATTCGCGCTTTTTCTGGAGATTGTCCCTTTTATAATAAGCTCCTATTTTCAACCCGACGATGGGGCACGCTTTCTGGTCCGATCCCCCTCTTCTTTAGGCCCGCGTGGATTTTTGAGAAAACTTTTTTCTAGTGTAAGTTTTGTTCAGCAAGGGGGATGTTTACAGAAAATATTGATCCTTTTTCTAGTTGGCTGTCGACGGTGACGCTCCCTTTATGGGCTTGGGCTATGTGTTTTACGATTGCTAGCCCCAAACCTGTTCCTCCCGCTATCTTTGCTCTAGCCTTGTCAACCCTGTAAAACCTCTCGAATATTCGTTCTTTTTCATCAGATGATATTCCAATCCCAGTATCTTTAACTTGCACCAGGCCGATAAGGCCTCGTTTGCAAAGCTTCATCTCAACCTTCCCGCCATCTCGGTTGTACTTGATGGCATTATCGACTAAGTTAACAATTAATTGGTTAAGAGCTTCCTCGTCACCGTCAATTTCTAGTGGTTCCGATTCGATTTTCAAGTCGAATTTTAAACCAGCATCCCCCGCCTCGTAGGATTTATCGACGTAAACCCTCCTGGCAAGTTCAGCAAGATCAAGTCTACGCGCATTCTTCTCAGGGTCTGACGAGTCGAATTTAGACAGATGCAAAAGATCCTGAACTATGCTTTCGAGATGGATCGCCTGAGACTTTATTCTCGTTATAAAACGACTAAAGACGTCATCTGGCATTTTCGAATCATCAATAATAGTTTCTGCGAGCCCTCTGATAGCGGATATCGGGGTCTTCAATTCATGAGAGGCATTTGCAACAAAATCGCTTCGCACTTTTTCCAAATGCATCTTCTCTGTAATGTCGTCAAGCACCATGATTCCTCCGGCAGATTCTCCGGCTGATGGCATCATTTGAAGGCAAGAGCACTCGAACGTCTGATCACCAAAACGAACCGTAGTGGTATCGCTCTTGCGCTCGATTAAACACTTTTCAACAACGGCTTTAAATTGTCGTGACACAGGAAGATCATAAAAATTTTTGTTGAGCACCTGCTCGACATTTAAGGAGAGCATACCCAGGGCCGCTTCGTTTACGTGAAGCACCTTTTGATCTAAATCAAAAGCTATGACTCCTTCAGTTAAACCTGACAAGACAGCCGCCAAATAATTACGACTTTTTGTGAGCTCATCTATTCGTTGCTGTCCTCCTAGCGCAAACTCATTGATAATCTCTGATAACTGCCCCACACCAAAACGCTTTGTCGGAAGTCGCACGTGATATTGCTCCTGAGCGATTGCATAGGCTTTTTTTGTAACTTTAGTTAGCGGACTGAGAACCCTGTAGGCAAAATAATAAGCTATCAAAAGGAGCCCTAAACCGATGACTCCGCCACTCATATAAATTTTATTTCTTAAACTCTGTATTTGCAGATTGACGACTGTTAGAGGCAGGGCGAGCCTAAGAAATCCTACTTCCCCGCTAAAAATCTCCATCTTAATAGCAACATACATCATATCCTGGTTAAGAGTTTGGCTAAATCTCCGCGCCGTACCAAAACTTTCGTTTTTTGCAAAGATTAACTCGGGTCTATCCAAGTGATTATCCATTAAATTCGGCAATGACTCGCTGTCTCCTAAAACCGCCCCGTCTTGATCGACTAGGGTGATGCGGGCACTTATTCCAGGAGCGATCTGCTTGAACGCATCTGGTGTCAGAAAGTTACCCTCAGTCAAGTGCTCAACCAGCTTGGGGATCAACAAATTAGCTTGTTGGGACAAGTCTCTCTCAATTCGTTCGTAAGTATCTTTTTGAACTTCGTTTCCAACGAAATATCCAAATATCAGGGAGCTGAGGGCCAAAAATAGTGCCATGCTTCCCCATACTATCCATAAAAATCGAGAATTCAGCATTAGTGGTGAGCAATCAAAAGGTTAGTTTTCAACGAATCTGTATCCAACACCGCGTATCGTTTGAATCATATCGCTACGTTCTCCAAGCTTTTTTCGTAAGGCCCTTATGTGCACGTCAATGTTTCTATCAACGACTACAACACCCATTCCCACAACTCTATTAAGCAGTTGCTCTCGACTGAATGCCCTGCCTCTGGATGATGCAAGGTGGTGCAGCAGCTTAAACTCAGTCGATGTAAGGCCGATAATTTCGTCCTTAATCTTCACTTCATGCTTCCCCGGATCTATAATTAAGTCTCGAACCACTATTCGGTCATCACTTGCATTATCCGTCGGAGTACCCCTTCGGAGCACTGCTTTAATTCTTGCTAGAAGTTCACGAGGGCTAAAAGGTTTGGCTAAATAATCATCCGCACCCATCTCTAGTCCGATGACCACATCACTTTCTTCTCCTTTCGCAGAAGCAATGATTATAGGAATTGCTTTCAGCGCACCATCAGATTTCATTTGGCGACAGATCGAAAGTCCATCCATTCCCGGTAACATCAAATCAAGCAAAACCAAATCTGGGAGCTCACTTCTAATTAGGTTGAGGCCCTCGTCCCCTCTTCGGGCTGCTGAGACTAAATAACCCTCCCGCTTTAGGTTGTAAGTGACAACATCTACTAGATCCGGCTCATCCTCGACGACAACAATTTTTTTTTCTTTCATGGCAAAAACTCGTTATCCGACTACTCTTAGAAGTATACAAAATTGAGAGGGTTTGATTATTAAGACCTTGTAAAACTGTACCAATAAAACTGATTTAGAGTTTTCGAAAGACCAAGACAGCGTTTGTGCCACCAAAGCCAAAACTGTTCGACATGACGGTCACCAAATTAGCTCCATCCTCGCGTTTCAAAACAATCGGGGCGTCCTCAATCTTAGGATCCTTATTAAAAATGTTGGCGCTTCCAGTAATAAAGTCATGTTCTAGCATTAATAAGGAGTATATGGCCTCATGAACACCGGCTGCACCCAATGAGTGGCCTGATAAAGATTTCGTTGAGCTAATTTTCGGGACCTCGTCACCAAAAACTCTTCGTATCGCCGAGATTTCAGGTGGATCCCCAGCAGGCGTGCTCGTACCATGTGCGTTAATATAATCAACTCTCGAATCAACTGTCGCTAATGCGTTTCTCATTGCTCTCTCACCACCTTCGCCAGAGGGAGACACCATATCATAACCGTCAGAGGTTGCCCCATATCCAACGACCTCCGCATAAATTTTCGCATTCCTTTTTAGGGCGTGATCTAGCTCTTCAACGACAACAAAACCACCTCCACCTGCAATAACAAATCCATCGCGATCCCGATCATAAGCTCGGGAGGCAGTTTCAGGAGTTTCATTACGCGTCGACAACGCGCCCATTGCATCAAACAATGAAGTCATAGACCAATGCTCCTCCTCTCCACCACCTGCAAAAACAATATCCTGCTTCCCGAGTTGGATAAGTTCAAGCGCGTGCCCAATACAATGAGCACTTGTAGAGCAAGCAGAAGTTATAGAATAATTAACCCCCCTAATTCTATATGGGGTTGCTAAGCAGGCGGAAATAGTGGAACTCATAGTTCTAGTTACTCTGTAAGGCCCAACCCTTTTTAAGCCCTTTTCACGGAGGACATCCGCGGCCTCGGTCAAATTGGAAGAGGACGCACCCCCTGAACCCGCGACAATCCCAGTTCGATCGTTTGATACTAGGCTATCCGTAAGCTTCGCATCATCAATTGCTTCTGCCATTGAAAGATACGAGAAGGCAGCGGCGTCGCCCATAAACCTCTTAAGTTTTCGATCTATCAATTGGTC
>MDTA01079338.1_pt1 | contig 18330 bp, 15 predicted proteins | sample 811151 | NCBI WGS metagenome assembly MDTA01 (sample SAMN05326648, study PRJNA326480) | marine metagenome | isolation source: seawater | place: Indian Ocean: South | collected 2010
ATAGAAAACCTGGCAATTCTTTTGGACGTATGCGTGAAATCCATAGCCGACCAATAGATTCGCAGGGGGGATAGGCAATGCAATTTGAAGTGCCCAGTAATAGCTTGATCGGTTAGAGATCCCGGTCCAGCGTTCCTCAACAATTGAACATGTGCGGTCGAGAAGACAGAATTGCGGAACTACAACCTGAAGTATCCCAGGCGCTGGCTGACTACCGTTTGCCAGAAACGCTTGGGTTTGGTGTGGAAATGGCTCCGGTGATGTATCGGTCTGAGTACTACGATGGGGAATGGAAGAGTGGAGACTTGCTCCCATTCGCCGATGTTTCGGTCAATCCCGCGTCGACGGCTCTGCAGTTCGGCCAGCAATGCTTCGAAGGGATGAAGGCCTATCAGGTGGAATCGGATCATCCGATGCTATTCCGGCCCAATCTAAATTTCCGGCGATTCCAGAAATCGGCTCGCAGGCTTTGCATGCCGGAGGTTCCGTCAGCGCTTTTTGCCGAAGCGCTCAGCAGCATAGCCAATGCCATGCAGCCGCATATGCCAGGCGGGCCTGGACAGTCTCTCTATCTCCGACCAACGCTTTTTGGTCTCGATCCGCAGTTTGCGGTGAAAAGCTCGGAGCGATTCGCGTTTCTGGTTCTGGCTAGTCCATCGGATGCTTATTATGCCGATCCGATTAGGGTCATGGTTGAGCGCGATGATTGTCGGGCGGCTGTAGGGGGTACGGGAGCTGAGAAAGTCGGCGGCAATTACGGAGCTTCTTTGCTGGCGACGGAGAGATGTATCCAGAAAGGCTTTCATCAATCCCTGTGGCTTGACCCGAAAAGGCGGTGCAATATCGAAGAGCTTTCCGCTATGAACTTCATGGCGGTCGTCGATGGGGCCCTGCGGACACCTGAGTTGAGCGGTTCTATACTGGATGGAGTTACGCGGGATTCGTTGTTGGAGATCGCCCGTCATAGTGGTATCGATGCAAAGGATACGGACATACCCATCGATGAGATACTGCAAGCGATCGAATCAGGTCGTTGCAGCGAGGCCTTTGCCTGTGGCACGGGGGCCATCGTTTGCCCGATCTCGGCTATCGGAGAATCGAATGGCAAAGAATATCCTCTGCCGGAAGTTAATCAGATGGCCTCGACGCTCCGACGCGCTTTGCTCGACATTCAAGAGTGCCGGGCGCCGGATCCATTCGACTGGGTTATCGACTCCCAAAATAGTCAAGTACTGGCTGAATATCTCGAAAAGTAACGAAAAGTAGAGAGATTCGTAATAACATCGCGACCTATGTCGCTAGTGTCCTCGCGCCGCGAGGCCAATAGGTATTCGCTTCGCGGATAACAGGTTTGAATCCGCTAGAAGATTAACTGCGGTCTTGCCGCAGGTTTCTCTTTTAACTTTTCGACAGAACGTCGCGCGATTTGAGCGTGTCGATATCATTCAAGGAAGAGTATTTGTTGCGCGGAACTCTTTTCGTCTGAACCTATTGATCCATTGGAGCACCTATTTGCCGAGAAGCGGCAACAAGCGATAGCGATGTTAAAATTCATCGTTTCTAGAGCAATCTACCCTTCTCTTAATCGATAGAGGCGTTCGCCGGCTTTGGCGACGAAGAGGATACCTTCGTCTTCGCGGTTCTCGTAGTCAGAGGGATTTAGCGTTGCCGGATCAATGTAGCCGATGTTCATGCGACGGCATTCCTCTTCTGGAATTCCGGTTGCTAGGAAAACCTTAGCTCGCATAGATTCCACGCCGTTCTCGTAAGTGCCGCGACCGGCTACGACTGTTACATAGGTCAACTCGCTCCAAGGGTAGTCTTTGTGTTCGTCCCAGTGGGCGAGGATGTAGTCGCGACAATGAAATCCAATCTTGGCGATGGTTTCACCGTGGACTGCCGAAATCTGTGTAATGTGCGGGGCGTAAATGATGACCTGGCCGCCTTCGGCAACGATCGGTTCGGTCTTGTACATGCACTTGCCACCCGTCCACATATCGTCATACATTTCTGGGCACACTGCGAAAACTGTGTCGAAGAGCTTGTCACGGTACTCGATATGCACCTGAGCTGACAGATCGGCTGCTTCGGCCCAAGCTTCCTCGACCACTCCAGCATACAAACCAGCCAAGCCACCCTGGTTTTCGACCATGCAGATGGCCTTGCGCTCGATTGGAACCATGGATGCGCAGCGGTCAATGACTGCTCGGGCGGGCGTCCGTTTGCGCCCAATCGTTTCGTAGCAGGTCGCCAGACCGGCAAGCCAGTGGGAAAAGTCGATCGCTTCAGCGCCTGCGATTCCGGGGAAGATGTACTTGTTCCCGCCAGAGAATCCGGCGATCTCGTGGGGAAAGACAGGACCGCAGATGAGCAACAGGTCATAATCGCGGACCATGCGATTGCACTTCACCGACAAGGTCTGCTCGAAGCGACCGTCGCTGATATCGCTGATCTCTTCCGACGTCATCACGCCGATTTCAGTAAGCTGATCTGGATCATCCCAGGCGTGGTTGAAAAATCGGGCTTTCGAGTAGGTCGTTTGCTGTTCCTCGGGCTGAATGCCGACTCGCTCGCAAATCTGCTCTTCGCTCATAGGAAGATGGGTGCCCAGGGCGATGATGAAATCGAGGAGTTCGACGCGTCCAGCTAGCCGATCGTAAATAATGGGAAACAAGACATCCAAGGGGCAGGTACGCGTGCCGTCAGGAATCGCGATCAACACTTTCTTGTCGTCCAGGTCCCAGTTGGCGAAAGCGTCATCCAATACGGACGCGATCTCGTCGTTTGAAAGTAGCCGGTCCGTGTAGCCGATCCCAGCTGGCACATTAGTTGAGGAGGATTTTTCTGCGTCTTTTTCCATTCGTTGGCATGCTGGTTAGTGCAGCATAGTTAATCAAGCTGAGAGAGAAACGTTGGTAGAGCATCCGTTTGATTAGCCGATGGCTATGATTGGCGAGGGGATGACGATTCGTTTGCGGAATTATTGCTCAATTTCGTTTGGCCAATATTCAGGTAGGCCCAGAGCACGGCAATCAAGGGTGTCAATAGGTTGAAGAATGCGTAGGGGAGATAGGCGAGGGGGTTGACTATGAGCACGCTCATCATGGTGGCGCCACAGGTATTCCAAGGAATGAGGGGAGAAGTCAGCGTGCCCCCATCCTCGATGGTTCGAGAGAGATTCTTGGCTTTCAGATTCCGTTGCTTGTAGGCGTCACGATACATGCGCCCAGGAACGATAATCGACAAGTATTGGTCGGGAGCTACGATATTGGTGGCTATCGAAGTTCCTATGGTGGCAGCGACCAGATTTCCTGCTCCTTTGACCCCCTTTAAAATGGCGGAAGCAACGCACTCGAGTATACGGGCTCCTTCCATGATGCCCCCAAGGCTTAATGCGCAGAGGATTAGCGAAACCGTCCACATCATGTTGTCGAGTCCCCCGCCCGATAGGAGCTCGTCCATGGATTCCAGGCCGGTCGAGGATTCGTATCCATAATGCATGACGCCAATGAGCTCAGAGAGACGAGTATCTTGCAGAGTCGTGGCGAGAACTGCGCCAACTCCCACAGCAGCCGCTAGCGTAGGTAGAGCGCTGAATCGCATTACGCTCAAAACGATGACGACAGCTGGAGCAAGAATCAGAAGAGGGTTCAGATTGAACTGATTGGAGAGGGTTTCTTGCATGCGTTGCACTTCTCCGGTCGTAGCATCTGAAAGGTCACTGAAGTATCCTATAATTGAATATAAGACCAGAGAAATAACGAATGCGGGAACTGTGGTGTAGACCATGTGGCGAATATGGTCGAAGAGCTCGATGCCGGTGACTGCAGGAGCCAGATTCGTTGAGTCGCTTAGCGGCGACATCTTGTCGCCGAAGTATGCTCCCGATACGACGGCACCCGCTACCATAGCGGGCGGGAATGCTAAACCGTTGCCCACGCCCATAAGCGCTACGCCCACAGTACTAGCTGTGGTCCAAGAGCTGCCGGTCGATAAGGATATTATTGCGCAAATCGCGCAAGCGGCAGGTAAAAAGGCTCGTGGATTGAGAAGCTCTAGTCCGAGCGAAATCATATAGGGAACGACGCCGGCAATCATCCATACGGCGATCAGGACACCGATCACCATGAGGATAATGATCGCCTTGGTCCCAACTCCGATGCCGTGTAGCATTCCTTTTTCCAGGGCTGACCAGGGAGCGCCTTGCCAGCGGGCAACAAGACCGGCTACGATTGCAGTTAGGATCAGCGGAATATGCGGATCCTTCTCAAATACAATTATAGTGACCCCCATGGAAACCAGCAGGAATGCTATCGGGATCAGAGCCACCCAGAGTGGTGGCAGAGCGGTGGGCGATTCGCTAGGTGGATCGCTCATTTGCTAGGGCTTCTAAGCATTTCTGCCACGCGTTCCATTGGCAACGCATAGACTATGTTGCCATTTATCCCCTCCATGGTTTCTGCTGCGGAAAAAGCATTGAGAATAGCTTCTTCAGTCGCTTGTATGGTGGCCCTGAACAATTCGTCTATCGAATGGTTGCCGAGCATGGTAACCCGTCGTAATTTTTGGTCGTCAGGTTCCGGAACAGTCGCAGTACTGAAGGCGAGAAAGAAGTCGCCCGATGAATTCGCTCCGTAGCCGCCGGTGCGTCCAATGCCCAGCGGTACGCGTTGGCAAAGGCGCTTTAGCTGATGCGGCAAAAGCGGGGCATCGGTGGCGATGACGACCAAGATAGAGTTTCCTTCACCGCTCGAGTTCACCCGATCAAATTCGGGCATCAGATCGGTCAATTGAAGGCCAACTCGAACTCCGGCGATGGTCAGGTCCTTCCGCCGACCGTAGTTCGCTTGGACGATCGCTCCGAGGGTATATCCACTCTCTGTAACACGGGAAGCGGTCCCGATTCCTGCCTTGAATCGATGGCAGAGCATTCCCGTTCCGCCGCCAACATTTCCTTCACTCACGGCACCGCCGCGGGCCCCATCGAGGGCTTCGAAGACGTGATCTCGTTTGACGTGGTGTCCGTGTATGTCATTTAGGCGCCCGTCCCAGGTTTCTCCGACAACAGGCAACGAAGCCCATCCCGTCTCGCTATTCGAATTGTGAAAGCCTCTCGATCGCCTCCAATGTATAGAAGCTTCGTATACGGCGCCTACACTGTGCGTGTTGGTAAACAAGATTGGCTCTTCCAGAAACCCGGATTCTTCGATCCAGGAAGTACCCGTCATCTCGCCGTTTCCGTTTAGAGTAGAATGGGAGGCGAATACGGGTCGATAGTCGCGTCCCGTTGGCAAGATAGCGGTCACTCCGGTTCGGACAGGGCCCCTGCCGATCTGAAGGCGACCGGAGCCTTCTATAATCGTGGAGTGCCCGACTTCGACTCCGGCCACATCCGTGATGGCGTTGAATTTGCCAGGCGTGCCCTCGAATGGAATGCCCCAATCGCGGGCCCGTTTCGCGTCAGCGAAACCAGGTTGAGCGGCAAGCAAGAAAAGGGCGAATCGGCCTATCCAGAATCTCATCATGCGAGTGATAAGCGACACCCTACTATCCCAGAGCTAGGCGCCCAGCACAAATGTCTCTTTCTGTTTCAACTTAGCGTCCAAGGTTTCCGGTAAGGAACTGCCTTGAGAATCGCGTCTGCTTCAGAGTCGCCAATGATAGTCTCCGTTTTAGGATCCCATCTGAGCGGTCTGCCGACCGTTTGGGAAACGATGCCGAGGTGGCCGGGCGTGATGGAACGATGACCGACCTCAGCTGGGGCAATACACGCCTCACGCGATCGGACGCATTCAATGAAATTGCGTGTATGGTTATTGGATACAGCGGCCCTGATCTTGCCTCTATTGAAGGATTCGCGAAGAAACTCCGGATTGGAGGCGCTCATTGAATTCCGGGATATATGCGCCCAGCCGTCCTTGCCGATCCACTTAACTCCGATAGCGTTTTTGTCGGATATAGAGGAAATGACCCCGTTTTTGTATCGGGAACGGATGTCGTAGTTCACGGCGGTGTTGTAAACATCCGTTTCTGGAAAGGTCCAGCCGATGGCCTCCACCTCTAGGGGTCCTCCGTAGTTTGCGCCGATTCCCCAATGAGCGATATCGTTGTGATGTCCGATCCAGTCCATAATCTGGCCACCACCGTAGGCGTCATGAAAACGCCAATACCGATGATGCCGAGCGAATATGTAAGGGAGTTTCTCGCTGGGACCGCACCAGAAATCGTAGTCCAGGCCTTCGGGAATTTTCGTAACCATAGAAGGCTCGTTCACGGGCTGGGAATGCCCTGTGGGGAGGCCGACTTCGATTCTCTCAATTTTGCCCAGCAGGCCGTTCATGACGATTTCGGCTCCGATGCGGAATCGTGTTTGCGAGCGTTGCTGAGAGCCCACTTGAAAAATGGCTCCACGTTTCTCGACCTCTCGATAGAGAGCTTGGCCTTCCGCGAAAAGATGGGTGATCGGCTTTTCACCATAGACGTCTTTGCCGTTGCGCAATCCCTCTAGGGCGCAAAGAGCATGCCAGTGATCTGGAGTAGCTACCATGATAGCGTCGATGTCATCACGGGCGCAGAGCTCTCGGTAGTCCTCGTAGGCTTCGCAGCCTTCAAACTTATCTGATCGCGTAGTTTTGGCGTAATGCTGTTCCGCTATTTGCTTTGCTGGCTCCCGCCCAAGTGGAGAGCGTTCTCCGGGCTTGGCATCTCGATAGTGGGAATCGTGTACATCGCATACCGCCACGACCTGAACGTCCGATTCATAGAGAAAATTCCGGAGATTGGCTATGCCTTTAGAGCCCATTCCGATGGCTCCAATTGTGATTCGGTTGCTCGGAGCAGGTCGCGATTGGCCGAGAATCGAAGATGGGGCGATCATTGGCGCCGCAATTGCGGCTGATGCGGATTGGATGAATTGGCGACGAGATGGGTTGGTTTTGGGCATGGAGGGGAACGATTTTACAGATGTTGATTCGAGTGCATCGATAAGACGGTGACAATTATTAATCGTTACGAATTCGATTTGCAGGAATGGCTTTACACCGGAATATCGACTTATTGCAGAGATCTAGTTGCTCTTTAGAGGGGTTGAGTGTCGGAAACGGGGCGAAAGCGCCGCCCTACGGTTGATCCATGGTTTGACTGGGGGCTTTCTCTAGGCTATTGCTTGTCAGCCTTTTTCGATTAAATGCGAATTCACTTCTATATCCATCCTCTCGTCTTGGTAGGCTTGCCATTGTTGGCCTGCGCCCTTATGGCGGATTCATCCCGTCCCAACATCCTCTATATTTTTACCGATGATCAATCGCGGCGTTCGGTGAGCGCTTACGAAGAGGCTCATGATTGGGTGAATACCCCGCATATCGATGCCTTAGCGGCTTCTGGGATGCGTTTCCGAACCTGCTACACGGGAGCCTCCTGCCAAATGTCGCGTTCCATGATGATGACCGGCCGATTTCAGCACGCCATCAAGAGTTTCGATACCTCCCGTTATCCAAAATGCGATTACGACCCGGAAATTCAACCGTTTTGGCCCGCGAACTTCAGGGTCAACGGATATAAGACCGCATGCATCGGCAAGTGGCATCTCGGGGAAGATGTAGGGCACGGGCGCGATTGGGACTATTCGGTTATATGGGATCGAGCTGGGCCCAAGGAAAACGGGAGCGCTTACTTCTATGGTACTCTCGTCCGCTATAATGGAGGCGAGCGAGTCCCTCTGAATGGGTATTCAACAGATCGATACACGGAGCTAGCGGTCGATTATATTCGGAACCAATCCCAGGAAGACGCTAAGCCCTGGTTTCTTTGGCTGTGCTATGGCGGGGTGCATGGTCCCTACACGGAGGCGGACCGCCATAAGGGACTCTATGCCGATGCTCTGGAGACAGAAATTCCCGAAGACGTGTTCGGTCCGAGGCCGACTAAGCCCAAGCATCTGGTCGACTATACGCGCTGGAAGCGAGACGACGACGGGAAACCTGCCAAACTCGATGCCCAGGTTAAGAAATACAATCGGGCCGTAGCCTCTCTAGACGATGGTGTAGGAGCCTTAATTCAAGCTCTCAAGGATACCGGGCAATTGGAAAACACCCTAATCGTTTATACGTCTGATCAAGGCTTCGCTTGGGGGCAACATGGCTCGCGCGAAAAGTGGATGGCCTACGATGCCAACATCGCAGCTCCGCTGATTGTCAGCTTGCCGGGCACTGTAGTTTCTGGGCAAGTATGCGAAGAGCCCGTTAATGGCCTCGATATTGTGCAGACGTTTCACGAATTGGCGGGTATCGAGCCTGTGATGAAAATGCACGGCAGGGATATGACGCCGTTGCTTAAGAACCCTTCTTCAAAACTGACCGAGCCACTTTTACTTACGCATACCGCCCGTGTCTACGGAGAGACTTTTCTGGAGCATATCAAGAATGGAGAGTGGGTTGGCCAGGAGCCCAAGCCTGCTTGGCTGATGCTGCGAGATGGCAAATTCAAGTATATCCGGCATATGCAGGAAGACACGATTGAGGAACTTTACGATCTGGAAGCGGATCCGAAAGAGCTGACGAATTTATCCGTGAATCCTGAATACAACAGCATCTTGCGGAGCTTGCGCCGCAAAGCGGCAGATGAAGTTCGTAAGAAAGACGGAGAATTCGTCGACTACTTGCCCAAGCCAAGAGGAGCGTAGGGAAATCGCTTATTGAACATCGCGATCCCGTTTTCGGTCTCGCTGGATGCCTGCGGCAACAGGATGGGCTCCGCCCAATATGAATCATTTGCGTTTCAATTTCCTTTACGCTCGAATTTGAAATCAAACCTAATATCCGCAATGCGGATACATATTACCCCGTCTTGCATTAGCCGGACGGGGACTCTCGTGACGAAAGTATTGAGGAATGATTTTAACATCGCTTCGGTTGTTGCCGCTTTGCGGCAAATACGTGCCCCTTCGGGTCAATGGGACGCTGAGTTTGGGTAATTGCGTGTCGCTTACGCTACTTGAAACGCTTTTCGATCTTGGCTTTCAGCTCGGCGACGACTTCCGGTTGCTCCTCGGCCACGTTACGGCTTTCGCCTTCGAGGGTGCGATGATCGTAGAGTTCAACGAAGCCATCATTATGGGCAATCAAGCGGTGCGATTCTGTGCGAATCGTATAGCCGTAGCTTCTGTAGGCAAATGCGTCGTGTCCTTTAGCGTTTGGCGAATCGAGTATTGGCTTCAAAGATACGCCTTGGGCGAATTTAGCCTTCGGAAGGCCAGATAGTTCGACGAGGGTCGGAAAGATGTCGATGGTCTCGACTATGGAGTGGCTCAGCTTGCCGGGGTTGGAAATTCCTGGGTAGCTGATGATGAGCGGCGATCGGAGCGACTCTTCGAAGAGGGCGTGCTTGCCCCATATAGAGTGTTCGCCCAGATGCCAGCCATGGTCGCCCCAAAGAACGACGATGGTGTTGTCGCGTATGCCCAGCTCATCAAGCCGGTCCAAGGCCCGTCCTACCTGGGCATCGGCATAGCTGACGCAGGCGGCGTAGTGCTTGCGTACTTGCAGCGAGTAGTCGGCATTGGTGTTGGGATCCATCCCATCTCGCTTGTACTTATAGAATTCCCCGGACTTGTGCCAGGTGGTGCGTCCTTTGGGCTTATGGGGATGAAGGACGACGGGGAGTTCGGAATCGGCGTAGAGATCGAGGTACTTCTTAGGAGCTCCGAAAGGCAGGTGAGGCCGAAGAATACCGAAGGCTAGGAAAAAGGGTTGGCCGTTTTTATTCTTCGCCAACAAGTCGAGTTGCTCGAGAGCCTGGTCCGTGCTGATGCCATCTGGGTAAATGCTATCTGGACCCTCGTAAGCTTGCAGGAGATCCATCTGGGTGGCGTCTCCTCGGATTTCGCCGAATGCTTGGCCATGCATCCAGCCACGAGGGTGTTGCCAAGCTCCGGCGTTGAGCAGATGGCGATCCCAGGAATTGGGCATCTCGATGATGGATTCGTCATTCCAGTCTGGGCCTCCAAAACCTCCAGGATGGTGAGACACCTTTCCAACGGATACGGTTGTGTAGCCGTTCTGTCGAAACCAGGCGGGCATGCTAGGTGGAAAGGCCTTGGGATCTGTCGCGAGCTCCTTTGCCCGATCGAAGAGAGCGGAATTTCCGGCGCCACCATAGGTTCCCGTCAGTAGTGTGTAGCGGGAGGCTCCGCATGTCGGGGCTTGAACGTAGTGCTTGTAAAACGCGCGTCCTTCGGAGGCGAGTCGATCGATGTTAGGCGAATGGATGTAATCGACTCCGTAGCAATTCAGTTCGGGCCGTAGATCATCGACGCAAATGAGGAGAATGTTAGGCTTGTCCGCGAATGAGAAGAACGGGATGACAAATATGAGAACGGGGACGGCAGGGTTGAAAAGCTTCATCTTTTTAGAGCATCTTTCAGAACTTCCCTATTTCAAGGTTGGAAACCAGATATTTTTCCTTTTTAGGCTCTGGCTTAGTTTCTTAAGATCCTTTCGGTTTCTAATCGATTGAATTCGATAGCGTATACGATATCTGGATATATAATAATGCCTTTTTTGGCAAGGGCAGTGAAATTTTCGAAAGGGACGCCAGAGTTTCGGGAGATTTCAAAGTACAGATTGAACAATAATCGCGAGGAGTCTCCTCGCTCGTAGGCACATTCAAGGGATTCAATCGCCCAGCTTGAATCAAGACGCTCTTCATTGACCGAGCGCATAACGGATAGGCTGGCAAGAAAAGGATCAGGATGAGATCGTTGAAGCGCTCGATCGGCGTAATCCAGTCCCAATGCCGAATTTCCAAGTTTTATGGAAACTTCTGAATTAGCAGCCAACCATAGCGGATTCTCCTCGTCAGCATTCCTAGCGATAAGCGATCTGGCTTCGGCGACCTTGTCGCCACGGGAAAGGGCGATAGCGATCATGGAGGCGATGGAAGACTCCTTTGCCGTAACAATCTCTGTTGAGCGCTTTTTGCCCGATAGTTTACGGGGAATCGATTTCCTGAACGATTCCTGTAGTTGTTCCTCAATTGCACGTTGAAGTTCTCGGAAATCGGAACCTAGAAGGATTTGGCAATCCAGTTCGGTAATAGGCTTGTACGAGCTTCGCTCTATTAGTTTCCAGTAGCCGCTCTTAAGTTCGGGATCTCCGAAATGGGTCAACTCAGCCAGCAAAGCTGCTTGGGCATAGTAGGCTTGAGCTTTAAGCCCATCTTTTTCGATCCAACTATTTAACGTGTCGCGCGAGGTCTGAAAAAATTCTTCCCATTCCATGAAGGACGCAGTTGAGGTTCTGTATCTTAGCGTACGGTGCCGGGAGCGAGTGATTGAGGCAACAGCTTCGTTTAGTCGAATTGTGGAAAAGAGTTCCGCGAGCCCTTCATCTGCCCAGACGGGCAATCTGCCAAAATGAGTATTTAGGATGTGGTGAGTGAATTCGTGATACACGATTTCCCAGTTTTCGGAACTGGATGCTCCGTTAACGAGCACTAGTGGGTTGAAGTCGGATTGGAGATAGAATCCGCTGGCCCGAGAATCGCGGCTCTTTGATTGGAAGGGAGCTAGCTTGTCGAAAAGATCTTTGGAATCCGTAATGAGCGCGTAATGAGGGCGTAGCGCTTGATCCGGTTCAATTGGCTCGATTTCTAGCTCTCGCTTGACAAGTTCGTTGACGACTTCGAAGCGCTCGACAGCCGAGTTGGCGAGGTATGGAGATGCATCGGTAATAACCCACGCCACTGGCGATTTTGCAATGGTCCAATTGCCCTCGAAACTTGCCCCGTACAATGCGGAGAAGCTTATTGTTAAGGATATCGATGCTAAAACTTTAGCGCTTAAGGGAATCAAGGTTTCGCGAGTTCGTCAAGAGGTATAGTCACTTCCCTTTTCACTTCGTTCCTTTCGTCGCGTATCTGCAAGCTAATCAACGCTTTTGGCTTTGCCCAATCGATTTCAATCATTCCGAAACCTTTTTCAGAAAAAACCTTGCCCATTCGGTACTTGTTGGGTTCGCCCGGGAATGAGGAATAGGAATGAGTTAGGCCACTGCTTGTGACTTCGTATAGTGGATACGGCGTTTCGCTATCATCTTTAACTGCGATCTCATGGATATGCCGATCACCACTGATAAGAATGGCTCCGGGAGTTTGACTTTCCTTAATCAGTTTCAAGAGCCGATTGCGAGAATGTGGAAAATTTGACCATTTTTCGTAGCGATGCTCCTCATGAAGAATCTGGGTTCCGGATACAAGAAGGTGGACTTGAGCTTTGCTTTCATCGAACTCATCTTCGAGCCAGTCCCATTGGCTGTCACCGAGGATATCCCCATCGGGGCCGGGTATGGAAGCATGGTAGCGATTGTCGAGGAGGAGGATTTTGACCTGCTTGCCAATTGGACCAAACGTATAGCTGGTGTAGACGCCTTTTTGCTGGCGTCTCGGACTATCGACTGGTTCGTCTAGAAAATCGAGGAATTTGGACTGAGTAATGCTTTTGCTTTGAAACCATTTGCCCGAATTGTTTTCGCCAAAATCATGATCATCCCAGGTCCCTACGATTGGAATTGCTTTTCGGAAGTCTTTGTAATTGGCATTCTTATACTGTAGGTCGAACTTCCGTGATATTACCGTTTCGTTCGGGCTATCGACGTATACGCAATCCCCGCTCCAGATCCAAAGATCCGGTTGAGTCTTGTGAATGACAGGCCAAATCGGCTGAGGCAGATTCTGACGGTTGCAAGACCCCAAAGCGATTTTGGTTAGTGGTCTCTCGAAATTCTCAGGATAGTGTGAGAACAGCTCAGGTAAAGCCAGGCTCGAGAATAGTAATAATGGTGTGATAAACGACTTCACAATCTTCCGGTTGCTCGATCGAAGAAGTAAGCCTGTAAATTTCGTGACCTTCAAGATGGATAAAATCCTGAATGACCAAATTTGCTAAATCGTAACGTTTTACGATTTCGGCTCGATACGCTCCACCTTGCCGACAAGGAACAGGTAGCTGCAAAAACCGATGATGGACACGATAGCGATGTATATGAGACCAGGCTCGAAGTTTCCATCACGGGCTAGGATGCCGATGATGATGGGAAGGCTGATGCCTGCCAGATTGCCGATAAAGTTGAAGACGCCACCAACAAGGCCCATACAGCGGATGGGAGCAATGGAGGAAATGAAAACCCAAGCGATGGATGCCAGGCCGTTGCCGAACAGAGCAATGGTCATGAAGACGATGACCATTCCGGTGCTATCGGTGTAGTTGGCTCCTATAATTGAAGAGCCGAGGATCATGCCGCAGAGTACGGGCAACTTCCGGGCGGCACTAGCGGAGACACCCTTCTTGACGAGCTTGTCGGATATGTATCCGGAAAGCAATACGCCGCAAAATGCTCCTATGGGTGGAATCGTGGCCCACCAACCCATGGATTGCAGGGTTAGGCCGCGAGTGTCCTTCAGGTAGGATGGGAACCAGGTAAGGAAGAAAACGAAAAGGGACCCCAAGCAAAACTGCCCGATATAGACGCCCCAGAGCTTTCGATATTTAAAGGCTTCGAGCAGGTCAGCCCAATTGAATTTCGCTTTTTCCTGTTCCGCTTCGGAGTCCGCTCCGTCGTCTACCAATCCTCCTCCAGATCGGATATGATCGAGCTCTTCCTGGCTAACGGATTTATGGTCCTTGGGGTCGCGATAAATCAAATACATAGCCAGCGATGCCAGAATGCTGATAGCTCCTGTGATGATGAAAAGCCCTCTCCAAGTGACCGTGTTGAGCAAGAAAACGAAGATTGGAGGCATCAAAGCCAGGACCACGAACTGGGCTGAGGTATAAACCGCGATGGCCGAGGCCCGTTCGTCGGTTGGGAACCATCGGGTCACCATCTTGTTGTGAGCCGGGTAGGAAGGCGCTTGAAAGAGTCCCAGTGATAGGCGAAGGCCGATGAGGCTGAACAGGGAATTAGCGAAGCCTTGCAGCACGGTGACGGCCGACCAGAGGAACATGATGATGGCGTAGAAGGGCCGCGTTCGGAAGATGTCCACTAGGGCTCCACCGGGAATTTGCAGCCAGCCATAGGTCCAACTGAAGGCTGAATAGACCAGACCCATCTTGATCATGTCGATCCCCAGATCGTCCCGCATGGTGGTGCCGGCGATAGAGATATTGGTCCGGTTCATGTAGTTGATCCAGACACAGCCGAAAAGGAGAGCGAGGACGATGAAGCGTTTGCGGGCAGGGAGGGGCATCTAAATAAATTAGGAAGGCAGAATTATGAATTAAGAAGGGAGTTTAAGGTGTGAGGCTCAAGGTTTGAGGATGAGGATTGAATGGTGAAAGTAACCAATTTTCACTTACCAATTTTGGTAGCTTCCGTCTGTTTTCCATAGACGAGGAGGCTCCCAGAGTTTGATGGACATCTCTTTTAGGACCTCCTCGTCGACATCGACACCTAGACCCGGTTCGTTGGGAGTGGGGTAGGCGTTGCTTTCCATTTCCAGGCGCTTAGTAAAGACATCGGTATCGGCTACTGGCAGCTCTTCGACGGGAGATTCGCGGGATTCTAGATGGGAAAAATTGGGTACGGCGGCGGCGAGATGGACGGAAGCGGCGGCGCAGATGGGGCCGAGGGGATTGTGCAAGAGCAGATCGATGTAGTTGCTTTCTGCCATAGCGGCCACTTTTACCGATTCCGTTAAGCCCCCTACATTGCAAACATCGACTCGGGCGTACTGGAGGATATTTCGTTCTATATAGGGCTTGAAGGCCCACTTGCTGGAAAATTCCTCTCCGATGGCGAAAGGCACGTCGGTGAGTTTCCGCAGAGCCTCGTAGGCTTCGGGCGATTCGTCCCGGATCGGCTCCTCAATGTAGTCTAGGGCGCCCGAAGGAATTCTTTGCAAGAAGGTGGCGCTTTCGGCCACCGATAGTCGGTGGTGAGCATCGCAGCCGAGCATCGCCGTTGGACCAGCAGTTTCTCGACAAGCGAGAATGGCTTGGCTAGTATTCTCGATTGCCTTACGGGTTTCAAAAATCCCCCCTTCCTTGCCTTCGTAGCTAGCTTCAGGTGGCGCGACTATGTTGACTCGAAAGGAATTCCAGTTGGCGTTCATCAGTTTTAGAGTCAATGCCGGGTAGTCCTTAAGGGCCGTCTCTCCCGGATAGCTGGCGAAGCATTCGATTCGATCGCGTTGGGAGCCTCCTAGTAGTTGATGAACGGGCACGCCGAGTTCCTTGCCTACCAGATCGTACAGGGCGATATCGATGGCGGAGATAGCCGCAGTCAGCACGCGCCCACCTTCGAAATACTGGCTGCGATACATCTCTTGCCACAATCCTCCGATTTGTCGCGGATCTTTGCCGATGAGAAACTCCCGGTAATGCTTAACCGCCCCTTCAACGGCTAGCTCTCTCCCAGAGAGTCCGGACTCGCCCCAACCGAATTGGCCGTTTTCGGCTTCGACCTTAACTAGCAATTGATTTCGGAAGCCGATCCAAGCGACGTAGGGAGTGACATTGGAAATTTTCATTGGGTGGAGCGGTTAAGTTTGCTGGAGGCTTTTGTGCTTGAAATGGGTAGGGAGGACCGTCCCGGTCCTCCGTCTCGATATTGTTTTGGAGGACTGAGCCAGTCTTCCCTACCTTTTAAGGGAGATAGTTGTATCGATTGGAACTAGTAGACGCAAAGCGTCGCAGGGCAATTAGATTGTTTTCGGTCACAACGATCGCTGTCCCCAAGGCATGGGCATTGTCGGTGGAACGCGGTGGCGGTCCTGACGCTTATCTTTGGGACGTTCCTTGAACCAGGAAACGAGGCTCGTGAGCTGTTTCACCGCTTCATCGTAGGCTCGCTTGCCCTTCTCAGCGGTCGCTAGCTCGGCGGCGCCCAGGACGCAGGAATCGGAATAGCTGCTCGTCCAAGAAACGATTGTGGCCGGGCCTGCCCCCATCAGATCCACGTAGTTAAATGGGCTGCTTTCCGAGTTGAAGGAAACGTTTCCGCTTTTGATCCGGTCTTTGCGCACATTGCCTTCGTCCAGGTAGAGATAGACCGAAGTTTCCAACTCGCAGGCATGGGCCAGGCCGCCGGGATATTCGCTTTCCCGCCAGCTAGACATGAATTCCGGATCGAGTTTCAGAAGGTCCCACCAGGCGGTGAGAATACACTCGGCGTCAGTCTCCAGGTTGGCTCGTCGGCTACGAGGTCGAGATTGGGCATATTGGAGCCGTGTCCATTGAGCAGGATGATTTTCTTGAAACCGTGGTAGGCTAGGGATTTTACGATGTCGAGAACATGGTCAACAAAGTGGCGGTAGTCATTGTTTATGGTGCCTGGAAAATCCATCACGTGCCCTGTGTATCCATAATTCACTGGAGGCAACACGAGTGTATTACTGGGTTCGACTTGGCCGGCCCTGAAGGCGATACTCGAGGAGCACAGGACGTCAGGATCGAGTGGCAGCTGAGGACCGTGTTGCTCGATGGCCCCGCAGGGAAGGATGCATACCTTTCCTAATTCGATAGCGTCGTTTATCTCAGGCCAAGTGAGCTTTTCGTAGCGGTATTCAGTTTCGGCACGGGATTTTATGATTCATCTAGGTTCCATTGATCAATTATGTACGGTCACAATGGGATCGGAAGGACGGGCGAGGTTTTAAAGACTGGATGACGTTAGCTTCATGCCACGCGTGAATTTGGCGATGCCGTCGGGATTCCACTCCATGCCCAACCCCGGGCCGTCGGGTATGGAGATGCAGCCATCATCGTCGAGGGCAATAGGATTGGCGAGAAGCTCTTCGATATAGGGCGCCGGAGTGATGTACTCAACCCATTGAGTATTGGCCGTGGCGGCTACGAGTTGCAGGTCGGCGACGAGACCGATGGCGGTGTTCCAACCATGAGGAACAAATTGTATGGAATGATCATCGGCGTATTGAGCGATTCGGTACTCCTCACTGATTCCACCAACTTTGGTGACGTCTGGCTGGACGATATCGACGGCTCGGCGTTCGATCCAATCGATAAAGGATTGTCGTCGTGTGAGGACCTCGCATCCGGATATGGGTATGGGGGCGTTCTCCGTAAGTTTGATGTAGCCCTCGATATCGTCGGGTCTAAGGGCTTCTTCGAACCAGGCGATGTCGTAGTCAGCTAGCATCTTTGCCGTTTGCAGGGCCCATTTGTATCCATGGGGCCAGAACGCGTCGGATCCGCCCGCATCCACCATGAGTTTCGTATCGGGTCCGACGGTGTCTCGAGCTGTCCGCACGAGAGCTTCATCGGTTTCCCTGTCCACGCGGCCAAATGGTCCCCAACCGATTTTGAAGGCGCTAAATCCGCGAGCCATGCCATTCTCCAAGCGGGCCCGCAGTATATCCATATCGTCCATAAGGATGGAGCCGTATGGTTTGATCGTTTCGCGGTATCGACCGCCCAAAAGCCGGCTAATCGGTTGTTGGCAGACTTTCCCCAGTATGTCCCAGAGGGCGATGTCGATGCCTGAGACCGCGTGGGTGATCGCTCCACCGCGCCCTTGCCAAAAGCTTTGTTGGTGAAGCCGCTCACTGGTGGCTGCGGGGTCGAGGGCTGAGGCGCCGATCAAGAACGGCTTGATAACATTTATCGCCCCTTCGATTAGCGTAGCTGATGTAAAGACGCTGCCAATACCTGTGATCCCTTCATCGGTGATGATCTCAACCAAGGTGTGGAGATTGTTTTCCTCGTCTAGGAAGCGTTCGTCCCAGCCGCCATCTGGAGTGGCTCCTCGAAGGGGCAGCAATCGTATGTCTTTAATCTTCATTTTTTCAAAGAGCGCAAAATAAGTCGTTCTCCGTATTTTAAAGGGTAGGGCTGACTATCCCTAGTCAGCCGTTCAAGGTGAATCGCTCGTAGTTCGGCTGACGAGGGATAGTCAGCCCTACCGTAGGCAATTCGTTTGTTATAAGATAAATGAATACTTTTATAACCCCAGTCTCTCGTATTGTTCCGGTGGGACTTCTAGTTTCTCCATTTCTTGTACGAGCCGTTTCTTCATTATAGCCTCGGTCTCTTCATTTTCTATTGGCTCCTTTTGCTCATAATCGTTATCCAGATCGAAAAGGAGGGTGCCGAATTCGTGTTGGATAGATTTGTGGAGCGTCCCCGAAGCGGTTTTCATCGTCCGGCAGCCTTTTGTGAACGAAAAGGGCTCTTGTAGTTGAATGTCCTGCAATTCCTGAACATCGAATGTGTGAGGCAGGTGAGTGGGCATCAACGTGTATTGAAAAAGCGGAGCATTTTCTTCGCTAGCTGGTCCTCGCATGTAAACGCGTTGCCCGTCGGTAATATTCACTCGCCCG
>MDTA01118715.1_pt1 | contig 18329 bp, 11 predicted proteins | sample 811151 | NCBI WGS metagenome assembly MDTA01 (sample SAMN05326648, study PRJNA326480) | marine metagenome | isolation source: seawater | place: Indian Ocean: South | collected 2010
CCCACTGCCTGTCGAAAGACGCGTTGTGACATACAACAAATTGGCACTTTGAAAGTATATTTGCGACTCGATCCCATGGGATTGATTGTCCCTCTAAATCGCCATCAACAAATCCAGTGATTTCAGTGATAATTGGGTCAAGGGGCCGGGAAGGCTCCTGAAGATACGTGATGTTTTTCTTGACACCAGATACCTCACCCGTAGTCGGTGAAACAAAGAAGGGCCTTAGAGCGATTTGAATTACTTCATCTTTGTCAGAATTGAGGCCGGTAGTCTCTACATCTAACACAACGGCAGGCACATCACCCTTGGCTGGCTCCCTATCAGGCGGCGCTAGTTGCTCAAGCTTACTTAACGTTACTTTTCCATCTACTGCTAAATGCTTCATGATTCTCCCTTTCACTGTTATAAATGTAGGAGATATCGTGGAAGTTTACACTATTATTTTATTCTTCTCTAGCCCAAGAGTTTTTCTTAGCTGATTTATAAATAACGACATTAGAAGTGTCAAGTCTATCAATCTGGACTGGAACGTCTAAAGAAAGCATCCCAGAATTTAATGCACCAATAAGGGTATGATGTAAATACTTCGCACCGTTTCTGCTGTCGAGCTCACCCATCGAAACCATAAGTCCTTTGTTACCACCGCTGTCGACAACAGACATCCCGCCGTATGAACGACTCATCACATCAGCTTTCATCGCCTGCTGGAGAATTGTTGCAACTCCTTGCCAGCCGCTAGCTTTCTTGTCAATACCGAGGTTGACCATAAGCTCGTCCGGAGCCTCTTCGGCAAGAGCACCAGCTTCGGCGACCTCTTTACTCCATCGACCACGCCCCATAGTCGCTCCAATTTCTCCAGGTTGAGTATCGGCTTTCTTTTTCTTTTTCTGCTTAGGCTCCTCTTCAGGCGCTTCTTCACCTTCAGCTATCAGACGCCTGATATGGCGGCGCAATTGTTCTTCATTCATGGACTAAACTCCGTAATTTTAAGTGGGAAGTCACCCACCCCTTTTAAACTGAATCCATTATCTACATATTCAGTGATAGGGGCAAGATGCTTTGGGTCTGCCTCAAAAACTAATGCATCATGGATGATAAACAGTGGCGAAACATGTTCTTGCAAGCTCTCAACAAACCTCAGAAATCCTAAAATAGCGATATCTGTTGCAGAAGACTGTAAGAAGTTATTGACAAGTACTGTGTCTCTGGAGTCGTCTACCTCCACCGGTCGGCCGAACATGTTACAGATCAAGCCAGACCTGGCCTCATGTATAAGGGATTTCGATAAATTACCAATTGCAAAAAACTTCTTAACTGCTGACAAGAGACTAGCAGCGCTTACTGACGAGGCGTCTTTGCTCAGGACACTCTCCAGTCGGTACTTTCCAGCGCCGTATAGAGCACATAGAACTGCTAACTTTGCCACATCACGGGAAACGCCGAGCCCAGATTGGGTAGAGAATGTAGTGTATACATCGCCTGCTACATCTTTACCAGCGATGCATAAAGCAACCCGAGGTTCAAGAGACACAAAATCAACTTCGTACAACTTCTTTGAAGGAGACGAGGGCCTGAACACATGCCTATATTCTTTCTTTAAAGTCAAAATTTGTGGCCCAGCCTTGATTGTCAGGCGACCGGTCTTCGTTGAAACTCTATCATACACCGGCACAGGCAAACTTTCATTTATTGCTATGTCTAATAAAGACTTAAGCGCGTGGCTTTCATTATCTTTCAAGAAACTGTTACACTTCTCTGTATTGATATAACTGGTTTCCAGGTGAGAAAAAAGCTTGTTCGTTTCACAAAAGAAAGATGGGTACTCGCTGCCTTTTATGACCAGCAGACTCTCGTTTATCTTACTTGTAAATTCTAAGAACAAAGACTTAAACCTACGAATCGGGATCACCTGACTCCAGGGCACATTACCGTGGTACCCACATTCTTCAAATGACTTCCTTACTTCTGGAGGGACCAAACCAGGGATATGAACGCCAAAAAGTCTCATAAGAGGCTCGAGTGAATTAGGGCTATTAGCACACCCAAAAGTATAGTCACACTCGACTTGTTCTTGTGACCATCTTATCATCTCAGAATCTAAAACTGCGTGGTGAGGGAAACCAGAAAAGTGCTTGTTGATAAAGACGCGCATAATCTATTGTATAAGCTTTCACAAGCGTTTTCAAATGATTATTAAGTTGACTCTCCAGACGAACCTGCCGACCTTATTGCTGTCAATGCCTTCGTAACATTAGTCATCATATTAGTGTACTTACCGAAAGCGTCGACCTGTGTCATCTTGATCTTAGACTCAAATTTTCCTTTAGAAATTGTATGAGAAATACCAGACACTACAAAAACATTGTCTATAGTTGTTCCTGTCCCAAAATCTACAAAGAAGCTTTGGCCATAATTTATAACAGGACAACCAAATGTAGTGAGAGAAAGAGTGACAGGAGCAGTTTGTAGTGGTACACCTGAGTCCCTAGCTCCTTGCGCGGTTGTTCCTCCGCCCATACCACCACGAAGCATATTAACGCTAGCCAGCTTAGGGTTGTTCATGGAAGCCAAGTCAGCTCCAAGCACAGCTGAATTAGTGGAACCATATATTATGGATGGCATTGATGTAGCGACAAACTTCTTGAGTGCCGGGAATCCGCCCTTAATCCGAAAGTACGTATTAGGCTGAGTGGCAGGATCGTAATTTTCGACCTCGGCGTCGCTCATAGAAGGTACGGCTTCGAGCAACCCGTATTGTATCGCAGACTGAAGCTGCTCATAGAAAGCAGAAGCATGATCAACAGGTACTTCTGCTTCATCTGATGTTGTAGCGCCCTCTGTTGCTTGCTGAGCGGCTTGACTAGCAGCAGTATTTAGTAATCCCATCGAGTTGGAGCGAGCCTCTCCAAGAAGCTTGTGAAGCGCAGTGTTAGGTGAACAAACAGAATCATAAACATGTATTCTTAGCAGAGTCGCCCTGCGACCTATAGGATGACCTGTGTCTTTCGCGGGGACTGCTTCGAGGTGAAACCTAATTCTCGGCATCTTAAAAGCCATGTCAGATCCCTCACCATAAGCATCTTCCAATCTCTTCTTCTTTTCGTCAGCTAACTTAGAGGGATTCTCTTTGTAGTCTTCTTTGATAGATGACTTACCTTCTTCGTTGGTTTCATAAAGAGAAGCAAGGCCGTATGCTTTTGCAGCCTGATTATGTACGAACTCTTTTCCGACCATGGAAAGGAATCTCCCTAATGGAAGGTTGACAGTGTTTTTGGTATTTTCCTTGAATATCAACTCAAAGTCGTTCACATTTATAGGGATCTCGGCAGTTGTACAATCTTTTAGATAAGACGCTTTGTCATTTATCGGGTAAAAGACGAACTGTATCTCATCAAATCTTTTCGCGGCTGCGAGTGGTTTGCCGACCATGTACATCAGCATAGCACCTAAAGAAACAAACTTTGAAGAAGTCTTAGGCATATCAACGTATCTTGTGCTACCCCCATGCCCTCGTACGGTCTTGGCAAATGGGTCTTTATTCGAAGAGCGCATATTGGAAAGATGAGATATCTTTGCCGCCACGGCATCGGCGATGGTGTCCTTTAGTTCAGCAACAGCGCCGCCTGTTCCATCAGCACCAAACATGTCTTCAAGTGTACCAGCCAGATCTCCAGCTGTACCACTAGCGCCTCTGTTCTCAGAAATAAAGCCCTTTAGCGCGCTGGTGGTCTCTTCGTCCATCGTCATCGCTCGACTAGTGTCTGATGCAGCAGAGAAAAAAGAGGCGCCAAATACATCTTTAGCTTCTTCTGCCATTCCGGCCTCTCTATATTCTGCCATAGCAGTAGCCTTGAGTGTCTTAATGACTTCGATCATGTCCTGTATCGCTTGATTAGCAGAATCTATGTTCTCACCTTGACTAATGTTATTTATGTCTAAGTTTGTTGCGCCCTTCATCGATAGTTTCAGCTTAATCTTTACCTGACCTACCTCATCAAAGGAAAAGCTACTGTTGACTATCATGTATTTTTCTTGAACTTTCAAGGCGTTTAAGAATGATCCGTAAAAGTTACCACCTAAAGTCCCAGTATCAGATATAGAGGCAGAGTCGTCTGGATGAGACCAACCATAAGTTATCACCAGCTCTGTATTACCATAAAGGTCTGGCTTAACAAATTCAGCTACCTCTGTAAGCCTTGACCTATCATGTAGTAATAGCGAAACCTCTGCTGTCTTATGAGACATCATGCCCCTGCTTGGAGAAACTGTGATATTAAAGTCTTCAATGCTGAGCAGCGGCCGAAAAGGGTCTATTATGGGCGCGCCTCGACGTCCTCCAACCGAAACTGTTTCACCATCTGCATCAGTTATATCTGAGTATGCTTCGAAATCTCCATAGCCTTCAAGTTGTCCATTCAGTACAGGTACCAACGTCTGCGGAGCTGTAAACATTTCCATACCAGCAGTATGGACTTCAATCTGTTCAGTCGTGGCTTGACCATCATTACCAGCTGCGGCCATTTCGGCATCTTCAGCTTCTAGAAGACCTTGAATAGCAGACTCATCTACAGCGGATGCCAAAGTCTTGTCAACATCACTTTCAGGCTGGCTTCCCCCAAGGATATGTTGCATTAATCCAATTGTCTGGATCCTGCCATCATTAGATAGACCATTTCGTGGGGACACAAGCGTGATATCAAGATGTGGCTGACACCTGGAAAATTCTAGGGTTGGTATGGCATTCATGAAAAGAGCGGCTGCGCCGGTGTCTCTTGCTGCTGGTACTAACTTCGGATTGTAAACCTCAAGAGCACACAGGTTCGGTGTAAACTTTGTAGGTGAAGCAAAGGCTCCGTTAATGGTCCCATCCGTGCTACCGTCAGGAGCAGGCGAAACACGACAAACATCTCTCACACTTATCGTAGAACAAACAGTCGCAAAATCTCCCCAAGTAGATTGAAAACTATCAGGCTCGCCTACATACCTGTAGAGCTTCATAACCTGGTCTTTCATTTCATTTCTTTCGGCGCTAGAAAGAGATGAATCAGTCAAAACGTCTTTAAGAGCCTCAAAGTTTTTTGTCATAATGACACCACCCTCTGTGGCGTCAGTAAAGGTCCTTACTAACTTATGGACTTCAGGGGTCGGATCAAGCGTGGCGGTGCCAAACTGATCTATTGGGACATCACCGAAAGCAAGGACAGCCATAAACTTCTCTTTTGACACTACACTGTAGTATCTCCCTAAGGCCTCGATGATATCGCCAAGTTTTGAGTCGTATATTGCCATTTATCCTACCAAAGCGGATATTTGAGATATGTCCGTTGGTATTATTAATTGAGTTCCGGGAGGCACTTGTAAACCCCAGCCAATCCCACTAGCTGCAGATATTACCCACCAAAGTGAGCCATTATCATAAAACTCACCCGCAATTATATCCAAACGCTCACTCTCTTTTGTCGTTCTAGTAACAAAATCTATTGATCTGCTTTGCACTGCACGGTAAATCACATGGCCCGCGGAATATGTGCCATAAGCTTTTCCACCCCTAATACGAGGAGCTCTTTTGTATCTAGTTGGCATTATCCACCCTCACCGTCTGTATCCTGCGAACCTGCAAATCCAGAATGGTTTGGCCCTGTTGCGTCGTTAATATCACCAGCTCCAGGCCCAGAAGTTGTGGAAGAGAATGAATCACTCCTTACACCACCTGGGTCATAGAAGTCGGTACCCATTGGGCCTGCGATTCCGCCGACAGGATAATTGATCGCGCGCATCATTCCGTTATTATCAAGACCAGGCACAATATCATGTATCGGACTAAAAGCGATACTAACGTTTAAGAGAGTAGGAGCTCTTCTACCGATACCGCTCATGTCCCACTGTGCGTCTCCCCAGTCAAAATCAATAGAAGTTATAACACCAGCCAAGCCTCGGCCACCAGCAGCTTCAAAAGACCTGACAATAGCGTTATTATCAGGATCAAAGAAATCAACAACGTCAGTAATCTGATCTTCTAGCGTGATAGCAGGGTCAACCGGTTCGGTGGGCTCTATCGTCGGAGTAATAGGTGTTAAGTCCGCTGAGGTTACAACATAGGTGTGGAAGTGACCTTTCTCCGAAACAGGGCCGTAAGGATCAGCAGCATCGTCTCTATTAGTATATTGAACAAAATACTCTGCGTGAGGACTTTCGTGTGCTTCATCGTCAGGTTGATCCATTGCCATACCCTCACCTGGGCCCACAACAACTCTTTCAAACACTTTCACAATACCGGCCGTAGTAGGTCGGCTGGTAAACGGAGAAGCCGTAACATGAGTTGCACCTTCAGGTGGTTCGTTTGTGTTGTGTTTGTTGACTACTGCTGCTACGCTGGCTGCGCCGGCAGCGGCACTAACCTGAATACCGTTATCAGTATCATATGTAGTGTAACCAGTAGAGCTCGGAGACAACACCGCTTTACCCCAATTGGGGTCTCCCGGAAGATAACCACGGGTGACGTCAGTAAAAGATGTAGGCTCAGATCCGAAACGGTTAGTCATTTCTGTCTCTAGATCTGCTGCAGCTGTAGCGTCCGCTTCTGCGGCTGCCGCTGCAGCAGAATCAACGGCGGCAGTGGCAGATATATCAAAAGGGGCATCCGCAATTTCTGCTGCATCGCTACCGCCAGCAGAAGCAGGAGCTGCGGGTTTCACCTCTGAAAGCCCAAATATTCTCGCGAGATTGAAACGACTGTAGTTGCTACGGATCACGTCACCTACCCGGAGCCTGATTACAGGGGAGGCGGTAGGAATTTGAGAGAACGGCATAACGAATTTTTTACTACCAGCCTTAACAGGCTTACCCATTGAAAACTGTGGGTATATCATAGAGATAAGCTTGTTAAAGCTATACCACATAGAATCGAAATCCTTTGGGCTCGTCGCGACCATAGTAAAGCTAAGACTTATACTTCGCGTAGTGTCTTGATATATCTTTACCTTGTCTATTCTACCGTAACCCCCGGACTCTGCGTAGGAAACAGAGTACGAGTCTTTTAGATCGGAAATAAATGCGTGGAAACTCATAATTTCGTTTGTTCTAAGATCATGAAAATAGAAAGGGCAGTATTCTGCGTCTAACTCATTTTCAACTAGTCTAACCGTTTCCGGAGTTTCTCTTCGCATGTTCCAGGCTCGGTTTTCGTACAAGCCTCTTGCCCTACCACCCGATCGCAAATTGCCGTAATAAGGGTTGTCAGGACTTCTAGAATAAGTGTCGCCCAAAGCGTTGTGAATATTCTTTAAGAAGTTCGGATCGTAACCAAACACCGTACTAGCATTGACGTATTTCTGGTTCAAGAGAAGTAGAGCGGGGGCAGAGCGGTGCCTCCATGCTAATCCCTTCTGTCCGAACGGAGTTCTGCTGTGCTGCTGCTTAGTTTGACCAGACATCTTCATGTGATTAAAGCGAACATACTTTCTATAAGATGAAATCCATGCGTCACCCATCCTCAAGATAGCAATGAAGAAATTCCAAGATGTGTAGCTTTGCAACGACATCAGTAAGTCAAATATTGCGCGGGCGGCGTCTGGTCCAGATGTGTTGCCTGCATCTGACCAGTTCACATCGCTAAGCATGGAATCTAAGTCTCTTCGGACTACACGCATCACGGTAGCGTAATACCCTGCTCCATATAACATATTAAAAAGAATAGATGGACCAGCGGCGGCTATGCCGGCAAACCAGGCCGCAACAGCTCCCATACCTGCGGAAGGTGGGGGTGGGGGTGTGCCTCCACCTCCGCCAGAAGGGTCAGGAAGAGCCGATGGTGGGATTTTTAGCCATGCAGCAAAGCCATATATGGCGCACAACCAAGTGGGATGACCGAGATAAGGTATCCCCATAGCCCTCAGCATCTTTAGAAGAGAGTTCTCTTTATGCCACTGGCCTTTTCTTAAAGTGTGCGGCTTCGCAGGATTGTGCACTGGTGATGTTGCTTCAAGAAGCTCAACGAGTGATATCACAGCCGTGAATGCGGCGGCGCCTATGAGGTATTCGCCTAACGACTGGACTGTTGTGTTCATGTTAGCAATTGGAGATGAAGCGAACTTTTCCCTGTACGAAGACATTTGTCCGTAGGACCGTTGCGGAGACAGAGCGGTTCCGTCGATGTCGCTATATCTAAGCTCGGCGTCTTGAAGCTCAAAATCTTCTGGGGCTCGGAAAGCATTGGATGCCCTAAGCTTCTCAAAGTTAACTTTACTAGAACCCTTTTGTACGTTTGTTGTAGATACCGCTGATCCGCCGTCTGGGTCAGAGTTTACACCCAACCTTGCACCTGTGGCTCTTACCATCATCGAGTGCGCGACCTTATGAAGATCGTCTAGCGAAGTCCTAACAGCACTATCGTCGTATATACCGAGACCACCTTGCTCTATTGGTATCCCAGGTTGAGTGAACTCGCCCCCTTCGATATAGGGTGATGACCCAGGTATGGGATCAAATCGGTTGCCGTTTTGTAGCATGCCAGATATTTTTTGCTGGATAGGAGTTGCTCCGGCAGGGTTTGGAGAAGAGCTAGCTCCTGTTGGGTCGCCAACACCGGGTTCACCAGGCTCCCTATTCGAAACAATATCTGTCAGTAAATGATGCCCATCAGACTGTGAATTTTTGTTTAAGACGGATCCGAGAGTCTCTATTTTCCCAGAATCGCTTAAGGTCTCAAAGTAGCTTACTGCGGCGTTCGATGAGGTCCCACCCTCGGGAAAACTTCTTGTGAAGCCTGTATTCGCGTCTTGTCCTCCAGTCTGGAACTCTGCAGGTAGACCGCCATTTGTTAGAGAGGTTTCTACTCTGGCGATATCTTGCACGGGATAAGAGTTTTGAGTTGCGGAGTTGGTTGTCAAATTGCTCAGATATGAGGCAAGGGTGTCTTTTGAAGACTCCTTCAGGTCATCCCCTTGTTGCACGGTTCCTTCAGGCCCAGAGCCTTCAGGAATGTATTTGTCCTCATTCGCCATAATTCTTAAGTATCTCTTTACGGAAGTTCTCTAATGCTTCTTCATCGTTCCGAAGTCTCTCTACTAATTCCATGAAGGATGCCACCCCCGGTGGCACCTCTCTATCTTTAAGACTCTCCATCTCTTTCTTAAATCTCTCTAATACTTCTTCTGCTTCTTTTTCTGTCCACTCAGCCGACATTTCTTATTAACCCTCTGCTGTAGATAAAGCAGTTGTCATAACAGACTTATCAACTAAGACCTTACCGATCTTGTTAGCGTCCATCGTAACCTGCACATTTAAAGTAATATTAACCGGTTCGTTGGTGATATTAAATGATCCCTCACCGGTGCCTATTGCTTGAGCAAAATTATCAAGAGCAGCAACAGCATTTAGCTCTCCAACACCGTTCAGCGCGTCGACTGCAGCTTGCGCCTCCTGGACCATCTCTGCGATCACTACAGAAGCGTTCCACTCTTCACCCATAAACTGTTCAGAAATTCTCTGAGCCTGCTTGGAAAAAGACCCTAGCTTTTTCATTGTGTCGATAGCGATGTCCATTTTGGCCAGAGCGGCTTCGTCGGGAGCGAACGTCGCTAACCCCTTGAACACTTCATTCAAGTTATAGCCGGACACTTCCATAGAAACAGATTCATACACACCCTGAGATAATTCAGCAATTGTTGATGAAATATCACTGGCCTCCATATTCAGGCCAGACAGCTTTTGCACGGCAGAAGCAAAATCAGAAACAGCCTTAATAGCTAGACTAACTACCTCCACTTTGGCCTTGACACCCGCTGCATCGCCACCGATGTCAATACCTACAATCTTTTTAACCAGAGGACCGATGTTTGACTTGACAGCCTCGACGACCTTCGTAATAATATCGCCCATCTCCCCAAGCCGCTCGCTCATCGTCTTACCCTTCTTGAAGAACCCTCCGCCCTCTTCAGGCATCAGTTCAGCAACGGCAGCGATAGCACCAGCAAAATCTCCAATAGCACCGAGGGCGATAGAAATAACTTCCATCTTCGGCTTCATCCCCTCAGGATCTGTGATAGTGTTCCCAATCTCGATTATCTTACCAACAAGATCAGGTAGAACGACTTGAACTTTGGTCATCAGGTCGCCCAAGCCTGTTGTTACGGCAGACATCACCTCCGTAACGCTTGGGCCAAACATACCGCTTGACATTTTTGAGACTGCCTCAAGAGGAGAGAATAGGGCATTCGCCAAGCCAGCGATTGCATCAATGACGGTCGCTATGACTTCAACTCCCTTCATTTGGCTTTCATCAAGACCTGCTGCCATCATAACAATCAGCATGACTAGATTACCGAGAGTTGTCCCGATCTTTTCGATGAAGCCGCCCATGGATTCGAATAACTCTGTGATAGTCGTCCCACCTGCCATCTCTGTTACAGCACCCAGCTTTGCAGCGTCAAGACCTATGGCAGCCATACTTTCCATCGCTTTCGCAACAAGCATGACAATCTCAATACGCTTTTTAACATCATCAGGATTAGTGATCGGAATTTTCTCGATCGCCTTGATCATCTTGCCCAGCGAGGCTGAAGCTTTGACGAAGAACTTAGCAGCAACGCTAAAGCCTTTCACCAGTACCTTGTAGAATAAGAATAGAGGAGCAAATGCAGCACCAAGAACAGACATCAAGGCAATCGTCTTAACAACATCTATGATCGCGTTAATTGAGAACTCTATAGGCTTCGCGTTTTGAGCTAGCTTCTTGAACGTCGGCATCACTTTCTCTATCGCTTTAGCAAAGATCAGGATACCTGCTGTAAACAGCCCGGCAGCTACTACCATACCAAGTATCATTACTGGCACTACGGGTAAGAATGACCCAAATGCTAAGCCTACTGCTCCTAAGGCTATTGTGGCTAGTAGCGCCATCCCAACCATGCCAAGTATCGCGGCAAACTCAAGGAAGTTTACAGGCTTCAGCATTTCATACGCGACCCTTATCGCTGCGGCGAACGCTATCACAGAAACAGCGAAGAACGCAGCGCCGACCAGCATCATGAGGCCTGCGGTCGTTATCGTTGCTGGCTCCATCATCAGCGCGGCCATGACGAATGGCACCATAGCTAGCATGGAAAGAGCAAGCGCAGCAAATACCTTTACAAGCCCTGAAAACGGCACCGATTCGAGGATCTTGTAAGCGACCAGAATACCAGCAGCGAAAGCAGCTAAAGAAACAGCGGCGAATGCGGCGAGTATTAAAAGATTAAACCCTGCTTTTGCAACCATGGTGGGAGATATCTCTCCGATCTTTTCGATCATATTTTTCATACCATCGAAGAAACCACCACTCTCTTTTTTCATCGCTTCGCCGGCGTTTTTGTCTAAGCCCTTACCGACATCACCACCCACTTTCTTGGTGAACATACCAATAATCTTAGTAACGATCGCGGCACCGGCTGCTTCGATAAGTCCTGCAACTACGGCTTTTGCGATTTTAATAGCTACCATGGCAGCCATAACCTTAAAGAGGAAGGGCCCGAACTTTTCCAATAACGCGAAGGTTAGTTTTTTCAGAGCTTCCCATAACGGAGGCCAAGCTTCAGCCAGAGCATCACCAATCTTAGAGAACGATTCAGAGAAAGCATTACCAATAGCAGAGCCACCCTCACCACCAGCTTTTTCCCCTTCTCCAGTCAGCATGTCCGCAAGCGAAGTCATCAAGCCAGCGACCTTCTCAGCCAGGAATGGGATCAGGCTAGCGATAGCATCGCCCATGAATGTGATAATGTTCGCGAAGAAGTCACCAAACAGGCTGGCACCTTCAGCTCCCTCTCCGCTTGTAAAGTAATCTGAAACGGAACCGAATATGTCTTCGATCATATCGCCAAAGCTATATTCACCCCCTGACATTGTGGACTGTTTAAACATGTCGAAATAGCCGAGAATGTCGTCTAAGAGCCCGCCAATGGCATCAGGATCAAAAATCGCTGAGATAGCATCAAACAATCCAAAGTGCTCAAATAGCTCAGCGAGTCCAGCGCCGAGCTTTTCACCAAACTCGCCAACCTTCACAAAGGATTCTTTGATCGCCTGTAAAGACTTTTTATAAGCTTCATTTTTTGCGAAACCACGCTCGAAACCTTTTGAAAACGCGTCGAAGAAGCCTGTTACACCCTGCCCACTCTTAGTCAATTGCTTAACTGACTTAGCCAGTTCCTGCATAACCTCGACTTCAGACATCTTATTTGCTTCAGCTTCTTCAGCTCCTTCTGCCATGTCTTCGTAGGCAACACCCATGTTTTCCTGAGCTAACGCATTTTCCATCGCAGAAACAGACAGTCCCATCTGTTCAGCCATCAAGGCTTTTTCTTGGCGGGTCATGTCTTCTACTGATTTACCAGCTGCGTGGAACGCATCACGCATCATGTCAATTCGCTCTGCGGGATTCTCGGCGTTCATCATTTCCATGGTATCGAGCTGGATACCGAATGCTTGATTTAGCTGTGAAACACCGTCTGCCGCTGACTCAAAATCATCGAACTTACCAATAACCCCCTGGAGGTCTTTTGCTTCTAGGCCGAGTTTAGCCATGTACGTTGCAGTTGCCGCAAGCTCTTTCTTACTCATGTTACCGAAGTTTGCAACATCTTCGGTCAGTGTAGACATATTCTTACCAATTGTCTTGGCAGAAACGCCGAACTTCTCCCCCATCTGGATTGCCATCGAGCCCATCTCAACCAGCTCTGAGCCGACGTCCTTTCCAGTATTATGAGCCTTTCTTGCCATCTCAGCTAAGGCCTCGTTAGACATGCCGAGACCCTTATTCATCATGACCATCTTGTCTGCGGCACCAGCAATCTGGTCACTGAGCATTGAGAAGCTTGGCCCGGCAGCTTTTGCAATATCTCCAACAGCCTGAAGCATTGCGGCAGCGCCCTCGCTACCGGTGCCGAATACTTTAGATACACTTAGACCAGATTTAGCAAGAGCGCTAGATGAACTGCGGAGAGAGTCAAAGCCGTCCATAACGGCCTTACCTTCGCCGGTGGCAAGGTCGCCCATCTCCTCCTTGAGCTCATTCATCGCTACTTTAAGCTGGTTAGTACCACCAGTGGTGCTGGCAGCAGCGTCAATAAAGCCACCTAAAATCTTGAACGGTATACTGACAATTGACTTACCAACAGAAAATAGATTACCAACTACAGACTTTAGGCCGCCACCAACCATACTGAGCAAGCCAGGCAATTTACTAAATGACTTCGCAAACCCAGTACCAGCACCGACGGCGGCGGCTTTCATTGGAGTAATGTTGGCTAGAATATCTCCGAGAGTATCTCTGGTACCGCTAGTTGCTTTATCAGCATCATCGCCCATACTGGCTAGAGAGCTACCGGCAGCAGAAGCAGCAGCTGAAGCTTCATTAAGAGACTGTGTGATCGTGTCTATACGATCCTCAAGACCGTCTAGCTCTTGACACTCCATGGCTTTACAGAGCTCTTTAGCTAACTGTGCTTGGCCGCCTATCTGTTTGGCCATTGCATCCAACTGCTTAGAGCGATCTGCCAGCACTTTATTGATCTGCTGGTTAATCTGTAGTTGGGTTTGTAATTCTTTTGAATCAGCCATGTAGCTCGTTTCCCGTAACGCGTTACTTTAGATTAAATATGGCAAACGAGAATCTGCGCCACCTATTTCCTTACAGAGGCCAAATATAACCAGTCTTTTCTCGTAAGAGCTTAGACGCTGCCCTCTTTCTCTCTAGAAGGGGAACTACACCCTTTAGATCATCCTCTTGCAGCGCGATGAAAAACCTTCTTGACTCAGAAAGAACTGAGGCGAATAAGTTCACCACTGCAGGCTTACCTTTTATCTTTATTTCAGAGATATCACCACGAACATAGAGGGCACAATCTCTCAGGAATTCTTTATTTGCTTGTTGCATAAGTACCACCTCAATCTATAACTATGTGAATCTACGCAATTTTGCTGGTGGTTGTGAACGATGTCTTCCCATCAATGCACGAGTCTCCGGATCATTTTGGTGAGCAGCCCTTGATCCAGCGTCTTTTGCTCTCTTAAGCTCCTGATTCAACCTTTTTATCATCCATTGACGGATCCAAATAGGAATGTTGTAGGCTTCTATGTAAGAGAACCCCATGTAGTACATGAGAACAAAGATCTGCTCAAGATAGAACTCTTTGCTACTATTCGTCAGGCCAAAAAAACGCGGCCCCTAAAGGTAGCCTCACCTCCGAATGTTCCAAACATGAAGGACAATCCATCCAAGACTTCATGTCAATACCGGGTTCGCTTTTATCAATATGTTTTCTGATATAGAGAGAGTCTCTAGCAGGAAGATTCTTTACCATCATCTCCAGCTTAGTCTTGTCTGTTATACCATTGGCAGAAACTATAGAATACTTCAGGCGTTGGGTCACAAGATTTTCTGCTCTTTGCCCTTGCTTCTTTCTTCTCTCACCAGCAGTCATAATTTCCTGTTCGTCAGCGCCTGTAAGCAACTTAAACCTAACCTTAGCTTTAGTAACTGGCAGCTGGGCCTCGAAAACGTTGCTGCCAACAGCTACCGGCTCAATTTCAAGCCTTTTAACAGGCAAAGAGCCGAGATCAAAAGCATGCTTAGACCTTTCGCCACATGCAGGGCAGTCGACTTCTACCCTATATTCAGCTCCATAACCTGTGACACGAAGCGCGACCATGAGGGCGTTTCTGTCGCCGGCAAGTAGGGAGTCTGGATCAACTCTCTTGTCGATTAAACAAGACTTAATCAAATGACTAATAACTGTGCCTTTTTTAATCAAAGCCTTAGAGGTTAGAATATCTTCTTCCCTTGCAGTCATTGCTCTAATTTCTACCGTATCTTTCCCGTGTAAGGGATGATCTTCATCGTAGCACTTTCCTCCAGATGGGAGGGGGACGGTCTCTACAGGTACCTCAAACCCAAAGTCATCTTTCATGACGTTATGGGTGGGCATGTGGTCCTTCATAGAACCAAATATATCACTTCTCTCGTTGGTCGGGTTATCAGATGACATTCAAACGCTCCATTTGCTAATAACACTTTGTATTCTATCTTAAAGAATACGTAACTGTGTGTAAACACATATAGTAGTTTAAAGCAAAAAAGTCCTCCGTAAAGGAGGACTTTTCACTGCCAAAAACGCTCGTAAGCTGTCTTGAAGGTGTATATTAGTACTGGAGTACGCAGTTATCGAATCGAATTGTCAATGCGATCTCTGCAGGGTCTTCAGCACCATAATCTAAATCACCGAATCCGGCAGAGGTGAGGAAGCAGCCCTTCATATCCCAAAGCTCAACAACTGTCCCTACGGGATCAAGCAATTTAAGCTGGCAATCTCTCTTATAAAAATCAGCATAGCCACCACGACCAGAGACAGATTCATAATGAGTACGTACCCATTCCATGACCTGCTGAGCACCCGAAGGAGCGATCGGATCGTGTAAGGTAACTGAAATTGCGTCAAACTTCGTCTTACCTGCAATATACCGCTGTCCATTCATGAACGGAATTTCTATCTCAGCAGTGTTCATCGTTGGACGAGCAGCCGTCTTAATTAAGAAAGCGTCAATTCCTTCGATAGCAAACACCCACCGAAACTTTCTTTTCGGCTCAAATTTATTCGGCAGCATATCGGTAACTGATAGTGTCTCTGGCATCTTTGTTACTCCTTGTTAATCTTAACTATATAGCTCGCGGACTATATGTCTAATCCAGCGTTTGTTACCACAAAGTCGAGTGAGATAAATTCAATCGAGCGAACCGGCTGAAGGAAAATCTTACCTCTTACTGTGTTATTCTCAATATCAGCTTGTGTGGTGGTGGTTGTATCAATCTGAACCTTGAATCTTTCAAGACCCTGTTGCTGTTGTATTCTTGTAAGAACCGGGGTGACCGCAGCTGAAAATCTTGCCAGCGTTGACTCTCTGTTAGGTTCGAACAAGAAAGTGTCTCCAATTCTTCTTACTTGTCGTCGAATATCGATAAGAAGTCGTCGTACGTTAACTCTATCAAGAGCACTCTGAGCGGCGAGTAGAGTTTTCTGTCCGAAGACCACAACTTCACCCTGCGATTGTGGGAATGAAGTAATCGGGTTGATGTCAGCTTCATACAGAGTATCTAAATTATCTCTATTAAGCTTAACAGCTGTTTCTGTTACATTCTTAAGAGCGCCACGGGAGAACCCAGCTGGTGCGTACCACGGGAATGCAACGGAGTCGTTCAATCCAAACGCACCGAGAACAGCAACACTCGGAGGTGTCGAAGACGCTGCACCCGATGACGGATCGACCATCACAACATCAGGGAAGTATGCAGCAGCAAAACTTGAGTCCAGGTTTCTGGAATTGAATGTTGAAGCCGTGTTCGTAACGCTTACATCCGAAGCTGAACCAGTTACAACATTTCCAAGTGTGTCCTCATTCTCAATGTCCATGATGTACACGGCATCGAAACGATCTTCAACTGTTTGAATGGCGTAGTCTGTCACTCCAGAGTGTCTGATCCCTGGAATTGCAAGTAACTGTATGTCGACATCGGAACGCTCTGACATCACATCCAGGGCCTTTCTGTAAGCAGCAACTGTTGGGCCGCTGGTCTGGCCTTGGTTTGTATACGTCATTTCTCTACGAACAGCAGCAGAAGTCATATCCACTCTGTCCTTGTTGAAAATATCTAGTCCGTCGAACCCACCTTGGGCGACCATCGTAAACTTTAAGAATGGACGAGCTGTGGAAAGACCGAAGTCTTTTTCGACATTTAAAAGTCGGAATGTTGAGGCACTGTCGCCGTCAATATCCACCATGGATGCTGCTTTCTCACCATTTCTTCTGTAGACAGCCGCTGCCCATTGCTGGGGATCAGCTTTATCAGCAGCAGTGGTAACAACCTGGATCTTCTCAAGAGAGAATTTGTTGTTGTTGAAGCGGTCTTCATCCAAGATCGTTCCATTTGCGTCTGCGACGCCGACTTGATCAGATATCATCAGTGGTCGATTCGATTGATCGTAGGATGGGAAGTAAGTACCAAAAGACTTAAGTCCAGAGTCGACCACCGTAGATGAGTTTGGCTCAGCTACAGTTATCTGCTTCTCGAACTGTATACCCCAATAAAGCGAAGTATTGATTCTCTTTCTTGGCGCTTGACCCTGCGCTATCGTACGACGCATTGGAACGGGAAGCTGTACCATTTGTGCTGGAACTGAGTTGTCTCCGAGGATCCTGCTGTCAGCAGCTGTTGAACCCTCTACTCCACCAAAGATGCTGGAGCCAGAGGTCACCAAGTGAGGAACGCCTCTGAAACCGACAGGAAGAGCGGTGTCAGGAATATTCCCTCTTTCAAGCTCAACGGAAGGCGAAATGCGGATATAGTTCGATGCGTTTGGATAACTTCCTTCAACAACAAGCTTTTGTCCACCCAACCTTTTATCAAAGTCATAGAAGATGTGGTAATCACCAACAACCCTTGTGATATAGCGAGGGTTATTCGGGTCAAGGCTAAGCTTAACAAATCTTTCTAATACCAACGGCTCGTTATCAGTATCGTTATAGTCTCTTACTAAGAGATCAAACGTCCCATACTTGTTATTGACGTTTGTCGACTTGATGATATTTTCGATAGAGATCTTAACTCTGTGGCTACCTATTGCTCCGTCGTCTAGACAGTGTACTGTGAACAAGTTCTTGTTCTGCCCACCGTACTCTTGAGAAATAACGGTTGGGAATTTTGCAGTACGGAAGCGGTCTTGGAAAGCCTCCATGTTCGGAACAGTTGCTGAACCAACATTTCTGCTGGCTGAGCCGGTCAGCAAGAATGCGATATCCTCAGTCTTGATTGCGACTCCTTCTTTTACAACTTGAGTGTAAGCATAATCAGAAGCCATCAATGAGGAGCCGGTAAGAACAGCGAAGTTGGAACCAATGTCCCAAGAAGCGTAAAGGCAATGACCAGCCTGCTCTGTTTTTGTTGGGTCAGTATTTAAAACATTACCAAAATAGCTTGGGGAAGCTGGGTCAAAAGAAGCTGTTATTACAGTGGGGAAAGAATCAGTGTGCTTGTGACCATTCTGAAGTAGAACGAACTCTTGACGACCGCTAGCAATATTCACAGCGCCAAGCGTGGAACCAGCATCATCGTTGGCTCCGGCTCCGAACTCGAACTTTGCAGCAGCATCGTTGGCTGTTGGGGAACCTAACGGAGTGTTATTTGTAACTGCGGGTCGGGATGCGCTGAGTGCAAGGTTAACACCAGAAGGAGCAAGAAGAACACCACGTAAGATTGGTTGTACTGCATTCAGTCCAGCATCTGTAAAGACGCCAGA
>MDTA01204257.1_pt1 | contig 18324 bp, 20 predicted proteins | sample 811151 | NCBI WGS metagenome assembly MDTA01 (sample SAMN05326648, study PRJNA326480) | marine metagenome | isolation source: seawater | place: Indian Ocean: South | collected 2010
ATCTATTGATATTGAATTATTATCAAACAACAAAATAAGATTTTTTAATTTAAGATGACCTGCAAAACTTAATGCTTCATGACTAATTCCCTCCATTAAACATCCATCCCCTGCTAAAACGTAAGTCTTATGATTTATAATTTCTTTACCTACTTTATTTCTTAAAATTTCTTCTGCTAAAGCAAAACCAACAGCGTTTGCTATGCCTTGACCTAATGGGCCAGTTGTTGTTTCAATTCCAGATCCTGGGTGATATTCAGGATGTCCTGCACAAATTGAGTTTAGCTGCCTAAAATTTTTTATGTCTTCTAAAGAAATACTTTTATATCCTGTAAGATAAAGTAAAGAATAAAGCAGCATCGAACCATGGCCTGCAGAAAGAATGAATCTGTCGCGATTTAACCAATTAGGATTTTTTGGATTAAATTTAAGGAAATTTCTAAAAAGTACAGTAGCAACGTCAGCCATTCCCATTGGCATTCCTGGATGGCCAGATTTTGCATTTTCTACCGCATCAATAGAAAGAAACCTTATAGCATTAGCTAAATCTTTATGTTGTATGCTCAATTTTTATCCTATCTAGACTAAGAAGACTCAATTTAATATTATAATTATATATATATGAAAACTTTTGACGAAAAAGAAAAAAAACTTAGTCTTGCACTTGAGAAATTAAAAAGCTTAGATATTGTAAATCCCAAATTAAAAGAACACACGAAATATTTGGACAATCAAAAAAATCAATTAGAAATTGAAAAGCAAGCTTTAGAGGAAAAGTATAGATTATTGAGTTCTGATCACAATACTCTTAAACAAAAGATTAAAGAACAGAATTTATTGCAAAAAAATAAAGAATTAAAATTTAATGAAAAAATTGATGAATTAAATCAAGAAACAGATATTTTGTTGGAAGAAATAGATAAATGGCAAATGTAAATATAAAATTTAACGGCAAAGAGTTTCTTCTATCATGTGATGATGGCCAAGAAGATCATTTAGAGGAATTAGCTTTACATTTAAACAAAAAATTCGAGGAACTTAAATCAGATTTGGGAAATATTGGTGAAAATAAACTTTTACTGATTTCATCTATTAAAGTAATGGATGAATATTTTGAGACAAAAAAAAAAGTAAATGAAAAAAAAGATGAATTAGAAAAAATTAAAAGTAAATTTTTAGAGTTAAAAAAGTTGGTTTATGATTATAAAGATGACAAAGAAGATGAGATAAAAAAATTAATTGAATCTCAAAATGATTTAAAAAATGAAATTGAAAGTGCCAAAAATTCATATGAAAAAATTATTGAAGATACCACGAACCAAATTGACGAATTTGTTGAAAAAGTCAATCTAGAAAATTCTGTGCAATAAATTGTGCTAAAAAATCAAATCAGAAAAAAAATTTTAAGATTAAGAAAAATCAAAAATTCTCAAAATAAACAACCTAAAATAAATGAAATTTTTAAAATATTAAAAAAATTAAAAACAAAAAAAAAAATTATTGGTTGTTATTTGCCAGTTAATTATGAAATGGACACAAAAGAATTAATGATAAAGTTAATAACACGTGGCTATATTATATCTTTGCCTGTTATTAAAAAAAATTCAAAAATGAATTTTTATCTTTGGGAATTTGATCATCCTTTATATCTTAATAAGTTTGGAATTCCTGAGCCAAAAAAAGATAAAAAAGTAGTGCCCAATATACTTATAATACCACTGGTAGCTTTTGATAAAAATTTAAATCGTTTGGGTTATGGAGGTGGCTATTATGATCGATTATTAAAAAAAATGGAATATAATAAACTATTAAAAATTGGATTAGCTTTTTCATTTCAAAAAGTAAAAAAATTGCCTGTTGGTATCCATGACAAAAAATTAGATTATATCATTACAGAAAAGGGAATATTTAAATGAGAATTTTATTCTTAGGAGATATTGTTGGACCACCTGGTTTAAGTGCAATTAGAAAAAATCTCAAAGATCAAATAAATGCAAATAACATTGATTTTGTAATTGTAAATGGAGAAAATGCAGCTGACTCTGGTGTAGGGATTACTGAAAAAATTTCAAATGATTTTTTTGAATGCGGTGTAGATGTAATTACAACTGGAAACCATGTTTGGGATCAAAAAGAAACTGCAGAACACATCAGTAAAGAGAGTAGATTACTAAGACCTTTCAATTTAACGTACCCATCACCTGGAAAAGGTTTTGAAGTCTTTAAATCAAAAAATGGTTTTAGGGTTGCAGTTTTAAACTTAATGGGAAATGTCTTTATGAAGAAATGCGATAATGTTTTTGAAATATCTAAAAATTTTATTACAAAAAATAAATTAAAAAAAGATTTTGATTTTCTAGTAGTTGATTTTCATGGAGAAATCACCAGTGAAAAAATGGCAATCGGACATTTATTTGATGGAAAAGCTTCCCTAGTTGTTGGTACTCATACGCATGTTCCAACAAACGATGCAAGAATATTAAGTTTTGGTACTGCCTATCAAACCGATGCTGGCATGTGTGGTGATTATAATTCAGTTATTGGCATGAATAAGGAAAATTCTTTAAATAAATTTTTAAAAAAAGATCATAAAAAACATTTTCCATCCGAGGGAAACGCAAGCTTATCTGGTGTTATTGTAAATTGTGATCCCAATACAGGTTTGGCAAAAGATATTAAATCATTTATTTTTGGTGGAGATTTAAAAAATACTTAATTAAATTTATGGCTGGACATTCTCACTGGGCAGGAATCAAACATAAAAAAGGAAGGGCTGATAAACAAAAATCCAAAATTTTTTCAAAACTCTCTAAAGAAATTACAGTTGCTGCTAGGCTTGGAGATAAAGACCCTGATATAAACCCTAGACTACGTTCAGCCATTCAAGCAGCTAGATCAGCAAATATGCCAAAAGATAACATTAAAAGAGCTATTGATAAATCCTCAATTAATAGTGGAGAAGACTATGAAAGCATAAGGTATGAAGGATTTGGTCCAGACAAAATTGCAGTTATAATTGAAACTCTTACTAATAACAAAAATAGAACAGCATCAAATATAAGAACAATTTTTCAAAAAAATGGAGGAAATCTTGGCACCCTTGGGTCCGCTTCTCATAATTTTAACCAAAAAGGAATAATAAAAATAGATAAAAAAGAGATTTCAGAAGATCAAATATTTGAATTAGCAATCGAAGCTGGTGCAGACGAGTGTTTTACAAGACAAGAAACATATGAAATTCATTGTGAAAAGAGTAATATTTATATTGTTAAAAAAAAGTTAGAAACTTTAATAAACAACTTTATTTCAACAGAAATTGAATGGGTACCTATTAATAACGTTGAAATATCAAAGGATAAATTCGAAATAGCTAATGATTTTTTGGAAACATTAGATAATGATGAAGATGTGCAAAATATTTATACAAATTTAAAAATAAAAGATTAATGCTAATAATAGGAATAGACCCAGGTATATCAGGTGCAATATGTTTTTTAAATAATGGAAAAATTATTGACGTGATTGAAATGCCGAACATGGCTGATGGGAAAAAAAATAAAAAACAAGTTAATGGATCACAAATTTTTAATGAACTTTCAGAAAAAATTAAAGATCTAAAAAAAGATGAAATTAAAGTTGTGATAGAGCAAGTTTCTGCTATGCCAGGACAAGGCGTAACTAGCATGTTTAACTTTGGGCAATCTTTTGGAATCTTAAAAGGAATTTGCTCAGCTATGAATTTACCTATGTATTTTGTTAGACCTGCAAAATGGAAAAAATATTTTAACCTTATAAATGCTGAAAAAGATGCCAGTAGAACTAAAGCTATTGAAATATTCCCTTATTTTTCAAGTAATTTATCAAAAAAAAAAGATGCAAATAAAGCTGATGCGATGCTAATTGCGAGCTATTTCTTTGAGACATTTAGGTCCGAATAAGTAGATTTATCGGTATTAGCCAAATTGATGACACAATTAAGTGTGAAATCACAATAATGGATGCAGATATAACATCTCAAGCAGTTGGGCTGGCAAGTAATACTGACTTCTCATTAATTCAACTTTTTATTAGAGCTGACATAATTGTTAAATCAGTTATTGTAATTTTAATTGCATGTTCAATTTATTCTTGGGCAATAATAATTGAAAAAATAAGATTGTTTAAAAAAATAACAATTTCATCCGCAGAATTTGAGGAAAAATTTTGGAAATCAAAATCAGCAGAATCTTTCTATAATAATATCCCAAAAAATATTGATGATCCAATGGCTTTAGTTTTTAAATCTTCAATGGAAGCTGCTTTTAAAACTAGATCAAAAACTCATTTAAATGAAAGAATGTCTAACATGTTGCAAATTAACATAGAAAAACAAATGGAAAAAATTGAAAAGAGTTATACCTTTTTAGCGACAGTTGGTTCCACCGCACCTTTTATTGGATTATTTGGAACAGTATGGGGCATTATGAATTCATTTCAATCTATTGCCATATCTCGAAATACTAGTTTGGCTATCGTTGCACCAGGTATAGCAGAAGCCTTGTTTGCAACAGCTCTAGGGCTGTTAGCAGCAATACCAGCGGTGATAGCTTATAATAAATTTAATAATGACTCAAAAAAGTACGCTCAAAGATTAGATAACTTTTCAAAAAGATTTTTGTCAATAATTTAATATGTCTTTTAATTTAAAAAGGTCTTCAAGAGAACCAATGAACGAAATTAACGTTACACCTTTCGTTGATGTAATGTTGGTGCTTTTGATAATTTTTATGGTCACCGCACCTTTATTGACTGTTGGGGTTCAGGTAGATTTACCAGAAAGTTCTGCAGACTCTCTTCCAGAAGAACAGGAGCCTCTTACCCTAACTATTAACTCTAAAGGCGAGATATTTATACAGGAGTCGAAAGTTGAGTTTGATAAAATTATTGCAAAAATTTTAGCTGTGTCAAAAAATAGAACCGATACCAGAATTTATGTTAGAGGAGATAAAACTATAAATTACGGTCGGGTTCTTGAGATAATGGGAATGCTTTCGGGCTCTGGATTTACTAAGGTGGCTTTAATTTCTGAGCCTTATAAAGAGAGGTAATAGTTTGATTAAAAATATAATCATTTCCTCAGGTATTCATTTTATTATAATTTTTTTAGCTGCATTAAGCCTTCCTTTTTTAGCAAAAAAACCTATTGATTTACCACCTATAGTGTCAGTTGAATTAATTCAAATTTCCGACAAAACCAACATCCCTTTTGCTCCGAAAGCAAAAAAAATAATTGAAGAAGTAAAAAAAAAAGAGAAGGAAAAAATTACGTCTGAACAAGCGCCTCCAAAGAAAGTTAAAAAAGAAAAACCTGACTCTGTACCACTTCCAGATGAAAATATAGATAAAGTAAAAAAAATTGAAGAAAAAAAACAAAATCCAGAAAAACTTGACGAGGAGATAAAACAGGTTTCAGAATTTGAAAAGAAAGAATTATTTGATCCAAATAATATTGCTGCGTTAATAGACAAATCAAAGGAGGAAGTAGCTGAAACCAACAAAAAAACTGATAAATTAACTCAATCCCAGGACAAGGATGCGAATGTATATGGTCTTACTTTAAGCGAAGAAGACGCATTAAAGGCACAAATTTTTGGTTGCTGGAGCATACCTTTAGGATTACCATACAATGAAAACTTATTGGTTCGTATAAAACTACAGCTAAAACCAGACGGATCAGTTGTTAAAACAGAAATAATAGACCATGCCAGAATGAACAAACCAGGACAAGGATTTTATAAAGTATTAGCGGAGAGTGCTTTGAGGGCAATTAAGCTATGCCAACCCTTAAGAGTTCCAACAAAAGGTTACGAAAGATGGAAGGATTTACAATTAAACTTTGATGCAAGAGAAATGTTAGAAGGATGACTAGATTTTTTAATTTATTGTTAGTAATATTTTTTTCTTTTTTTGTTAAAGCAAACGCATTAATAGAAGTAGATATAACACGTGGTAATTTAAATCCATTACCAATAGCTGTTTCACCATTATCACTAGACGCAAAATCGAATCAAGAATTACAGAAAATTTTCAAAAAAAAAAATATAGGCGCAGAGATATCCTCGGTTGTGGAAAATAATTTGAAAACTTCAGGATTATTTAACCCACTTAATAAAGATGCTTTTCTTCAAAAACCAGATATTGCAAATTTAAAACCAAGATTTGAAGATTGGGCTTTAATAAAAGCACAAGCATTAATTACTGGAAAAGTAAAATTTCAAGATGAAAAATTAAGAGTTGAGTTTAGATTATGGGATGTTCTTGCCGGTAAAGAAATGATGGCGCTAGCGTTTACAACTGTACCTACTAACTGGAGAAGAATTGGACATATAATCACAGATAAAGTGTATGAAAGATTGACTGGTGAAAAAGGTTATTTTGATACTAGAATTATTTATGTTGCAGAAAACGGACCAAAAACAAAAAGAATTAAAAAATTAGCTATAATGGATCAGGATGGTTTTAATACTAAATATTTAACTCTTGGTAATGAACTAGTTTTAACCCCAAGATTTAACCCTACAAATCAAATGGTAACTTACCTTTCTTATTTCAGAAATTTACCAAGAGTTTATTTGCTTGATATAGAGACAGGTGTACAAGAAGTTGTGGGCGACTTTCCTGGAATGACATTTGCACCAAGATTTTCTCCAGATGGAAAAAAAATAATTATGAGTTTTGCAATTGATGGCAATTCAGATATTTATACCATGGATTTAGAAAATAGAATAGTTGAACGAATAACAAACCATCCATCAATTGATACATCGCCATCTTTTTCTCCTGATGGTAAATACATCTGTTTTAATTCCGATAGAAGTGGATATCAGCAAATATACGTAATGAAAAATGATGGATCTAATGTTAAAAGAATATCATTTGGTAAAGGACTTTATGGTACTCCAGTATGGTCACCAAGAGGAGATCTAATAGCATTTACAAAACTTCATAAGGGAAAATTTTACATAGGCGTTATGAGAAAAGATGGATCTGGAGAAAGACTTCTTACTGAAAATTATTATCAAGAGGCACCATCTTGGTCACCAAATGGAAGAGTTCTAATTTTTTATAGGGAAACTAAATCAGATTCAGAGGGGAAAGGTTTTTCTGCTAAATTGTGGTCTATAGACCTTACTGGGTATAATGAACGATTGGTTATTACAGAATCTGATGCCTCAGACCCATCTTGGTCGTCTTTATTAAGTAATTAGAAGCAAATATTATAAAATAGTTGATTTTTTGACTTGAAAGATCTAATTAGGTGTGGAAAACTTAAAATAATCAATTAAGGAGCAGTGATGAATTTAAGCAAGTATTTTAAAGGTGCATTTTTAGTAATGCTAGCAAGTCTAGTACTTTCAGCTTGTGCAACTAAAAAAGTTGGAAATCAAATACAAGGTGATGTGTACACAGGAACTGATACAGTTGAGTATTTAGCTTCTGGTGTTCCAGACAGAGTTTTCTTTGCAACTAATGAGTCAGTTTTAACAACTGCTTCAAGAGATACTTTAAGAAAACAAGCAGAGTGGTTAAGAAAAAATTCAAAAATTAATATAGTTTTGGAAGGTCACGCTGATGAAAGAGGAACTAGAGAATACAACTTAGCTTTAGGAGAAAGAAGAGCTAACGCAGCAAAAGACTATCTTATGACTTATGGAATTTCTGGTAGCAGAATTTCAGTAATTAGTTACGGTAAAGAAAGACCAGTAGATTCAGGATCAAATCCTTTAGCTTGGTCAAAAAATAGAAGATCTGTAACAGTAAAAGCAAATTAATATAAACGAAAATTAAAGACCCTGAATATTTAATTATCCAGGGTCTTTTTTTTGCCATCATTATAAATACTAATCATTTTAAATGATCAAATATCAAAACAAATTCTCAATAGTAATATTATTTTTTTTAAGTTTTGTTAGCTCCCAGTCTTTAGCAGACAATAATGATATTCAAGAAATTTTAGAAATTATCCAGAAAGATTTAAAAACTCTTGAAAAAGCAGTCTATTCAAACTCATCTCAAGATAGTTTAAATACGCAATCAATTAATATGGACTCAAACTCTGAAGAAGTATTAACCAGACATTTATTAAAATTATCAGAGATTGAAAATCAATTTAAAGAGCTGACAAATAAATTTGAAGAAATAAATTTCAAATTAGATAAGCTTTCTAATAGACTTTCTAAAGTGCAGGCAGACAACCAAATAAGATTTCAAGAACTAGAAAATAATAATTTTGAAGGTAGTGGCGAAACTAAAACTTCATCTGTTGTAAAAAAAACAGATGAAAAAATTCTACCAGGGTCTTCAGAACCACAAGACTTAGGATCAATATCCTATAAAGATACAGAAACCAAATTGGAAAAACAAGAAATCCAATCTGTTGAAACTACTAATACAGTTTTAACTGAAACATTTGTTTCTGAGGAAAAAATTCTTCCAGAGGCAACCCCAAAAAAACAATATGAGTTTGCAACAAGTTTTCTAAAAAATGGTGATTATAATATGGCCGAAAGAGCATTCAGGGAATTTGTTGAAACGAACCCAGATCACAATCTGGCTGGTAATGCGCAATACTGGTATGCAGAAACATTTAGAATAAGACAACTGTTTACTGACGCCGCATCAGCTTACTTAGAAGGTTACCAAAAATATCCAAAAAGCCAGAAGGCTCCTATAAATTTACTTAAACTTGGTGTATCATTAGTTCAAATTGGAGAAAAAGATCAAGGATGCCTAATGATATCAGGTGTAAAGAAACAATATCCTAAAGCAAATCAATCTATTCTTCAAAAAGCAAAATATGAGGAAAAAAAGTTTGAATGCAAAAAAGAAGAGTCTTAAATCAGTTGCTCATTTTTTAAAAAATAAACATATTTACTCAGTTTATGAAATTTTTGAAAGAAATTTAGTTAAAAATGAGAAATATATTGTAGCAGTTTCTGGTGGGCCAGATAGTTTAGCGCTATCTTTTTTTACAAAATGTTATTCAGAGTTAAATAATACGAAATTTTATTATTATTTAGTTGACCATAAATTAAGAAAAGAATCTAAAGAGGAAGCAAACAAAACACTTAGTTTGCTTAAAAAAATTGGTATTAAATGTAAAGTACTAACGTGGAAAGGAAAAAAACCTAAATCAAATATTCAATCTATAGCGAGGTTAAATAGATACTCTCTTTTAATAAATAAATGTAAAAAAATGAAGATTAATTCTATTTTATTAGGTCATCAAAAAAATGATTTAAATGAGAATTTCTTAATTAGAATGATGCGAGGAAGCGGACTAAAAGGTCTAGTTTCTATGGATATATTTTCTAATAATAAAAATATAAACTTTATTAGACCATTGCTAGAAGTTGAAAAAAAAAAATTGGAAAATATTTCTTTGATGGTTTTTAGTGACTACATCGCTGATCCATCAAATAAAAATGAGAATTTCAAAAGAATTAGAGTAAGAAACTTGATTAGTTCACTTGAAAAAGAAGGACTCGATAAAGATAAAATTTATCTAACAATTCAAAACTTAAAAAGTGCTAACAATGCTTTAGATTTTTATTCAGAAAAGAATATAAAAGAAAATACATTTTTTAATCAAAAAAAAAACGTAACTTTGAACAAGCAATTTTTTGAGCAGCCCTACGAGATAGTGATAAGGTCAATTACAAAATTAATAAAGAAAGTTGGTAAAAATTATTACCCCCCAAGGGGCAAAAGTATAAAGAATATCATTGTAGAACTAAAATCGACTAATAGTTCAAAAAAACTAACTCTGGGAGGGTGCGTGTTTGAAAAAGTCAGCAAAACGGTAATAATTTCAAAAGAAAAACATAATTTTTTAAACAAAGGTTAAAATACACACTTGTTTAATTAGGAATAATTCTTATCTTATAGTTATGAATTTTAGAAATTTGGCAATGTGGGCAGTTATAGTCTTTTTGACTATTGGGCTATATAACATGTTTAAAAGTCCTCAAAATTTAAACAGCAACAATCAAAAAATAAATTTTTCCCAGTTTTTGACTGAAGTAGATAACGGAAGAGTTGTTGAGGTTGAAATTAAGGGAAATAATATAAATGGTATATTATCTGATGGTAATAAATTTACCACATATGCTCCAAATGATCCAAACTTAATTGAAAAACTTTCTGAAAGAGGAGTAAGTATATCTGCAGCACCTTTAGATGAAAAAATGCCGTCACTTTTTGGTGTCTTGCTTTCATGGTTTCCAATGCTTTTATTAATTGCAGTTTGGATATTCTTTATGAGGCAAATGCAAGGTGGAAAAGGTGGTGCAATGGGCTTTGGAAGATCTAAAGCAAAAATGATGAATGAAATTAAAGGCAAAGTTACTTTTAATGATGTAGCAGGAGTAGAGGAAGCTAAAGAAGAGGTAGAAGAAGTTGTAGAATTTTTAAAAGATCCGAAAAAATTCAGCCGTCTTGGTGGCAAGATACCAAGAGGATGTTTGTTAGTCGGCCCCCCAGGTACAGGTAAGACTTTACTTGCTAGAGCTATAGCCGGTGAAGCCGGAGTACCATTCTTTACAATATCAGGATCAGACTTTGTAGAAATGTTTGTTGGTGTTGGCGCTTCTAGAGTTAGAGATATGTTTGAGCAAGGAAAAAAACATTCTCCTTGTATAATTTTTATTGATGAGATTGATGCAGTCGGAAGAAGTAGAGGTGCTGGTTTAGGCGGAGGTAATGATGAAAGAGAGCAAACACTAAATCAGTTACTAGTAGAAATGGATGGTTTTGATACGAATGAAGGAGTCATAATTATTGCTGCAACTAACAGACCAGACGTACTGGACCCAGCGCTATTAAGACCAGGAAGATTTGATAGACAGGTTGTTGTTTCACTTCCAGATTTAATAGGAAGGGAAAAAATTTTAAAAGTCCATGCTAAAAAAATATCAATGGCTCCTGATATTAATTTAAGAACAGTTGCAAGAGGAACTCCTGGATTTTCGGGAGCTGATTTAGCAAATTTAGTAAATGAGTCTGCATTATTAGCAGCAAGAAAAAATAAAAGAATTGTTACAAATCAAGAATTTGAAGAGGCAAAAGACAAAGTCATGATGGGAGCTGAAAGAAGATCTATGGTTATGACTGAAGAAGAAAAAAAACTTACCGCATACCACGAGGCAGGGCATGCAATAGTTACAATAAATGAAAAGGCAGCCTATCCTATTCATAAAGCAACAATAATACCTAGAGGTAGAGCTTTAGGGATGGTGATGCAACTTCCTGAAAAAGATGAAGTGTCTCAAACACGAGAACAGCTTCATGCTCAGATGGCAATAGCGATGGGAGGAAGAGTTGCAGAGGAAATTATATTTGGTCATGATAAAGTTACAACTGGAGCAGTAAGCGATATTGAACAAGCTACAAAGAGAGCAAGGGCAATGGTCATGAGAGCAGGATTGAGCAAGGAATTAGGACCAGTAGCTTATGGAGAAAATGAAGAAGAAGTATTTCTTGGTAGATCTGTAGCCAGACAACAAAATATGTCAGAAGAAACCGCAAAAAAGGTAGACTCTGAAATAAGAAAATTTGTTGAGAAGGGATATGATAGAGCAAAGAAGGTTCTTACCGACAAAATAGACGATTTACATAAATTAGCAAAAGCACTTTTAGTATACGAAACATTGACAGGATCAGAAATTGAAAACCTGATAACTAAGAATATTTATCCTGAAAGTAAGAAGGATTTTAACAAAGAGGACGATAGTAAAAGTTCTGCCTTGGGATCTATAGGGTTAAAACCAAAGATTGTTCATTAATAAATAATGTATAAATATTACACTAGACCGTGTAATTTTTACTATGGCAGACAATCACTAATTAAAATCAGAAAAAAAAAAGCTTTCCCACTCAATGGCAATAAGTTTATTTCTTTTGACACAATTGAGATTATTTCACGAAAAAAAACAAATAAAATTAGTATAAAAAAAATAAATTTACAAAATAAATTAATAAAATCAAAAATAAAAAAAGATTTAAAGCTTATTATTAAAAAAAAAAAATTTAAAAAATTAAGTTTTATCGACTTTCCATTATTAATGGGTATTATTAATTTAACACCTGATAGTTTCTCTGATGGAAATAAATTTAATAGTGAAAAAAAAGCTTTAGATAGAGCTAAATTTTTAATTAAAAAAGGCTGTGAAATTTTAGATATTGGTGGAGAGTCGACAAGGCCAGGAGCAAAAGCAATTAAAAAAGAATTAGAATGGAAAAGAATTGGAAAAATATTATCGAAAATTAAAAAGTTAAATATTTTTGTTTCTCTGGATACTAGAAAAAGTGAAATTATGGAAAGAGGTATCAAACAAAAAGTAAGTTTGATAAATGATGTTTCAGGATTTAAATATGATAAGAACACAATAACTATTTTAAAAAAAACAAATATTCCATTTATTATTCATCATATGAAAGGATCACCTGAAACAATGCAAAAAAACCCAAAATATAAAAATGTTCTGTTGGATATTTATGATTATTTTGAAAAAACCATAAATCAACTAAGAAGCAAGGGAATTATGCACAATAATATTATTTTGGACCCAGGAATAGGTTTTGGTAAAAACTTGAAACATAATATTACCATTTTAAATAATATTTCTATTTTTCACTCTCTAGGTTTTCCTATAATGTTGGGTACTTCAAGAAAAAGATTTATTAAAGATTTATCAAAAGAAAATGATAGCGAGGATAGATTAGGAGGAACAATATCGTCAAGTTTATACGCAATGATGCATGGTGTTCAAATATTAAGAGTTCATGATGTAAATGAAGTTAGACAGAGTATAAAAGTTTTCAAATCATTAAATTTTAAATAATGGCTAAAAAATATTTTGGTACAGACGGAATAAGGGGAAGAGTTAATACAGGAAGTATTAATGGCGAAATGTTTTTTAAATTTGGTCTAGCAGCAGGAACTTATTTTAAAAATTTAAAAAAAACAAAACAAACTGCTGTAATTGCTAAAGATACAAGATTATCAGGTTATACATTAGAGCCTGCATTGGTTTCGGGTCTTGCATCTGCTGGCATTCATGTTTATACACTCGGACCTCTTCCCACAAATGGTTTAGCTATGCTTACTAAAAAAATGAGAGCAAATTTAGGCATAATGATTACCGCATCACATAATCCATATTACGACAATGGTTTAAAACTTTTTGGTCCTGATGGTCTTAAATTATCCGACAATATTGAAAAAAAAATCGAAAGATTGATTGACTCAGAAATTATAAAAAATTTATCAAACCCAAATAGTTTAGGAAGAGTCAAAAGATTAGAAAATGCTAATGAAAAGTATATTAAAATATTAACAAATAATTTTCCTAAAAATTTCAGATTAAAAGGTATTAAAATTGGAATTGATTGCGCTAACGGCGCTGGATATAAGTCTGGTATAAAGTTATTGAAGTCTTTAGGTGCTAAAGTATACGAAATCGGAACCTCCCCAAATGGAATTAATATAAATAAGAACTGTGGCTCTACTTTTCCGAAAAAAATAAAATATCTGGTCAAAAAATTTAAGGTTGATCTAGGTATATCACTAGATGGAGATGCAGATAGAATTATTTTATGTGATGAAAAAGGTAATATAATTGATGGTGATCAAATAATCGCAATGTTAGCAACAAGATGGAAAAAAAAGAAAATCTTAAAGGGTGGTGTAGTTGGAACTTTAATGTCAAATTATGGTCTTCAAGATTATTTTAAAAAACAAAAAATAAAGTTTATTAGATCTAATGTCGGCGATAGATTTGTAAAGGAAAAGATGCAAAAAAATAAATTTAATTTAGGTGGAGAACAATCTGGACACATCATACTTGGTAAATTTGCTACAACGGGCGATGGATTGTTAGTGGCATTAGAAGTTTTGTTTTCAATGCGTAAAGGAAAAAAAGCTAGCGAATTATTAAATATATTTAATCCAACACCACAAATTCTAGAAAATGTTATAGTAAAAGATAAAACAGTAATTAATTCTCCAAAGTGTAAAAAAGCAATCAAGATTGCATCTAAATTAATTAAAAAAGATGGTAGAATGTTAGTTAGAAAATCTGGAACAGAACCTAAAATTAGAATAATGGGAGAATCTAATAACAAAATTTTATTAAAGAAATGTATTAACATTGTAAAAAGGTCTATTAAATAATTGAAACCAAAATCTAAAGTATTGATTATAGCCGGTTCAGATTCATCTGGAGGAGCAGGTATTCAAGCAGATATAAAAACTATAACTTCCCTTGGTTCATATGCAATGTCTGCAATAACAGCTGTTACTTCCCAAAATACAACAGGAATAATTTCAATTAATCCAATTCCACCAAAAGAAATTGAGAGACAAATAGAATTTTCATCAAAAGATATAAGACCAGATGCAGTCAAAATTGGGATGCTTCATTCAAAGGCTGTTATAAAATCGGTTTTAAAATCATTAAAAAAAATAAAAGTAAAAAAATTAATTTTAGACCCCGTGATGGTTGCAAAAAGTGGAACAAAACTCATAAACTCCGAGTCAATAAAAATATTAAAATCTAATTTAATTAAATACGTAACTATAGTTACTCCGAATATACCAGAGGCAGAAATTTTAACTAATACTAAAATTAAAACAACGCAGGATATGATTTTGGCTGCAAATATTTTAATTAAAATGGGTGCAAAAAACGTTCTTGTTAAAGGTGGGCATTTAGACTCAAAAATAATGAAGGATATTTTTGTGAATAAAAAAGAATTATATATTTATCAAAATATCAAAATAAATACAAAAAATACTCATGGAACGGGTTGTACTTTGTCTAGTGCGATAGCAACTTATTATTCATGTGGAAAAACATTAAAGAAATCTTGTGAGATGGCAATTAAGTATGTTAACCATGCTATTAAAGATAGCCCAAAATTTGGAAAAGGTAATGGACCTATTAATCACTTAAACGCAATAAATATAAAAAAAAAATTTAAATGAAAAATGTAGCAGTTATAGGCTCACAGTGGGGTGATGAGGGGAAAGGAAAAATTGTAGATTGGTTATCGAGCCAAGCTGATGTTGTTGTAAGATTTCAAGGAGGGCATAATGCCGGACATACACTAGTAATAGATGGTGTAACCTACAAGTTAAGACTATTGCCATCTGGCATAGTTAGAAAAAACAAAATATCAATCATCGGTAATGGTGTAGTAGTAGATCCGTGGGCTTTGCTTGAAGAAATAGAAGAAATAAAATCCAAAGGTATAAGTGTTGGGCCAGATAATTTAATTATAGCAGAGTCTGCTAATTTAATTCTACCATTTCATAGAGAAATGGATGAAATAAGAGAGGATGCAGCAGGTAAAGCAAAAATTGGAACAACTAGAAGAGGAATTGGTCCTGCATATGAAGACAAAGTAGGCAGAAGATCAATAAGGGTTATGGATTTAGTTTCAGAAAAAAACTTAAATCATAGACTTGAAACTGTATTAATGCATCATAACGCGATAAGAAAAGGTCTTGGAAAAGAAATTTATCAAAAAGATAAAATAAAATCTGATTTACTTAAGATAGCACCGAAAATTCTGAAATTTTCAAAACCGGTTTGGAAAAAAATTGATGAGTATAAAATTAAAAAAAAAAAAATTTTATTTGAAGGTGCTCAAGGAATTTTACTTGATGTAGATCATGGAACTTATCCATTTGTTACATCATCAAATACTGTAGCAGGAGCTGCAGCCACAGGAACGGGATGTGGTCCTAATTCGATAAATTATGTTCTAGGAATAACAAAAGCTTATACTACGAGAGTTGGAGAAGGACCGTTTCCAACTGAATTAAAAGATAAGATAGGAGAAGAATTGGGAATACGAGGAAAGGAATTTGGAACAGTAACAAGTAGAAAAAGAAGATGTGGATGGTTCGACGGAGTATTGGTTAGACAAACAATTAAAATTTCTGGAATTGATGGCATTGCATTAACAAAGTTAGATGTTTTAGATGAATTAGATGAAATTAAAATGTGTATAGCTTATGAACTTGAAGGAACTCAAATTGATTACTTGCCAGCAGCTGTTGATGAACAATTAAAGGTTAAACCTGTATATAAAATTTTTAAGGGATGGAAATCCCCAACTAAAGGAATTCAAAAATTTGACCAACTACCAGATAACGCTAAAATTTATATTAAAGCACTAGAAAAGTTTATAGAAACTAAAATTTCAAGTATATCCACAAGCCCTGAAAGAAACGATACAATTTTAATTGAGAATCCTTTTAAGCTTTAGTTTGCTGGTAAAAGATTTTTAGATTTTGCAGAGTTAAGCATATGTTTTTGAAGTTTTTCAAATGCTTTGTTCTCAATTTGCCTAATTCTTTCTCTACTTATTTTAAATTTTTTGCTTAAATCTTCTAAAGTTACTGGATCATCAGTTAATTTTCTTGAATATAAAATTTCTTTTTCTCTACTATTTAAGATTTTAATTGAGTCTTGTAAAAGATCTTTTCTTTGCTCCATTTCTTCATTTTGTGCAATTTTAAGCTCATGATCCATACTTTTGTCTACAACCCAATCCTGCCATTCATCTCCATCTTCTCCGATTGGAGCATTCAAAGATTGTTCCTTTCCAGATAAACGTCTATTCATAGAAACAACCTCATTTTCACTTACATTTAATACATTTGCGATTTTTTTTACATGCTCATCTTTTAAATCACCTTCAGTTTTTGGCGAAATCTGATTTTTAATTTTTTTTAAGTTAAAAAATAATTTTTTTTGAGCTGTGGTAGTTCCAATTTTTACAAGACTCCAAGATCTTAATATATATTCTTGTATCGATGCTTTAATCCACCACATTGCATAAGTAGCTAATCTAAAACCTTTTTCTGGTTCAAATTTTTTAACAGCTTGCATAAGGCCCACGTTACCTTCAGAAATCATTTCATTTAATGGAAGACCATACCCCTTGTACCCCATAGCAATTTTTGCAACCAACCTAAGATGGCTTGTAACTAATTTTTCTGCAGATTTGACATTCCCTGTAGATTTCCAGTTTTTAGCAAGCATGTACTCTTCTTCAGCATCAAGCATAGGAAACTTTTTAATCTGATCTAAATATGCACCTAGTCCACCTTCGTTTGATAGTACAGGAAATTTCATCGACGATGTATTCATGAAATATTTATTTAGTTAACTTTTTTAATTTTACAATACTTTTATTTGCAAGCATTTCTTAGTTTTTTTACAAGAATATTAAGATTATTTGGTAATTTTACGTTGAATTCCAAGCTTTTGCCCGTTGTGGGATGGACGAAGCCCAGAGTTTTAGCATGAAGAAACTGTCTATCAAAACTAAAAATTATTTCTTTAAGAGAAGAATCTATATTTTTTAATTTTTTATATTTTTTTTTATATTTTTTATCTCCAAGTATACTATTACCTTTATAATTCATGTGAACCCTAATTTGATGTGTTCTCCCGGTTTCAAGTTTACATTCTACAAAACTAAAAGTAGGAGTTTTATCTCCCTCGAAAACTTCAATAGTTTTATAATTTGTAATGGCAACTTTTCCTTTGGCCAAACCTACTTCCATAAGTTGTCTATTTTTAGAACTTCTTTTAATAAGAGTTTCAATTCTACCCCTTTGAGGTCTTAACTTGCCCCATATTAGAAGCTGATAAATTCTCTTTATTGAATGTTTTTTAAATTGTTTAGACAAGTGTTCATGTGTAAAATTATTTTTTGCAATGACTACCAAACCAGATGTTTCCTTATCAATTCTATGTACTATACCAGGTCTTAATTCATCTCCTATGTTTGATAAACCTCCTGTATCATAGTTTATTAAAGCATTAACTAATGTATTATCATAATTACCAGGACCTGGATGCATTGATATCCCAGAATTTTTATTTATAACCATTAAATCACTATCTTCAAAAACTATATCTAATTTATAGTCGTAGGGTTTTAGTGAAGTTTTGTGAGGTTCAGGAATTTCAAGTTTAATTTTATCTCCTGTAAATATTTTTTTTGATGGATTAAGAACTAATAAATTATTTACTTCCATTTTTTTTTTTAAAATCAAATTCTTAATTCTCGTTCTGCTTAGTTTTTTTTCTTTATAAGCTAAAAACTGATCAACTCTTTGATTACTTTCGTTGTTTTTAACAATTAAATTAATGATATTTTTCATAAATTATAATATTAATACTATATGCGCTTGTAGCTCAACTGGATAGAGCGCCAGATTTCGGCTCTGGAGGTTCAGGGTTCGACTCCTTGCAGGCGCACCAA
>MDTA01066422.1_pt1 | contig 18320 bp, 18 predicted proteins | sample 811151 | NCBI WGS metagenome assembly MDTA01 (sample SAMN05326648, study PRJNA326480) | marine metagenome | isolation source: seawater | place: Indian Ocean: South | collected 2010
ACTAAACCATTAATAATGGATGTGGATACAGGTGGAAAATTAGAACATTTTGAAATTAATGTTAAAACAATTCAAAACTCTGGTGTATCGGCTCTAATAGTTGAGGATAAAAAAGGTTTAAAAAAAAATTCGTTATTTGGGCTAGACGTAAAACAAGAACAAGATAGCATAAAAGCTTTCTCTAAAAAAATACAAATCGGAAAAAAAGTTAGTAATTCGGAATTTATGATTATAGCCAGAGTTGAAAGTCTAATTTTGAATAAAACTGTTTCAGACGCTTTTAAAAGAGCCAAAGCATATATTTCTGCTGGTGCTGATGGTATAATGATACATAGCAAACAGAAAACACCAAAAGAAATTTTTCAATTTTCAAAAATTTTCAAAAAAAAATTTCCCAATGTTCCGTTAATAGCAGTTCCGTCAAGTTATAACAAAGTTACCGAGAAACAACTCATGGACAATGGTTTTAATGTGGTAATATACGCAAATCATTTATTAAGGGCATCCTACCCAGCAATGAAGAAAACCATTACAAGTATACTAAAAAATAAAAGATCATATGAAATTGATAATGAATTAATGAGTATAAAACAAATTTTAGAGTTAATTCCTGGTACAAAATAGTTTGATGATAAAAATTGATGAAATTACAACAGTATTAAGAAATAATAATATAGAGTTTATTTCAGGCGTTCCAGACTCTATTTTTAAAGAACTGTGCTTAGAATTCGAAAATAATTTTAATTCTAAGCATATTGTGGCTGCTAACGAGGGATCGTCTATTGGTTTAGCAATTGGATATCATTTGGCATCAAATAAAGTGCCTATTGTTTATTTGCAAAATTCTGGACTTGGCAACATAATTAATCCAATAACATCGTTAGCAAGCAGTAAAGTTTATAAAATCCCAATGATACTAATAATTGGATGGAGAGGGGAAATGGTGGGAAAAAAACAAGTTAGCTATGAACCTCAACATAAAGATCAGGGAATGATTACACAAAAAATGCTTGAGACAATAAATATAAAGTACAGAATATTAGATAAAAAATCAAATTTTAAAAAAATTTTCTCTAATTTAAAAAAAGATGCGATTAAGTCATCTCGACCTGTTGCTTTGCTCGTCAGAAAAAATACTTTTGATAAATCTTCTTATAAAAAAAAAAATAATTATAAAAAAAAGTAAATTATTTTCAAGAGAGGAAGCATTATTAACTCTTATAAAAAGCATACCAAAAAAAATTCCTAAAATTTCTACCACCGGCATGCTCTCAAGGGAATTAAATGAATTTAATCTAAAATATAAGTCAGAAAAGAATACTTTTATGTGTGTTGGTGGCATGGGTCATGCTATATCAATTGCAACAGGTGTCGCGTTTAAAAAAAAAACTAAAGTGTTGTGCCTTGACGGTGACGGCGCTATTACCATGCATTTAGGAGCTTTATCTACAAGTTCAAAAATTAATAATATGATACATGTTGTTTTTAATAATGATTCTCACGATTCTGTAGGTGGTCAAAAAACTGCATCAAGCGGGACTGATTATTATAAAATTGCTAAATTAATGGGTTATAAATACTCTAAACGTGTCAAAAATAAAAAAAGTTTAAATTTAGCAATTATTGAAATTTTAAAAAATAAACAAAGTTCATTTTTAGAAATAATTTGCACAAAAGGAAGCAGATCTAGTTTATCTAGACCAAAAAAAGATATGACTACTTATAAAAAAATGTTTAAAAATTTTTTAAAATATGAAACAAGATAATACAAATATAAATCAATTTGTTAGATTACAAAATTCAAAAAAAAAATTATTAACACCAGGACCGGCTAGTTTATTAGTCGAAAATCTAATTGGTATTGAACCTTGCTTTGGAAGGGGTGATTTAAAATATGAAAAGGTTGAAAAAACTGTTTTAAATGCTCTAAAAAAAATTTCAGGTCATAAAAAAATTGTAAGACTACAAGGCTCTGCAAGTTTTGCTTTAGAGGTAATGATATTAAATTTTTTAAGTGGAAATATTTTAGTAGTCAAAACTGGAGTGTATTCTGACAGAATTTATAAAATGTGTGTTTTTGCCAAAAAAAATTTTAAAAATATTAAAAAAATTGAATATATTGATTGGAAAAAAATTAATAATTATAATAGAAAAACTAATTGGATATTGGCATGCTATGTTGAGACAAGTGTAGGTTTAAAATTGCCTATTAAAGAACTCTATAACTTAAAAAAAAGACTTAAATGTAAACTAGCACTGGATGCAACAGCGTCAATCGGTCTTGAAAAGAACCACAAATTTGCAGACATAATTGGCTACAGTTCTTGCAAAGGATTATTTGGTCTTACTGGTGCAGGCTTCATTTCTTTTAACGATTACCCAAAAAATAAAATTAATAGTTTTAATTTAGATTTCCAAAATCACAAATATAAAAAAATGACAGGCCCTTATCATGCAATATGTTCTTTAGTTAATGTACTTAAAAATCATAATAAATTTAAGCAAAGCGTTATAATAAACAAAAATAAGATACTGAAAGAAATGTCGAAACATTTAGTTCTTAAAAAAAAATATCAACCTCTGATATGCACACAACTTGATAAAAAAATCTCATCAAAAAATAAAAAAACTATTTTTTATAAACCAAGAATAGATATTAAAGGATCAATAGTATGTCATCTTGGAGAAATCCACTTAAAAAATAAAGCGAAGGGTGAAATTATAGACGATTTATTTATTAAATAAATTTTATGATAAATTTTAAATATTTTAAAATTAAAAATTTTCTTAAACTAGATTTTAGATGGAAATTAAAAAGAATTGGAAAACACTTAGGCATAAATATTTACCCAAATTTTTTTGAATTTAAAGGGTTAAAGGGATTATATAACAAATTAATAATGAATTTACTTTTTAGATCTCTAACTTCTGAAAAAAAAAAACTAATTTTTGAAGAAATCAGGAGAATTACTGTAAATAATCCTCACGAAAAAAAATTATTAGTATCACCACCATCTTCAGGAAGTAATTATTTAAGGGGAATATTTTCAAGTTATTGCGAATTATATTACAAAATTGGAAATGGAATTCCAAAATTTAATAGTTTAAATAATAAATTTATTTTTTCTTTTAGTCCAATAAAAGTAGATACAATGTTTCATCAATTAAATTTACAGATTGTAAAAGAAAAGTTCAGGGAAAAATTTTTATCTGATGATGAATTTCAAAAAAAAATGGTAATTTTTTCCAGATATCCATTCATCCAGTCTGATTTATTTAAATTTGATTTCGAAAAAAAAATTATATTAATAAGGGAACCTTATGATTGGATTATTTCTAGATATACACAATTTGAAAAAAATAGTTTTTACCAAGAGGGTAAAATTAATAAAAAACTCATTATAGATGAACTGAGAAGGTTAAATAAATTTATTGTTTTTTGGAAAAATAATATTTTAGAAAAAAAAGGTAATTTTTTAGTTATTAAATTCGAAGAAGTTATAAAAGATCCAAAAAATTGCGTATTAAAAGTATTAAGTTTTTTTGATTACGATGTCAACAACCACAAAATAATCGATAGATCGCTAGAAATAAATTCTAAAGAATTTGTGCTTAAAGATCATGGGGTAAATTTTACAGGTACACGTTTTAAAGATCCAAACCAAAAAAAAAAGAATTCTGAAAAAATAAAACTTTTTACTGAGGAAACAATGAAAAATTTAAATATAATGAATAATTACAGAGATTTGATAAATATTTCTAAACAATAGTTTATTTAATTATATAAGATGGTCTAACAAAATAATTAAAAAATTTTATTTTCTTATTATGCTTTTTTAAAAATTTTTTAATAACTCTGGTTTCCCCCTCATAAAATGTTCCATCTTTTCCGGTTCCACCATAATTATCAAAAACTATAGCCCCACCTTTTGATACATTGTTATATAAATAATCTAACGCACACTCAGTCGGTTCAACAAATGCTAAATCAATGTTTAAGAAACTTATTTTAGTATTTTTGTTTTTTTTTGCAAACTCAGGTATTGTTTTAAGAACATCCCCTTTAATTAATTTTATATTTTTAATTTTTTTTTTTTTAAATACTTTGTACATTTGATTTTCCGAAATCGAACTATGACCAGCAGTTTTTACCCAATGCTCTCTGTGCTTTTTTTCATTTTTAAAGGATGTATTTGGATATATGTCAGCAAATATATCAAAACCTATTAATTTACATCTTTTTTTAAACAATTCCCTGAAGAGAGCTAATCTTACGAAAGAAGTCCCTTTAAATATTCCACATTCAACTATGTCCCCTTTTATTTTTACAATCTTTTTAAAAATTTCATAGTGTATTAAAAATTTTGATAATCGCTCTCTATTCATTTGTAGATTAAAGTCTGTCTCAGAGTCATACATTGATTGAGACGTAAATTTAGGTAATTTTATCATTTAACTATCTTATCTTTGAATTTTTCCATAACTTCAATACTTAATTTATTAATACTTTTTTTGAAATCATTATTTATAGTTATATGAGGATTTTTTGGAAAAGAAGGCTTAATATCCTTTCCAACAATATTTTTACTACTTAAATAGAAGTTCCTTTTTTTTCCAAAATCCATAATGTCTTTAACAGAAGTTTTAATGTGAATTTTAATTAAATTGTCAATATTTTTAGACCATACATCTATAGCAAGACGGTTCAAAAAAATTGTTGGATAAATCACATTTATATCATTTTTTAACATTAAATTTAAAATTTCTAGTTTAGGATAAACCGACCTATCCCTCTCTTTTTTGGTATAACCAAAATTAATTTTAACTTTTTTAAAAAAGTTTCTTAAGTAATCCCCGTCTAATAATATTGTTTTACCAATTAAACGCTCGATTTTTTTTTTAATTTTTTTTGATATATCAGTTTTTCCAGCCCCTGAAAAACCATAAATTATGATACACCAACCATATTTAGAATTTTTTTTTTTCATTAATTAATATTCATTATTTAGAAAATAATGTAAAAGTAATCTTCTTATAATTTAATTATAATGAAATATAAACAAAAAAAACCAATTGTATATTGTGCTATGAGCGGAGATATAATTCATCATGGACATATCAATATTTTAAAAATCGCTAATTCTTATGGTTATGTTGTTTTAGGAATTCTTACTAATAAAGCAATATCAGAATATAAAGATACACCGGTTACAACTTTCAGGCATAGAAAACTTGTTTTTGAATCTGTAAAGTATGTAAATAAAATAATACCTCAGAGAACTCACGATTACACATACAATTTAAAAAAATTAAAACCTAAATATGTTATACATGGAAATGATTGGAAAAAAGGTTCTCAAAAATCAGTGAGAAAAAAAGTAATTAATGTTTTAAAATTATGGAATGGGAGACTTATAGAGCCTAAATATACAAAAAAAATTTCTTCAACTATACTAAAAAATAAAATTAAGAAAAAAAAATAAATGGAATATATAAAGAAATCTAACTTAAATAAAATTGCTAAAGTTTTATCACTAAAAAAATACAAAAAAATATTAGTTGTTTCAGGTGCAAAATCTTATTATTCGACCAAATCTGATAAAATTATTAAAAATTTGATTAAAAAAAAACAAAATAAATTATTCCTTAAAAAAAGCAAAATACCTGAATATCATGAGTTAAAAAAATTAATTAAAGATATAATTAAATATAAACCAAATTTAATTCTATCCTGCGGAGGTGGTGCAGTATTGGATTTATCAAAAGTTGCAAATTCTTTAGCTTATGAAAAAAGTATTAAAAAAAAGATAAAGTCAAACAAATATCAATTAAAAAATTACTGCGATTTATTTGCAATACCAACCACTGCAGGAACCGGAGCTGAAGTGACAACAAACGCGGTCATATATGTGGATAATATTAAATATAGTATTGAAGGTGAGTTAATAAAACCAAAATACATGGCCCTAATGCCAGAATTGGTTGTTCTTAATAAACGAAAAGATATCATAAGTTCCTCTGCTTTTGATAGCTTTGCCCAGTCAGTTGAATCCATGTTTTCAAATAGATCAACTAAACAAAGTTTAAATTATTCAAAAAAATCAATTATTTTATTTATGAAAAATTATAAAAAATTTATAAAATTAAAATCTTTAGAAAGTGGATATAAAATGTCGCTATCTTCATATTACTCAGGCAAAGCAATTTCTATCTCAAAAACAATTGCTCCACATGCTGTTTCATATCCATTTACCTCATATTTTAATATTAATCATGGCCATGCTGTTTCATTGACATTTGACACTATTATTGAACATAATTATATAAACGTTAAGAACTCAATTGCACCTTATAATTTACAAAAAAGATACGAAATTTTATTCGATTTACTAAAAATAAAAAATATTAAAAGTTTTAAAAAAAAAATTTTATCCATTAAAAAAGATTTATCTTTAGAAAATAAATTATCAAAGATTAACAAGAGAATACCAAAAAATTTAAGTCTTATTTTAAAAAATATTAACACTCAAAGATTAAAAAATAATCCAATTAAAATTTCCAAACAGGATATACATCAAATTCTTAAAAATATTATCTAGTATTAACCGCTTAGGGATTTACTATTTTTGTTTAAACTTTCGTCTTTATCTTTAAAATATCTTTTATAACTATTTATATTTGAGTTTGAATAAGTGTAATACAATATCATTCTAGATTTATTTGAATTATTTTTCTTAGATCTGTGTGGACATTTATTAGAAAAGAAAACAACATCACCAGGTTCAAGATTTATTTTTTCAAATTTTAGTTTTTTTTCAAATGATCTTAATAACTCAGGAGAACCATCCTGATTTGTGTCAAGTAATAAATTATTAAAGTTCTTATTTTGAATTTTAGCAATTTCTATTGTTCCATTCTTAGTATTACAAGAATCGATTGCGACTAAAGCATTAACAAAATAATCTGCGTACTCATACCAACCCCTCTTTTTTTTGTAATGTTTATCTAAAAAATAAAATGTTCCATCGTAATGAGCTTTAAAACCAGCTCCTCCTGAAGGTTTTAAATTACATTTATCTTTAAAAATTTCTAAATTTCTTCTTAAAATTTTAAATATTAATTTTTTAATTGTAGTATTAAGTTTTTTTAGATTTTTTGTTTTATTATAAATTTTTTCAATTCTTCTTAATTTATTAAATTTATCTTTATAAGATCCTTTTTTTTTTATTTTATTAATGTCTTTTTTAATTTTATTTATAAAATCTTTCTTAAATACTTGATTAATTTTACAGTAACCAATTTTTTTGAAGATTTTGTTATCTTCAGTAAAATTATTTTTTTTAGTAGCATGCATCTTAGATTCCTTCTCACTCATTACGAATTTTTAACATTATTAATTATTTTTTTCATCTTTCTTAATAAATTTATATAACTTGCATGATTAAAATTAATCAATTATACGATGTTCAATCAAGATTAATAATAAAAATAATTAAAAATTTATGAAAATATTACATATAAATGCGACCGATGAAGGCGGAACATTTAATTTAATGCTAGATATACATAAAGCTTTAATAAAAAAAAAAATTGTAACAAAAATTTATCTTCCTCAGAAAAAAAAATATTTCCCTCAAAAAAAGAATATTTCGAATTTTTATTTTCCAAATAATTCACTATTTGATTTACATTTTTATACAATTAATATTTTAAAAAGAATAATTAAAAAATACTTTTTAAAAGCAAAGCCAGAATCTACTGTTACATTAAGCTTGTTTGATTCATTTGGTTTAAAAAATATGGTCGACAAAATTAAACCTGATATTATTCATTTACATTGGCTGGGAAATGAATTTGTTTCTCTAAAAGATGTAATTAATTTTAAAATTCCAATAGTGTGGACCTTGCATGATTTATGGTTAGTTAACCCCTATCATCATTATGCTAATGAGCAAAACAATAATTTCTTTAGTAAAATTTTGACAAGATATCAGTTAGATAAAATAAAAAAAATTTTAAAAAAAAATATTAATATTATCCCTACGTCAATTTGGTCTGAGAACAAATTAAAAAAAAAGTTTGAATTAGACTCTAATAAATACACATATATTCCTTGCGGTATTAATTTTAACAAATTTTATCCAATGTCAAAATTACAATCAAAAAAAAAGTTGGGTTTAGAAAAAAAACCAGTTATTCTCTTTATAGCATTTGGAGTTAATAATCCGAGAAAAGGATTCCAATTTTTAAAAAAATCGTTAAAATTTATAAAGCATGATTATCAATTATTAATAGCCGGTGATACAAAACCATTGAATTTTGATGGTAAATATAAATTTGTTAAATTGCCAAAAAGTTTTAATATGAGAAGACTAGTATTTAATTCAGCAGATATGTTGATAGTCCCAAGCACTCATGAGGCTTTTGGTTTAGTTTCTATAGAAGCGGCAGCTTGTAATACTCCAGCCATTGTATTTAATGATACAGGACTGGAGGATCCAATAAAACATAAAGTCAATGGCTATGTTGCTAAATATAAAGATGTTAAAGACTTAGGCAAAGGAATAAATTGGATATTGCAATCAATTAAAAAAAAACCTACGAAATTTAATAATTGTAGAAAAAAAGCAATAAAGAAATATGATATAAATTATCTTGCTGGTAAATATATTTTAACATATAAAAAATTATTAAATAATAAATACTAAAAAGTTTTATTTTATAATGAGCTGGAAAGAAAATATTTAAATTTTCTTTTAAAATCGAGAAGAAAAGATCTTATGTAAGAAATTTTGAATTTTGGTTCCTCCAAATTTTCTAATTTGTTTTCTTCGACCACATTATTTATAGTATTAAATATATAAACCGCGCTATTATCTATATTAGAAAAATAATCTGTTTTTTTATTTTTTATATTTTTTAAAAATTCATCATAATTCAAAATTATCTGTTTAATTTTATTTTGAAGATTGGATCTAAACGTATAATTACATATATCTTCATTTCTTTTTACATATCTGGCTTTCGAGCTATTGCTAGATCTCATTAGCCAATCATGGCAGCTCAAGGTTGGTATGTCAAATAATAGCGCTTCATAAATCAAGCTTGATTCATCAGTTATTAACAAATCTATGTTGTTAAAAATATCAAAAATATTTTTTTTGGAATTATGAATTTTAAAATTTTTTTTAATGTTATTTCGAGTAAAAATTAACATTTTTGCAATATTTGACCTGATGTCTTTATGTTTTATTCTCTCAAAATGCTCATTCCAGGGTAAATGTTTTATTTCTATAATCACATCTAAGTTTTTTATCGAATTTATTACATCAAAACCTTTGTCATCATTTTCAAAACATGGAGCATATAAAATCTTAAATTTTTGTTGTTTTGTTTTATTTTTATTAAACTTTTCTTTAATAATTTGTGTTTTTGGCCAACCTCCTGTGATAATTCCATACTTTGGTAAAGCAGATTTAAACCATGTTGACGATTGCCACATATCTCTCCATTTTTTTCCAGGCAAGAATCCTAAATCAAACTTATCCCAGGGTTCTTTATACCAAAAATTTGGCCAAAAAAGTTTTCCCTGATCCATACCACCTAGAGATATAATAGAAAATTTTGAATTTACATTTTTCACATGAGTAGAAGGAGAGCAGTAGTAACCAATTTCTGAATTTTCACTAAGATTATTGGTGACTCTTACCTTATATTTATTCTCTTTAAAAATTTCATATAAGGGACTTATTAATTGTCTTTCTGGAATATCTTCACAATAAAAGGTTATATTTTTTTCTAATTTTAAATTTATTTTTTTCATCCATTAAATCAGCTTTTTAAAATGATTTAGCCATTAATTTAATTTTTTCTCTACCTCGTCAATCATTTTATTTAACATTTGTTTTTTGGTAAATTTATGTGTTTCTATCAAAATAGAGTCTTTAACTCTAATTAAGGGGCTATGAACTCTATTTTTGTCTAATTTTGTTCTCAATTTTAATGAATTTTTTATTTTATTTAAAGGAACTTTTTTTTTTAAATCTTTCCATCTTCTGTAGCTAGCCACGTCTATTTTACATTTAAAGTAAAAGGCTACATGATACTTTGGATTCTTACTTAAGATTTTACTAGCAATATCTCTTCCTTCAACACAAATACGCTTATTCCTCTTAATTATATTTTTTTGAATTTTGTTTATTAATAATCTTATTTTTTTCTTTTTGGCTAAATATCCTACATGTTCGCTTATTTCTTGAGAATGTAAATTTTTTTTAGAAATTTTTCTGTAAGATATTTTATCAAATTTTCTTTTTAGAAAATAAATAGTTTTTTTAGGCTTATGCTTCAATATTAGCATGCTAGCATAACGATAAAGCAATCCTGAGTTTATTAATAATAATTTATATTTTCTCGAGATCATTTTTGCTCCAGTACTTTTCCCGCTAGCTGCCTCTCCATCACAAGCGATAATAAGAGGTTTTTTATAGTTATTTCTGTACATAAAATTTCATATACTTACTATATAATATTAATTAAACAATATTTTAGTAAATGCGTTGTAGTGATACAAAAAAGAAAATTTTTTTGTTTCTTTTTTTGTTAAGATTTTTTTCTTTAACTTCTCATTGTCACTATCCTTCATAAATTCCTCAAATTTTAATAAAAATTCTGAAGAATTATTATTTTCAAATAAATAACCACCTCTACCACTTTTTAAAAACTCTTTAGGTCCATTTTTGCAATCCGATGAAATAATATTAACATTACATGCTGCCGCTTCGACTATTACAAAACCAATTTCTTCCCATAGCGACGAAAGAATAAAAACCTTTGCATTTTTTAAATATTTATAAACATTTTGCTGAAAACCTTCCAAGATAACTTCATTTTGTAAGTTTAAATTAATAATTTGTTTCCTAATTTTATCTTTTAATTCCCCCTCGCCAACTATAACTAACTTAATATCCTTGAATTTTTTTTTTATAAATTTGAAATTATTTATTACAAAAGAAAAATTTTTTTGTTTTGTTAGTCTTCCAATACACAGTATATAATTATTCTCTTTAAAACGTTTAGATAATTCACCAACATTTTTTAATTTAGAAATTTCTTTATAACTAATTACAGGATCATAAAGAACACTCATTTTTTTTTCGTCAAAAATGTTAAGCTTCCTAAATTGTTCATATAAATCATTAGATGGAAATGTGATCTTATGAATTTTACTAGAGACCAATTTCCAAAAAAACTTTCTAAGGAAGTTCATCTTTGGATACCCGGAAATTCTTAATATTAATTTTGTTTCAAAATTAAAAATTATTTTTAAAAACAATGGCAATGATGTAATCAATTGAACTATTAAATAATCTGGTTTTTCGGTATTTAACATTTTTTTAAGAGGCCATAAACAATAGAGAAAAATAATAATGTAAGTAAATCTACTAAAAATATATCCACCTTGAGGTAAGTATTTGTAAATTTTTAATTTATTAAGATCTATAAATCTTGAATTGTTGCTATGCTTGTTCCACTCACCTACTGAATTAATAATTTTAGTTTTGATGTGATTTTTAGAATAATGTTCTAATATATATGCTGAATTTAGTACAGCTTTTATAGTGCCAATGTTGCCTATCCAAGGCGCCCAATAAAAAACTTTCATAAACAAATCTAATATTTAAACCTTTTTATTATTCAATTTTTTAATTATATATCTATATTAAGAGTTACCAAAATACATATGTTTATTATCATTAATGTTAAAAAAAAATAACAAATCAAAAACATTGATAATATACGCTCCATTTATAGGAGTGGGTGGTATAGAAAAAAATTTAGTCCTTTTAACCAATTATTTTACAAAAAATATCAAAAATATTGCTTTAATTACATGGAATAAAGAGGATAAAAAATTTTTTAATAAACAAGTTAAGATTATTTGTCCAAATTTTTTTTTTTCAAAATTTAAAAATAGATATATAAGAAATCTAATCAGTTTATTTTTGCTGATAAAATGCTTAAAAAATTTCCAAAATTGTTTAATTTTTTCGTTTCAATCAAATTTATACGCAACAATAATTGCAAAATTATTTAATGTTAAAAATATAATAAGAATTGCATCGTATGGATGGATGTTAAATACTTTTAAAAGGATTATATTCAAATTAATACTACCGCTACCTAATGAAATTATTGTAAATAGTTTTGAATTAAAAAACCACTTAAAAAAAAAATTAAATATAAACTCAGTTTGTATTTATAATCCACTTGATATAAAAAAAATTAATAAGTTAAAGAAAACAAAAAAAAAACTTTACAAAAAAAGTGTTAAAATTTTAAAAATTCTATTTATAGGCAGACTCGTAAATGTTAAAAATCCGATTATGTTTTTAAAAGGATTAAATCTTGTAAATAAAAAAATAAATTATCAAGCCTTAATGATTGGTGATGGCAGTCTCAAACACAAAGTAAATAAATATATTTCAATTAATAATTTAAATAAAAAAGTTAAACTCCTAAAACATAATTTAAATGCAATGCAATATTTGAACCAATGTGATTTATTAATATTGACCTCTAACTATGAGGGATTGCCCAATGTTTTAATAGAGGCCCAGTATCTTAAAAAATATATAATATCAACAAATTGTAATACTGGACCAAATGAAATTCTTAAAAATGGGAAACTAGGTAAATTAATTGAATTAGGTGATTATTTTAGCTTAAAAAGAGAAATTGAATATTTTTATAATAACAAAAACTCCATAAAAATAAAAAATAAAATCAAAAATGGTTTTAAATGTATACAAAGATTTAATTACGAAAAAAACTGTCAAAAATATCAATATATAGTCAATAAGCATTTATAAAATGACAAAAAAAAATTTAGTTTTTATTTTACCAAATTTTTCATTTGGAGGGGCAGGTAAATCCTTATTAAACATTTGTAAAAATTTAAATAAGAAAAAATACGAAATTTATGCGTTATCTTTAAACAAAAATTATTATAAAAAAGAGCTGAGTAATTATTGTAAAGAAGTTGTAGAGATTAAATCGCCAAGCACTTTATTTTCATTAAAAAAAATTAATAAATATCTTTCTGATTTTGATAAAAACAACACTATAATAATTTCAAACATTAATTACGCTAATGCACTTTTTACAATCTATTTTAAAATTATTAATAAATTTAAAATAATATTAGTTGAACGAACTCCATTACAAGAATTATTTATATATTTCGGTTTCAAAGACTTTGTAAAAAAGTTTGTTATTAAAATTATAGCAAAAATTTTTTATAGATATGCAGATGATATTATAGCAAATTCAAAAAAAACAGCTTCTGATTTCACAATTTTTACGAGGAAAAAATGTAGATATATATATCCTCTTACCCTAGATAATATTATAATGGCTAAAAAAAAAACCCTAAAAAAAAATCAAAAAATTAACATTTTAACAATAAGCAGATTATCTAAGGAAAAAAACTTATTAGAGCAACTCAAAGCTATTAAAAATTTGAAAAGTAAAAGATTTATTCTTAATATTCTTGGTGATGGTGATCAAAAAAACGAGATAAAAAAATATATTAAAGACAACAATATTAACGCAAAAATTTATAAATATTCTGATCAAAAAAAACTAGAACTTTTTAAAAAAAGTAAATTATATATTTGTAGTTCTTTGTTTGAGGGTTTCCCAAATGCTGTTGTTGAAGCTATAAACTATAATTTACCAATAATTTCCTCAATAAATCATGGTGGCATTAAAGAGATAATTTTAAATGGGCGTGGCGGTCAACTATATTATAGTGGAGATGAGAAGGGACTTATAAAAAAAATTATGAATATAAAAAATAATTATAACCTTAATGCAAAAAAAGCATTATATTCAAAAAGATTCTTAAGTAGATTTACAAAATTGAATATTAAACAATATGAAAAAATTTTCGATAAAACTTGATTTCAGAATTTTAATTTATTTATACAATTTTCTATTTTTATAAAACCAGTCGTGTGTATTTTTTAATGCTGAATAAATTTCTTTATATTTCTGATTTTTGATAATATTATTTAATTTTCTGTTGCAACCATGTGTTTTATATACGTCAGCCTTTTGAAATCCTCTTTTTTTTATTTTAATTTTAGGTGCTATTTTTTCAAAAAAATTAATAATTTTAATTAAACCTAATGGATTATTTGAGCAAATGTTGAATATTTCATTTTTTTTAAAATTTTTTCTCCTTAATTTCATTAAAATATTAGTTACATCGTCAATATATGTGAAATCTCTAATATGCTTTCCATAATTATTTAAATAAAATTTTTTGGAATTATAAACTGCATTTAAATATTTGATCATGAACATGTCAGGTCGTCCCCATTCACCAAAAACAGTAAAAAATCTTAATCCAACGCTTTTAAACTTATAATTTTCATAATACATATCTGCAATATTTTCATTCATATTTTTTGTCATTCCATAAAAGTTTTTTGGATTAAGTTTTTCTGTTTCTTTTAATGGAAAATTGTTATTATCACCATAAACAGAACTAGATGAAGCATAAAAAAATTTCTTTACTCTTTTCTTTTTTGAAATTGATATTAAATTCATAAATCCTTCTATATTTGATTTTATATATGCTTTTGGATTTTTCTCAGAGTATCTTACACCTGCTTGAGCTGCAAAATTATAAACCTCCTTAAATTTATATTTTTTAAAAAGATTTCCTAACTGAGAAGCATTACTTAAATCTAATCTATAAAATTTAAAATTTTTAAACTTCTCAATTTTTCTTAATCTTGCATTTTTTATTTTAATTGAATAATAGTTGTTAATGTTATCTATACATATTATGTTGGTCTTAATCTTTTTCTCTGCTAATTTTTTACAGAAACTATATCCAATAAATCCTGCTGCGCCTGTAATTAAAATAGCCATTGTTAAATTTAAACATTAGTATAAGTTATTTATTTGTCTATCAAATAAATAATTAGTATGAGCAATAAAATTTTACCATGTGTTATAGGACTAGGTTACGTTGGACTTCCTGTTTTTGTTAGATTAAATAAAAAATATAAAACAATTGGCTTTGATACAAATAATAGTAGAATAATTTCGCTTAAAAAAAAAAAAGATACAAATAAAGAAATTCATTCTAAAGAATTAAAATTACATAATAATTCTAAAATTACTTCTAACATTAAACATCTTAAGAAATGTAACTTTTTTATTATTACGGTTCCAACACCGCTAAAAGGACAAAATATACCTGACCTAAGTCACTTGGAACAAGCATATAAAAATATTTCAAAATTTTTAAAAATTGGAGACGTAATAGTTATCGAATCTACCGTGTACCCTGGTGCATCAAGATATTTAGCAAAAAAAATTTTCGAAAATAAAACTAAATTAAAAATTAAAAAAGATTTTCATTTAGCTTACAGTCCAGAGAGAATTAACCCAGGTGATAAAAATCATCAAATACAAAATACTGAAAAAATTTTAGCTATTGAAACTAAAAATTTAAAAATAAAAAAGACTATTATCAATGTTTACAAATCGATAACTAATAAACTTAAAATCTCAGATTCATTAGAGGAAGCAGAAACCGCGAAAGTTATAGAGAATATCCAAAGGGACTTAAATATTGCTTTAATGAATGACATATTCATTTTTTGTAAAAAAATGAATCTGAATTATAAAAATATTGTTCAACTTGCTGGAACAAAATGGAATTTTTTAAAATTTGATGCTGGATTAGTTGGCGGACATTGTTTACCTGTTGATCCTTATTACTTAAGCTATATTGCAAAAAGAAATAATATATCTTTAGAAACGGTTTTAGCAGGTAGGTCTGTTAATCATAAATTAAAAAAATATATCTATAAAAAAATTGAAAAACACATTTTAAAGCTACAAAAAAAAAATAAAAAGAAATGTCGAGTATTAATTTCTGGTATAACATATAAAAAAAATGTTGCTGATATAAGAAACTCTTATGCATTAGAGATTTATTTAGATTTAAAAAAGTATTTTAAAAATATTTATGCTTACGATAAGTTTTGTAGTAAAGAAAATGCAAAAAAATTCGATATTTTAAATAAAATAAATATTAATTATGATCTAATTGTTTTTTTAGTTGATCATAATTATAACAAAAAATTATATAAAAGTGCTTTATTAAAGAAAATTGAGCTATACGATCCTTTTGGATATTATCAATAATAATGATCTTAATTAATAGTAAAAGAAAAAAAGTTTTTTTTTCAATAATAACTGTAACAAAAAATAGTCATTTAACTCTTCAGAGATGTATACAAAGTGTTAGAAGACAAACTTATAGAAATTATGAACATTTAATTATAGATGGGGGTTCTGATAAAAAAACTATTGAAATAATAAAAAAAAATTCAAATAAAATAAGTTATGCAATAACAGAAAAAGATAAAAACCTTTGGGAAGCAATTAATAAAGGAATAAAAGCATCCAAAGGAGAAGTAATATGTGTTTTAAATTCCGATGATGTGTTTTTTAAAAATGCACTTAAAATTGCACATAATTACTTTAAATCCAGAAAAATTGAGTATCTTTTTGGTTCAGTAATTAAAAATAAAGTTTATGGAAATTTCTATCCTGAGAAAATATATTATAAATTTAATATATTTCCATCTCATTCTATAAGTTTTTTTGTAAAAAAAAAAATACATAAAAAAATTGGTTTATATAATGACAACTTTCAAATTTGTGCTGATTATTATTTTATATTAAAATTAGTAAATAAAAAAATTGCCTATACTTGTTCAAAACCAAATGAAGTATTTGGAAGATTTGCTAAAGGTGGATTGTCCTCAAAGATTAATATTTTCAAAAAAATTTATTATGAGTCTAAAGTTAGAATTAATAATAATCAAAACTTTATATTTGTAATTTTGCTCGGAGTGCTACATTTCTTCAATTTTATTAGAAATAGATTGCTACTTTTCTTTGGAATAAAAAAATCACTGAATTGGTAGTTTTTAAATATGAAGACAAAGTATAAAATATATCTGGCTAAAATTATTTATTTTCTTGTGAAAATATTTATGCGAAAAGATAATATAATAGTACGAAGAAATGGTATAAATTGGTCGCTAGAGTTAAATGAAGGCATTGATTTAAGCATATTTATCTTTGGAAACTTTGAAAAATCTATTTTAGCTACCTCAAAAAAATTAATACAAAATGAAAAAATAGATATAATTGATATAGGATCAAATATTGGTGTTCATACTTTAAATTTCGCTATTAGTTTTAAAAATTCTAAAATTTATTCAATTGAGCCTACAGATTTTGCATTTAAAAAACTAAAAAGGAATTTATCCCTTAATCCATTGGTAAAAAATGTTTTAGCAAGTCAATTTTTTATATCTGAACAAAAACAAAAACCAGCAGAAATTTACTCGTCGTGGAACTTAGACCAAAATATTGAAAAGCATAAAAAACATCAAGGTATTAAAAAATCAACAAGTTTTGCCGAAACAATAACTTTAGATAATTTTATATTAAATAATAATATTAATAAAAAAACCTTAATTAAATGTGATGTAGATGGTTATGAACTTAATGTATTTAAAAGTGGAGAAAGTTACTTAAGTGAGCACAAACCTATTATTATTATGGAATTAGCACCTTATTTATATGGTGAAAATGGATACTCACTAAATGATCTTTTGGAATATATTAAAAAATTTGATTATAAATTTTATGAATTTAATAATATAAAGGAAATTCCAAACATTTTTGAATATGCTAGAAAAATCAATGACGGTTCGAGTAAAAATATAATCTTAAAATAATTAAATTATGAGTTACAAAAAAATAGATTTAGTAAGTGTAATTGTTCCTTATTTTAAAAATAAAAAATACATTAAGAATTCAATCACGTCAGTAATTAATCAAACTTACAAGAATTTGCAAATAATAATTATTTTTGACGAAAACACGAAGGAAAATCTAAATTTTATAAAAAAAATTTCAAAGATTGACAAAAGAATAGAGCTATTAGTAAATAAAAAAAATATTGGTGCTGGTTATTCAAGAAATAGGGGAATCAAGCATGCAGCAGGAAAATATATAGCATTTATAGACAGTGATGATATTTGGAATAAATATAAACTAGAAACGCAAATAAAATTTATGAAAAAAAATAATTATCCAGCATCTCATACTTCATATAAAATTATAAATATTAAAAACAAACTTATTTCCGTAAGATATGCAAAAACTTTAAATTATAAAAATTTGTTGCTATCATGTGATATAGGACTCTCTACAGT
>MDTA01197946.1_pt1 | contig 18320 bp, 15 predicted proteins | sample 811151 | NCBI WGS metagenome assembly MDTA01 (sample SAMN05326648, study PRJNA326480) | marine metagenome | isolation source: seawater | place: Indian Ocean: South | collected 2010
CAAAAGAGGTTATTTGGTTTTGGATGTCAAAAGAGGCCGAGCCGAACGTCGGTGCCTCAGATGGGGTTGGAAAAACAAAATATCACGCAACATTTTCAAAACAAGAGTTTGACATCAGAAGAAAATTTTATGATGAACATATAAAAGATAATACTACTTATGAGAAGCACAAGGGGATTATGACTGGGGCACCTGACACACCTAAATTACTACTAATTAAAAAACTTACTAAGATAAATGAGTATTTGGAACATTTTGAAGATGATTTACAGTTTAGAGCAAACACGGCAAGTTCAAATTTTTCAATATTAGAAAATTATATAGTAAACTATATAACTAATTCGAAAAACCAAATAGATTCTATAATTTTAAAAAATAGAGAGTCTACAATAGATTTCAGTACAAATTATGATAATATTGCAGAAATATACTTGATTGATAGAATAAGAACTAATTTAATTAGATTAAAAAGAAGTTATAATTATAATCTACAATTCGATTCTTATTTGAATAATTTATCACAATTACAAGCTGAACTAGACTACATATCTGAAGAATTTTTAAGCAATAATCTTAATAATTATTTCTCTCAAGAGAAGTTGAACAGTATCAACTATGTTAATAAAAATAAAAGAGAAATTATAGAAGCACTTAATAAAAAGATAAAACAAATAGAAAATGACATTAAAAAAGTTAAAGTTACTAGTTAATAAATTAACTATTATTTATCATTACTAGTTCAGTCTCCTTATATAACTGATTTGTAAAATCTTTCTCATCATTTAAATAACGATCATTAAACCTCTCAAATCTATCTTGTAAATCATCACTAAATTTATCTTCTACATGTTTCACTAAAGGACTCTCATTTAATTCACTATGTTTTTCATCAATTAAATCTAGTATAGTCGACTTACGATCAGCGTAAATCCATTTATCATTTTTAAGTACCTTTACATATGGCTGCTTCTTATTAGGTAACTTTATATTTTGATTTTCTGGATGGTCTTTATTAAAATGTGTATATTCAATTAACTTTGGGATGGCCTGAAAAGGTTCTTTTAATAATTTTATAAGATAATCCTTTGTTATATAATCTTTATTTTCAAATCCATAATTATTTATATGAATATTCATTGAATTATCATTATTACAATTAGTATTATTATTATTTGTATTATTACTATTACTATTATTAGTTGTATTATTATTAGTTGTATTATTAGTTCCATTATTAGTAGCAGTATTATTTTTCTGTTCTAGTAATATATTCATAGTTTCTACTAATTTATCAACCTTTTCTTCTAAACCTTTTATTTTTATATCTTTATTATTTTCATACTCTTCTTTTTTTTTACAACTTTTTAAATGCTTATTTAGATTACTATTTTTCGAGTAAATTTTAAAACAATATTTACATTGATTTTCACTACATATATCTTGTTTATTTGAAAATGGAGCCAAATGGAGCATTTTGGAGCCGGATTTTAGTGATTTTGGAGCCAAATGGAGCATTTTGGAGCCACTTTCAAAATCTGTTTGAAGCTGATTTGGAGCATTTTGGAGCATTTTGGAGCCATTTTGGAGCATTTTGGAGCTATTTTGGAGCATTTCGGAGCATTTTGGAGCACTTTCTATAATAGTTTCAAAACCATAATGTTTTTTAACTTCATCTATACTCATTGGTTCCAGTATAGATTCACATATATTTTTACGATTTAAATGGTTTTCTAAATGACATCTTTGTTTAAAATCCAAACCACAGCGTAAGCAAGAATATTTCATTATATTTATATATAAGATATAAATTTCTAAATAGTTTTATTTTATTATAATTTAACTAATTTTTAACTAATTTTTAACTAATTTTTAACTAATTAACTAATTTAGTGATCACTAATTTTTACCTAATTTTTAACTAATTTTTACCTAATTTTTAACTAATTTTTACCTAATTTTTTGAGGGGGGGGGGGATCATTTTTTTGAGCAGATTCATTTTCAAAAAATTTTTTCAAAAAATTTCAAATATTTTCAAAAAACTGCAAAAAAAACATTTTTTTTGATCATAATCAATAAATTACATATAATATATTAACAGTGTTATTAATAATTGTTTTTTTTTAAAAATATTTCAGTTTTTACCATTTTTTGATTTTTGTATTTTTTTTTATTTACATTTGTAACAATTTTATCTTAAGTTATAAGGTGAGCATTTCTGAAACTAGTTTTTTCTGGTAAAAAAAATAGACTACTTCCAGTAATTTTTTAGACTCGTGTTTATTAATCATTTTTTGATTATTTAATAATAGTTGTTTGATTATGGTATTAAATTTTATTCAAAACAGGTCAATATTATAAAAATCAAAATATCTACTAAAATTATTGACTAATTCCACTAAACTTTTTGACTCGTATTAAATAATGATTTATTGACTATTTATTAATAAGTTGTTGACTAAGGACAATAAAAAGGTCAAAAAAGGGTCCGGATTCCGATTTGTACAGTTTTTTGAACATTATTATGAACATTTTTGTAAAATTACAGCATTATCTGTATTATTGTAAGCAAGCTAAATAGAATATATATATAGGATTTTGATTATAGTGATTTTTTTGATTTAATTTTATAAAATTATTGAATTATTTAAAATATTATAAGCACTAACAGAAAAAATAAAAATTTGTATAGATGATATTACTATATTATCTAATAAAGTTACTATATTAACAGATAGATATAAAATAATTATTCTATATATATAAATAATTTTGTTAAATTTAAAGAAAAAAATTGATTAAAAAGATATGAAATAAAAGAATGTGTGATTTTGAGAAAAATAGTGTGCATGATATTTATGATAAGATTTCTGGGCATTTTAGCAAAACTAGAAAGATAGTATGGCCTAAAGTAAAGGAATTTATTGATTCATTTAGTAGTAATTCATTAATATTAGATATAGGATGTGGTAATGCAAAAAATATGGGAACGCGTGATGATTGTGAATATGTAGGAATAGATATGTGTGAGAAGTTGATGAAAGAAGGTGAGGAAAAGAAGAATTGTAGGTTTATTGTAGGTAATTGTTTGAAATTGCCATTTAAAGATGAAATATTTGATTATGCAATGTGTATAGCTGTAATTCATCATTTAAGTACAAATGAAAGGAGAGCAAAAAGTATAAATGAATTATGTAGAATATTAAAGAGGGGAGGTTATGGTTTGATATATGTATGGGCGTATGAACAGAAAAGATTTAAAAATGAAAAAGATCAAGATGTAGAAGTGAAATGGGTGTTACAGAAGAAATATAATAAAAATAGTATGAATGATGAAGTTTATTATAGATATTATCATTTATTTAAAGAAAATGAATTAGAAAAACTTATTTCAAATGAAGATGATTTAATAATAGTTGAAAAAGGCAATCAGTATGATAATTGGTATTGTGTAGTAAAAAAAAAGGATTAATATATATATAATAGTTTAAAAAGGTTATTATTAATATATGTATAGTAGCAATGGAGATAGAATTTTATAATAATTTGAATATTAGTAAGAAAAATAGTTTTGAATATCATATGAACTATTTACAAGAAAACATTGTAAGTTTTACTATGGAATCATATATAAAAAAAATAGTAGGTGAAGATTTTAAGAATGATTTTATGAGTATGAAAGATTTTAAGAGTCTTATTACAATTAGATTATATTCAAATGAATTTAAGATAGAAGAGAGTGAATTAAATGAAATATGTAATTTTATGAATAAGTTTGATTATATAAATAAAAATTATAAAACTATAGATGTGGTGGAATATTATAATACTAATATTAAGAGTAGTGTTAGTGAAATAAATAAAATATTTAAAAAAATTATAAGAGGAAATATAACTTCTGTATGTGATGGATATTGCAAAATATATTATAATGTAAGTAAGTTTTTGGAAAATGAGAATATTGAAGATAAAAATATGAAGATTGAGTTAGAATTATTTAGAGATCAGTATTATAATCTGATGAAACAGATACTGAAGAATGAGACTGATGATTATATTAAAGCGGAGAGTTCAAAATTAGAAAATAATAATGAGTATGATAGTTTTAGGAAAAATATATTTTTAGATAATTTAGAAAGAGATTTGACTGGTATTGAAAAAAAATATAATGGGATAGTTTATTTACTAGATATAATTAGAATAAAGTTATGTAATATAAGTCCAGTAAGTAAAAAATATGAATATATGAAAGATAGAATTAATGAAATTTTAGATATTAAATTTATTAAGCAAAAAATAGATAATAATGTATTTGATAAGTCTGAATTAGTAAATTTATTATCTTTTGTAGTTGAGAAGATAAGAGAATATCAAGATGAGATGGAAGATAAAGTATTAGATAAGTGGGTAGATGATATAATGAAAAATAAGGTAGGTGTAATGGATAATAGTAATATAAATAAAATACTACCTGAAATAATGGGTGAATTAATGGATAAATTGGAAAAAATAGAAGAAAAGGTTGTAAAATATCGCAAGACAATTTATGAGAATATTGAAGAAAAATAGAATTAAATGAAATAAACGATTTAAATAGATATATATATATAAAAAATAATGAAAAAGGTATTAGATAAATTGGGATATATATTTCCTAGTAAATACAAATTAGGTAGTGTATTATTTTTTTTATGTATATCTCCTGTATTAAATTATACTATGATTAATATATATTATTATAATTGTGGTGGATATATAGATGGTTATTATGATTTATTGAATTTAATAAATCCTTTTAATATTCAGAATCCATTATGCATATTATTATCAACTTTAATAACATCAAATATTTATATAGTTCAATATATAAATTATATAATATTATTATATATAATAGGATTAATATTACATTAGTATTTATTAGTAATAAGTCTCATAGAAACAGATTGTGCTTCTAATTCTTGTATAAATAATTTTGTACAGTATGGAATTCTAACTTCATCAAAATGGTATTGATTATTACAAGAAAAGCAATTATAAATTGTTTTTTTTGGATTAGCGATTGCAATTCTACCACACATTTTACAAACAAAACATTTATAATCATCAGATCTTAAAGTATATGATTCTTGTATAAATTTGGACATACCATGAGAGATAAGTGAATCGCGTTCCATCTCACCTATTCTTAAACCACCGCCTCTAACTTTACCTTTTGCGGGTTGTCTTTCAAGTAAAGTTTTAGGACCAACATCTCTTGATTGAATTTTATCGTGAACCATATGTTTTAATCTTTGATAGAATTGGCATCCCATAAATATAGATGAAGTGAATTGGTCTCCAGTATATCCGTTATATAATGTTTCATTTCCATACATTTCAAATTCGTGATTTTGTAATAGTTTAGTAATATTATCAAATTCATCATAATTTTCGTATGGAGAACCATCAAAAGTGGAACCTAATAAACAACAGGTTTTACCAGTTATTGCCTCTAATAAATGTCCTGTAGACATTCTACTAGGTATACCGTGTGGATTAATAATCAAATCTGGAACAATTCCATCACTAGTAAAAGGCATATCTTCTTGTGGAATAATTAAACCGACTACACCTTTAATACCGTGTCTAGATGCAAATTTATCTGCAACAGTTGGTACTCTTTCCATACGAATTCTAACTTTACAGAAGTTATTAGATGTATCATTATTAGATGAGAATATACCATCAACTACACCAAAATCATTATGATGAATAGAAATACTTTGATCTATAGTTTTACCATCTAATTTAGATGTTTTTCCTATTATTATATCAGTATCATTAACATATGAATTATTTATAATAATGCCATTAGATTCTAATTTATTATAATTATGACCTGATTTTCTTGCACTAATATCTGGAATTGAAAAAGTTTCATCATTTTCAATATATTCTATATATGTTCTATAATATGCAGAGTTAAATAGTCCTCTTTGTAATGAATTTTTATTAAATATAATAGAGTCTTCTTGATTATATCCTGTATATGATGCTATTGCAATGATGACATTTGAACCACCAGGCATTTCATTGAATTTTATATTATTAGATATTTTTGTATTAACAAGTGGAGTTTGTGGATAATATAAAACATGAGAGAAAGTGTCCATTCTTTTGTTAAAGTTAGTAGCAAACATACCAACTGCTTGTTTTGCTTGGGATAAACACCATAAATTTCTAACATATGGGTCATGATTAGAAAAGGGGATAATAGAATGTAATGCACCAAATATAAATTTGGTGTCTATTTCAATATATTTATAGTTTGGATTAGAAGATATTAAATAAGAGTTGTCAAATGCAATTAGTGTATTAAGAGTTTCATTTGGATCAATAAATTCTATGCAAGCCTGATTATTTTCTAAGATTGTAATTAATTCTGATGAAATATTATTTAAATTATTTAAAAATGATGATAGAATATTTTTTTTTTGTTCTTGACCTAATTTACCTTTTATTAATGTATCCCAAGAATCATTAGAATTATATAAGTCTCTTAATTTTATATATTTTTTAACTTTAGAATCATAATTAACTATATATAATGGTCTAATACATCTACCAAAATCAGTTAATATATAAAGTTCAGAATATTCATAATTAAATGTAATTGAAAATTCATTATTATTGAAAATAAAGTTTCTTTTAGCAAGTCTTAAATAATAAACAATATCTAAAATATTATTATTTGTATAAATACCAATTAAAACTCCATCAATAAATATTTTAGTATTTTTAATATATAGTGATGGTTTAACAAAAGAATCTTCAATATATGAAATAAAATATTTTAGATTAGAAAATATTTTAATAAAAATATTATATATTTTATTATCTGATTGTGAAATAGAACATCCAATTGCTAAATTTTTTATTATACCTGAGTTAGCACCATCTGGTGTATCTACAGGACAAATATAACCCCAACTAGTAGTATTTAATTTTCTAGGTTCTGCTAATTTTATATTTGAATCTAATGGTGTTTGAATTCTTCTAAGGTGTGTAATAGTAGATAAATAACTAATTCTTAATAAATCTTGAACTATTCCTTCTTTATTGAATTGAAAAGCATCTCTATTTATTGTTTCAGACATATTTTCTAATGTAAGTGTTTTCATAACATTTCTAACACCCCATCTTCCTTTAAAAGCTCTAAGAAAACCATCTGTAATAATATTTACTTTGTTATTAATAGTGAATAATGATTTAATTTCTTGTGAATTATTATTAGAATACAGTTGTCTGATAATGTGTGTCTGTAGATCAGATTTTTGATTAATTTTAAAAAAAGCATTATTTTTAAATTTTACAAAATATTCTCTAAATAATGTTGATAATAAATAACCTGAAGTTTCTACTTGTTTAAATTCATAAGTGTCTCTATTACTTATATTATCATATCCTAAATATATTTTTAATAAATTAAAAGTCATATATCCTAAATACATTGACTTAGATAAAATATTAGATTGATGTGGTAAAAAGTTAGAAAATAAAACATTTAATGCTTTATTTCTTTTATCATTAATATTAGCATTATTTGATAGTTTCAATGAACTATCTAATTTATTATAAATATAATCGATTGCACTTAATTTATCTGTAATTGGTAGTGAGTTTATTCTAGAATCTTCTAAATAGTTTGAAAAGTTATTATAAATATTATTATTTTGATTAAAATTAGAAAAATTAGGATTATTAAGTTGTTGATTATTATCAATTGTATTATTAATATCATTATTATTATTCATTGGTAATAGATCTTGTAATATAAAATCATATATTTGTTTATCAGATTCATATCCTAATGCTCTAAATATTATAAATAATGGAATATCGGAAACACCTGGAAATGATACAAGAATATTAACATTATTTATTTTTTTTTTCATATTATTACTATCTGAACTGTCTAAAAATACATTAGTATCTTCTTCTACAGATTCTTCAATTACATTAGTGTCATCTTGTTTAGAAACTTTTTGTTTAGATTTTATTTGTTTTAGCTTAATATATGTATTCTTTGCAGGTATAAATGTATCTCTTTTTGTAGATTTTACTTCTGTTATTAAAATGTATTCTTTATCTTTATGAGTATATAGTTTATTATAAGCTAAACGTTCTTGTGAAATAATGAGTTTTTCTTTTCCATTTATAATAAAATATCCCCCCAATTCATTAATACATTCACCATTTTTATATAATTGATTTTTAACTTCCAAATCAGATTTATTATTAATATAATTATAAAGATTACAATATTTAGATAAAACTAAAACTGGTATTTCACAAAGTGTAAAATCATTAATTATTATTGGTTCTTCATTTTGAATATTGAATGAAATATCTATATTTATTTTTAAAAAATAATTTAGATTTTTAAGTCGGCACTCATTAGGATTTAAATTAGGTTTTATAATTTGAATATTTGAAAATGTAATATCAATAACTTTATTATTTGATTGTATAGCAAAGAAATTACTTTTTAATATTGACATAATTTTATTTTCTAAAAAATCATTATATGATAAAAAGTGGTGTTTATTTATTATCGAATTATTATTTTTATTAAAATATTTATTAAAATCATCATACCAAAAGTTATTCATAATATATTAATATTATATATTTTTTTATATAATTTAATTTGAATCATTTTTATTATGACGACCACAAAAACTTGAATTACCTATAACTTTACACAAACATTGTTTACCTTTATTTTTACCTGTTTTTATTATAGCAGAACATAATATTTTTTTCTTTACCAACTTTCCTCCATCTTGTCTACAATAAGGACATTTTGCTTCTCTTGAATATTTATATGCTAATTCAATACAATTATAATGATAATTATGTCCACATTTTAAAATAGTATTTTCTGATTTTTCTATTATTTCACAACATATACCACAAATATTATTATCCATTTATATAATAGTTTTAATATTATTTTATATTTAAATAAGTAATATATTTAAATCTATTAAATATTTTTTTGTAGTTATATATATATATGAGTGGTAATAAAAAAAAACAAATTATTAGAGGAGAGAATGTACAAGAAGATTTAGATGATAATAAAATTATTGAAGAGGAGTTTATATATGAAGACTTAGACGATAATAAAATTAATTATTTTCCTAATGGTATAATAAAAGAATTTACTACAGGATTATCTATATTAAAATATAAATTAGCTATATATTGGATGCCTATATTATTATTTACAATAATAATGTTTATTTTAGCTAATACTATATTTGATTCAGCTGTATTTGATAGAAATATTATTAAAACTGAAATTATTGGAGCGTTTATGGCTTTAGTTGTAATGTTTGTATGTTATTTTATAGTAGATTTTATTTATCAAGTTCAATTATGCAAAGATCAAAAACTAGATAAACATTTACTAAATTCTCTTTTTAATGCTATTCATATATCTATTGTAGTGACTTTAGGTTATATAATTGGAATATTTATAGAAGATACTAATTTAATTAATGCTGGAATTGCTAAACAAGATTTAGATTCCGATTTATATGCTGAACAAGAGTTTAATACAGATTTGCAAAATAGAAGATTAAATAAAATTGATTTACTATCATCTATAGATAAAATATCTTCAGCCAATAAAACAACAGGAGATTTCCATAACTATCAAGAACTTATACAAACTGGTCAACAAAGATTATTTAGATTAATGTTAACATCTTCACAACATAATAATATATTTATGGCAATAATATTTTATTTTATTGGTATGGCATATTGGAATCCTTATTATGATGAAAAATGTTCTAGAAATAGAATATGTAAAAAAAAAAAAAATAAAATTAAAAATAAATAGTTATTTATTTTTTAAGACATGATTTACCAGATTTAGATTTTCTGGAGCCTTTAGGACATCTTCCTGATTTTTTTTTGTTTTTAGAGCCTTTTTTAGGACCCTTTTTTGATGATTTTTTTGATGATTTTTTTGAAGATTTTTTTGATAACATATCTTTGTAATGTTTAGTTCCTTTTTTAGGAACTTTTACAAATCCTGTAGAACCTTTTTTAACTAGAAAAACACCTAAGTTACGATTTTTTTTTGCTCTTTCTGAAGCTTCTTTAGAGACAATTTTACCATTAGAATTATATTTTAATTGACTTTTTTTTAATCCACCACTTGTTTTTTCACAAGTTCCATTCATAACCATAGCTCTTGAACCTATTTTGCACTTTTCAACCATTTTATACTATATACTAACAAAAAAAAAATAAATTAATAAATATTATATTTTATTTTTTTGTTATTTATGAACTTTTATTAAAGAAAGTTTTATAATATGTTCCTGAATAATCATAATTATATATTTTTTGACCTGTATTTATTATAGAAAATCCTATAGTAGGTCCTACAATACTATATATTGTATAAATTATTAATTTAATAATATTAATTATTAAACTGTATATTACTGATACTATATATCCAAAAGCTGAATAAAATCCTATCATAGGACATACAAATAATATAATAGCTATAATAATAGTTATTATTATAGTAGCTAAATGAGGTAAAAAATCTCCTATTACACCATTGACTACATAATAAATTGAATATAGTAAAAATTTAATAGGTCCTATGTTTGTAATCCAATTAAATATTTTAAAAGCTGTGATTGGAATTACTTTTATTTTTGTTATAGTTTTTCTTATTGGTATCATTATATCTTCTACTATTATGTTAAGACATTCTATCATAGCTCTAAATAATCCTCCTATTACCTTAATTACAGCCCCAATTAAAATATCAAGAGGTTTAACAATCAGAGTGTCAAAAACTAGATTTATTATATAAATAAATTTATTAACTAAACTTACAATAAGTTCAATAGGATTAAAATTAATGGCTATTAATAACTTTATAAAATGAATATAAAGATAATGGTGCTTATTTTTATCCTTTGCTTTTTTTATATTTTTGTTTATATTACTAAGCTCTCTCTCAGCAGCCCTTCTTTCATTTCTCAAATTTCTAGCCTTAATATTATATTGCACTCTATAATAACTATCACCTCTCTTAATTGTATCTTTTTTTTTTAGTTGATATTCCTCTATTAAAAGATCATGTACTAATCTTCCAGTACTATCTTTTGTTACACATAGCTCAGAAACTCCATTATTATTGGGTCCTAGTAGCTTAGTTATTTCTTGTATTTTTAGTTTTAAAAAGTTTTTTCTATTATTTTCAACTTTTATTTTTTTACTTTCATCTTCTAATTTCTTAGTTTGTTTTTTTATATTTAATTCTTTTTGTTTTTCTATTTTTTGTTTTTGTATGCGTTCTTCTTGTTGTATTTCAAATTTAACTTTATAATCATTTTTTTCTTTTGTTGTTTCTGTTCTTGTAAATGTTGATGCATCAGGAGATTCTGGATCAGCGGTTGGTATTATATTTTTTTCATTTAGTGTTAATTTATCATTATCTAAATCTAGTGAGAATGTAAATATATCATTTGACAATTTTAATATTTCTTGATAATCTTTATCAGTTTCTGATTTAATTTTTTTAATTAAATTAGAATAATTTTTAACTCTTTTTTTAAAATTTTTTGCATTTAAATTTATATCATTATATTTTGATTTAGGTAATAACATAATTTGATCTAAGAAATCTTGATATTTTTTAATTTGTTCTTGTCTTTTTTTTTTGTCTATATTATCTAAAATATTATTATATTTAGGATTTTTAACTTTTCTTACAGTTGGATAATCTAGGTCTATAATATAATCTTTAAAAGCTTCAAAGTTTTTAGTTCTTTCTGTTTTTTTTACAGGTTGTTTTGGTTTATTTACAGTAATTAAATTCCTAGCATCTTGTTTATAATAATTTTTATATTTATCTTTTGATATTTTTGTTTCATTTTTTACAACATTAATGTTTTTAAAATTATTATCAGATATAGAATCGGACTTAATATTTCCACCGAAGAAATCCCAATCTAATTTAGGTGGAGGAACTGTTTCCAAGAAGTCTTTTATAATTTTAAAAACTTCTTTTAAAAAGCTACCATTCCCGTGTCTTCGTAATTCATATGTATTTACTCCTTGTTTATGAACATACATACATTGATCTTCACTATCATCTGAATTGCATCCAACTAATAGTTCTCCCAAATTAATTCTAAAATCATCATTAACATTTAAATAAGGTACCATATTAGCTAAAGCTTCTATAATTTTTCCAGGATATGTTAATACTGATAAAATTACTTTAAATAATTTAACTACACCATTTATAATATAACTTATTGCTCTTCCGATAAAAGTAACTAATGATTCAATAGTAGGAGCAATAGTGTTAATAGCATTAATAAAACCATCCCATGTTGCCATTGTTTTTTTATATGCTTTACACATATTACTTTCAACTTGTTTATTTTTTATTTTATATACACCAGTTCCAGGAATACATTTAAAAACTTTACTACCTGAAGAACAGCCATGACAAGGTATATATATACCATGACCCATAATATTGCCAATCACAAACATAATTAATATACACACAATAATGATTGTAAAATATAATCCAAAAACGAATTTAAAAACTTTTAATCTTATGATTCCAGGAATTTGAATTGATATATTCATATTTGACAATAAGTCATTATCTAATGAATAAACAAATTTTTTAATAAAAATAGAAGACTCATTTAAAATTGTATTAATATCAAAATTATTATCAAAAATATTAGAAATATTACTTTCATCTTCTTTTAATATATTATTAAAAAAATCATCATTTTGAAGTTTATTAGATTCAGTAGATGATGGAAAAATTAATGAACCACCACTTAAACCTATTTTTTTTATATTACTTTTAATTTCTATTAATTCATGTGGTATTATTGATGAAATATTTTTTTTAAATATATAGTATAATATCAAAAAAATTGTAATATAAACAGTCCAATTTATTTGTAATTTATATTTTTCAAATATATCATCCATTTTTTTCTCAGAACCTCCTTTCATAGCTAGATGGTAATTTACTTTTTTATTTAAGTATAAAATTTCATTAAGGTCCCTTTCTATATTTACCATACTTATTTATATATAAAAAATATATAAAAATTTATTTAATTAAAATTAAATATTTGTTTTAAAAATAGAATTAAATAAACCAATAAATATTAGTCTAAAATCTTCATCATCATCACAAGCTAATAATAAATAAACTATTGACTTTATTAATCTTAAAACACATACAATAGCTCCAATTAAAGGGACAATATAAGCAGCAAATATAAATAAAACTATACATAATACAATAATAGTAGGCAAAAGATCTGTAAATGGTGCTGCAATTGTAAGAACAGATGTTACGGAATTTATTATTGATTCAAAAATTAATTGTATATAATCAGAAATAGAAAAGCTTCCAAAAATTGTAAAAGGTGATTTAATTACATTAAGTAAGTTTGAAAAATCTAGTCCTATTTTTGTAAATAGACTTGATACTAAATTAAAAAAATTACTAACAGACCATATAACCATTGAAAACATAGGTTTAAATACATATTCAAAAATTCCTTTTGCTATTAGAAAAAAGAAATCCATTATTAAAGTAAATAAAAATTCAATAAACCATAATATTCCTTTTACTGCTTCTATAATTAAATCAGATGTACCTATCTCAACATTAATAATAGGTATTGTAAATGATATACTAATATCTCTTAATTCTTGGACAATATCAGCAAATGCTTTCAACATTGGTGGGATTACTTTATTGTAAATAAATAAGAAAAATGCTGTTACAGGATTTAAATTAAGAATAGCATAAAACATATCATCTAGCCATACATAAAATTGATAGGATACACTATGACTATGTTCTAATACATTATATATTCTATTATAAATATTATATTTGAATCTTAATATATATGTTATATGGTCGTCTGCTTTTTTTATAATATCATCGTACCATTCACAAGTTTTGGTACCATAACCTGTTTCTGGAGAACATTTATACCACCAACTTCCTTTACTACAATTTAAACAAGGTAATACCAATATTCTAAGAGATAATATATAAATTACTATAAAAACAATTAAAAAAGTGATTAATAAAGAAGTAGTATTACTACTTAGAGTTTTAAATGTAGATATTAGTGCTAAATATATACTTTCAAGAGTTAAAAATAATAAAGATTGATTATTATTTTTATTATAATTATCCATTTATACTTACTAATTAATTATAAAAAAAAAATTATATTTATATTATAATTAAAAACTTTTATTATTTAAAAGTTTTTATAAAATTTTCACTAACTAAACCTAATTTTAAAAATGTATAATCAACTAAATCAAAATCAGAATTATCAATATAAAATAATTTTAAAAAATTTAACCAAGCAGCTATATAAATTATTACTATTATGTACAGTGAAATAGTCCATAATGATGATATATTTATATTACAAGAATCCAGTTTATATTCATAACAGTGTTCTTTCATTTCATCTTGGTCTGTATAATGATTTATATTACAACTTGGTTTTACTGTCTTTCCTAGTACTAAATTCAAAACTGCATTCTTAAATTCATTTAATAAAGAAAAATCACCATCTTTAAATATTCTTTTAATTATATTTAAAGAAAATGTATCTCCAAAAAATTTAAATAATTCCATATAAAATGGTAAAAATAATGCACTCCAATAAACAAAAGGATTATATTTTAAAACTAAAAGACTAAATCTTAATGAAGTTCTTATTTCTTCAAAAACTAAATTAATTTGACTTATATATCCATTTAAGGCTAGAACTATTATACTAATAAATCGTTCCAAGATTAGTGATAGAGTATTTATATTTTTATTCCAATTTTTGATTAAAAACTTTATACCCAAACAAAGTAGTTTTATTAAAGCATTTACAGGAATAAAAATTAATTTTAATATTTCTTCAATCATATCAGCCAACTCAATTTTTATAGTTATATTATTACAACAGTCATTATCATCATCATCATCATCTTCTGTTTGAGAAGAGGATGATGAAACCAAAATTTGTTTTGGAATAGGATCTTTATCCCATTCTTGCAATGATATTCTATTATTGTTATTTTTATCAATAAAATTAAATGCTTTCTCAATACTATTATTTGACACCTTTTCTCCTATTTGTAATGCTTCATCTTTACTAATCGAACCATCATTGTTTAAGTCTAAAATATCAAATGCTTTTTCACGTTTTAAATATATGTTTTTATCATTTTTTGAAGCAGGACATTCCATTAATATATATATATATATTAATATAAAAGTTAAAACTATTTAGAAAAAAAATTATTAATATTAAATTATATTATTATTTATAATGTCATCTAAAAACATTTCATCTTTAAATAATGATTTATCAATTTTATCTAATGATTCAATGATAGGTATAGTAAAATGGTTTAATATTGATTTAAGATATGGATTTATTACAATTCTAGATGATGGTGTTTACAAAAATAAAGATATTTTTGTTCATAGAAACTTTCTAAGTACTGATTTAAAATTTAAATGTTTATTTAAAGGTGAATATGTTTCATTAAATATTTGTAAAAATAATAATAAAATTCAATGCACTAATGTAAAAGGTATTAACAATGGTCTATTATTATGTGAATCTAATCCTGATTTACTTAAAAAACTAATATTAGGACAATATATTGAAAAGATGAATCCTAATTTAGCATATTTTAAAATAAGTTCATAATTTTATTGTAAATCTATAGATATACTTTTTTTATTTATTATTTTATTTTTTTTAAAATCATTATAATCCATTGGAACTCCATCGTAACAATCAACATATTCATTATAATTAGATTCTATATCAGATTCAAATGTTTGAACCTTTAAATAATCTTGTTCTTTTTTAAATATAGAATTATAGCACTCTTTTAAGCATATAAATAACAAAGAAACAGTGGCTAAACCATAATAAATTTTATCTAACATTACTAATATATATATATATATATATATATTTATATATTATTTAACATATAAATATTGAAGTAGCACTGTGATATGATTTTCTACATATAGGGCATTTTTTATTTGATAAATGACTACTTATGGTTTGTTCACAAAAACTACAAATAGCTACGTGTAAACAAGGTTTAAGTAAAATATTAGGTATATTATTAAAACAAATTTTACATAAGAATGTTTCTTCAATATTTTTTTTTTCTTTTTCTAGATTTTTAACAACATTATTATAGTTTAATATTTGATTTTCTTGAATTTTAATTATGTTTTTAAAATCATCAATTTCTTTATTCTGATCATTTAAACATTTTTCTAAATCTGAAATTTTTTTTTGATTATAGTCTACTTTTATTAATTGATTGTCTTGATCATATTCTACATAAAATTTATTTGAGTTAGTTATTACTTCACCCTTACCGTGTTTTTTACCATAATAAAATGAACCATAATATTCGAAATCATTTTGAACTAATTTACCTATACCGTGAAATTTACCATTATGTAAATTACCATTATATTTTAAATTATTATCTTGATAATATCCATTACCAGATATAATACCACTATTCCATTCACCATCATATATTATATTATTACTAATATATTTACAATGATTATTAGGTAAACCTTCTTTAAATTCACCACTAAGAGTAATATTATTATATTCTATAGTTCCATAAATGAAATCATTATTAATTATATTTCCTTTTAAATATATATCATTATATTTACTGGATTTTACTAAACATTCCATATTATCAATATAATTTATTGTATTAAATTTACCTTTAATCATAACTTTATTAGATGTAATTAAAATACCATCGCCTTCTAATGAACCTTCATCTTCATTAATAACTCCAATATATATATTCTTAAATATATTATTATTTTCAAGATCATTAAACATATTATCTATAAAAGCATTAACGTTAGTTTTAATTGTATCAATTGGAGTGCTATATTCATTACTGTATAGATTTTTAATTTTTTCTAATTTTATATTCATAAATATATATAAAATATATAGAGTTATTTATATATATATATATATATATGTATTAGTAAAAAAAAAATGGATTATGATTTTGAATATTTTGATTTATTAAATCTAGAACATCAAGATAATATTTTAGATATTTATTATGATGTAATAGATTTTTGTGATAAACATCATATTAATATAAATAAAAGAAGTTATGGAGCGTTTTTTGAATTAATATTTAATAATTGTGATGTAGATAATTCATCTGAAATAATTAGATCTTTAATAAATTTAGAAAATAATGAATTATTAATGGATAGTAGTGATAAAGAAATTGATGATTATGATGATTATTATTAATTTGACCATCTACTATAAAGTTTATCTTGTATATTAAAATCTTGTCTTTCATCATTTTCTTGAAGTGTTTCCATAATTTCTTTTAGTTTTTTTTGTGTATGTCTATATTGTATTTGAGCTTTTGATACATTAGAATCGGATGGTTCTTTTCTACCATAACATATAACACCTTTGTTAGTTACTTCATTTGGATTACTATATGTCTGAATTTTATTTTCACCTTCTTCGCTTGAGTTTATTGATAGAAGACTTTTATTATCCTTTATATCTGGATGTATTTGATCAGTCCAAGCCGCACCAGTCCAGTTCATATTATAGTATAATCCACTTTTAATATCTGATATATGTGCGATTCTATGAGGCATAAGTTTAATTGCGCTTTCTTTATATTTTGCATCTATATTTTGTTGGTGATCTTCAGGGTTTGTAGAAGGAAATATCCATTTTCCTTTTTTTTTTAGATGTTTTTCTTCTTTATCTGTTTTAGTATTATAAATAATATTGAAACATTTATCACGTTCTTTATTATGATCATAAGTCGCTGGATTAAAAGTTTCTGTTTCTTGTTCATACATTCCGGTGGCACAGTCTTTCCCCTTTGTAGTTTTTTTTGATACATTTTGAGCTGTAAATGTTCTCTTACATATATCTAATGCGGTTTCATAAGAATAACCTTTTTCTCCTATTTTATTTTGTATGATAAATGAATGAAGATACTTTTTAATTATTTCATTATTATAACTATTATTTTGTGTTAATGAAAGTGTATTTTTATCAAATTGTTTACCATTAACAACAACCGGTTTACCTTTCTTATTAGAATTGATATCAGAATCATCTGAAATAGAATCACTGTTTCTATAAAATAGAACAAAATTATCAAAAGA
>MDTA01202993.1_pt1 | contig 18318 bp, 17 predicted proteins | sample 811151 | NCBI WGS metagenome assembly MDTA01 (sample SAMN05326648, study PRJNA326480) | marine metagenome | isolation source: seawater | place: Indian Ocean: South | collected 2010
CAGGGTCAAACAATTTTTAAACCAGCTGATGCTAAAGAAATTTTTGGTAAAGAAGATCTAGTAAGCTAACAATTTTTGATAGAATATTTTTTAATTATTTTTAAATTAACTTTTTAAAAAAATTGCAATTATTATATATCTTTATCACAGAATACATTGATTATTTAAGAGAATTTATAATAAAAATTGAAATTTTTATTTACAAGTTCAATAATTGAACATATATTAGTTCAAATTTTGAACGATGAAAAATAATTCTGACCATTTTGAAGTCTTAAGAAAAATTGGATCAAATCCAAAGGCTACCCAGAGGGAATTGGCTCAAAAACTGTGCATAAGTTTGGGTAAATTAAATTATTGTTTGACCGCACTAAAAGAAAAAGGGTTAATTAAAATTAAAAATTTTAAATCTCAAAAAAATAAAATTAGATATTTATATATACTTACTCCCAAAGGAATAAGTGAAAAAACAAAACTCACATTAAATTTTATGAAAAGAAAAATGAAAGAATATGACGATTTAAAGAAAGAATTAGGGGAATCAAATGTGGATAGTAATTAAATTTAACAAAAAAAATATTTCTTTAATGAAGGAAGATTTAACTAAAAAAATTGGACCTGATGTCAATTTTTATATTCCAAAAATAAAATTGCAATACAGAAGAGGTAATAAAATTTTAAATAAATCAAAATTTATGCTCAATGATTATATGTTTTGTTTTCATGAAAAATTTAATAATAATAATTATTTACAAATATTGAATTATGTTAAAGGTCTTAAGAGTTTTCTGCCAAATTTTAAAGAGACACAAAAGGATATAAAAAATTTTATTTTTGCTTGCAAAGGAAACGAAGATAAAAATGGTTTTATTACCCAAAATTTCTTTTATAATTTAGAAAATTTTAAAGATAAAAATTATAAATTTCAATCAGGTCCATTCACAAATTTAATTTTTAAAATTATAAATGTAGAAAAAAATTTTTTAAATATTTTAATTGGTAAATACAAAACGACAGTTAAAAACAATAAATATCTTTTTGAGACTGTGTAGTTAAGTATTTATTAGAAGTTATAAGAAAATTATGATAATTGTAAAATTGTTAGTTTTACAAAGTGCGGAGCTTTGTCTAAATAATAAATATTAAAATTTACTTCTTGAATAAATGAAATTTAAATCAATTTTCATTACTGGTGGAGCGGGTTATTGTGGAAGCAGAATTGTTCCGAGATTACTAGATAAGGGTTATAAAGTTACCGTTTATGATATAATGTATTTTGGTTATGATTTTCTCCCCAAGAACAATCCTAATTTAAATATTATAACTGTAGACATCCGAGATTCGAAAAAAATTGGAGAAACGTGCAAGGGCCACGATGTCTTTATAAGTTTAGCTTGCATCTCAAACGATACAAGCTTTAATTTAGATGAAGCGCTTTCTACCACTATAAACTTGGATGCTTTTGAGCCAATGGTAAAAGCAGCAAAATCATCTGGCATAAAAAGATTCGTATACGCATCTTCAAGCTCAGTTTATGGAGTTTCAGATAAAAAAGATGTGAAAGAAAATCATCCATTGGTTCCATTAACTTTATATAATAAATACAAAGGTTTGTGTGAGCCGATTTTAAAAAATTATTCAGATAATAATTTTGAAGGAGTAACATTCAGGCCGGCAACAGTATGTGGCTACGCACCAAGACTGAGATTAGATTTATCAGTGAATATTTTAACAAATTTTGCAATCAATAAAAACAAGATAGTAGTTTTTGGCGGTAAACAATTAAGGCCAAATTTACATATTGAAGATTATTGTGGTGTTGTAGAATTTTTAATAAATGCTCCAAGCGATAAGATTAAGGATCAAATATTTAATGTGGGATATCAAAATTTATCAATTGCAGAAATAGCAAAAAAAGTAAAAAAAGTCGTTGAAAATTATTTTCCAGATAAAAAGAAAATAGAAATTGAGACTACTCCGTCTGATGATAATAGATCATATCACATTAATTCCGATAAAATTAAAAATGTATTAGGTTTTGTCCCAAAATTGACAATTGAAGATGCTGTTAGAGACTTGTGTGTTGCATTCAAAGAAAATAAAATTCCAAATAGTTTTGAAGATGATTTCTATTTTAATTTAAAACGATTAAAGAGAATTAATGCGAAGTAAAAGTGCTAACTTTAAACAAATAAACTTACCAGTCTTTTTTGGATTATCTCACTTAGGACAAGTTTTCAGCTTATGTTGGTCAAAAAAAATTGGAGATTGCTATGTTTTTGATGACAATTATAAAGCATTAAATTCTTTTAAAGAAAAAAAATATACTTCAGAAGAACCTAAATTAAAAAAATTTAAATTAAATAAAATAAAAATTTTGAATAAATTTGAGGAAATAAAAAATTTTAAGTATATTTTTTTTACCCATGATACACCACTAAATATTAAAAATGGAAAACCACAATTAAATCAAATTTACCTAAATTTGAAAAAAATTCTAAATCTAAAATTTCAAAATAAAACATATTTAATAATATCATCTCAAATTAATCCTGAGTTGGTAAAAGATTTAAAAAAACAAATAAGTAAAAACAAAAATATAAAAATATTTTATTTTGTAGATACTTTAAAAATGGGTGAAGCATTAGAAAAATTCTTGAATCCAAATCAAATAATTATTGGTGGAGAAAAAGAAGAAGAAAAAAATATTTTAAAACTTTTCAAAAAATTTAGATCAAAAAAATTTTATGTAAGTTTTAATGAAGCTATTATAACAAAAATGGCAATAAATATTTATCTTTCATTTTCAGTTACTTTTGCAAATATTATCGATGATATATGCAGACAATATGACTCTAAATATTTTAAAATAATTCAACCATTAAAAAATGATGAAAGAATAGGTCGAAGCGCTTATATAAATCCATCATTAGGTTTTTCAGGCGGACACCTTGAAAGAGATTTATTTTATTTAAATGAGATATCAAAAAATAGAATAGTTAAAAAAACAATTAAAGATGTTTTAAATTTTAACGATAAAGCAGTCAATAAGATTTATGTTAAAAACTTTTTAGACAAAAAGAAAAGTATTAAAACATTAATAATTGGAAAATCTTATAAAAAAAATTCATACTCAGAAGTTAATTCTGTATTTAGTAGATTTAATAAGAAATTAAAATTAAGTTATTTTGATGATATTTTTTTTGATTATAAAAATCCAAAAAAAAAATTGATAGATCTAGTAAAAAAAAATGATTTAATTATTTATAATTATAGTTCAAAGAAAACAATTAATACAATTTTAAGCTTATCTAAAAAATTTAAAAAAAAATTGATAAACATCAGTTTGAAAAAAATCAATTTTAGAAATAATCAAAATTTTATTAATCTTTTTAATAATTAAAAAAAATGAGAAAAATATCTGCAGGAATAATTGGTTTTGGAAATATTGGAAAAAAAAGATTTGATGCATTAAGAAAATTAAGAAATTTAGTAGATATAAAAATAATTTGTGAAAAAAAAAAAATAAAAAAAGTAAAAAAAACTAAAGTAACAAATGATATAAAAGAGGTATATAATTATGATTTAGATTTAATAATTATTTGCACTCCTACGGATGTATCTAAGAAAATATATGATCAATTTGTTGGAAAATTTCATTTATTAGTAGAAAAACCTATAACATTAGATTCACAACATCTTTTGAAAAACCTGAAAATATCCAGCAAAAATAGAAAGATTATAAAAGCTGGTTATAATCTTAAATATGATCCTGGTTTAGTTTTTATAAGAAAAAATTTGCAAATTAATTCTATTGGCAAAATATATTATTGTAAAATAAGCTATGCTAATGGAACTGCAAAATCCAATACTAACAATGTTGGAAGTATATTTGATATGGCTTCTCATTCTATAAATTTACTAATGTGGTTATTTAATTCTAAAGATATAAAAGTTATAAGCTCTTGTAATCAAAAAAATGAATTTAATGAGACTCACTTTGATAATGGCTTCGCCATTTTAAAAATTAAAAATATCTTAATAAATTTACATCATGGCTTTTGTAATTGGAAAAACATATTTTCTTTAGAAATTTATGGAAAAAAGGGATCTTTAAAAGTGTATTCTTTACCCAAGTGGGGGAAACAATCTGTTACCATTGAAAAAAGAACTTTCCCAAGCGGAAAACCAAAAATAGACACAAAAAAATTTAAAAATGATTTAAGTTTTGAAAATGAAATGCATTCTTTAATAGATATAATAAGAAAAATCAATTATATGAAATACCAAAGTATTAAAAAAGTTAACTACGAAAGTTACTACACTTTAAAAAATTCAATTCTTTTGAAATAATTATGAATTATAAAGAAAAAATTATTGATTTTGATGAGGCGGGTAAATTTTTTAAGAAAATTAAATTAAATAAAAAAATCATACATTGCCATGGAGTTTTCGATTTAGTACATCCAGGTCATATACGTCATCTTTCATTTTGTAAAAGTAAAGCTGATATATTGGTTGTGTCAATTACCCCGGATAAATTTATAAAAAAAGGTATTTATAGACCTTTAGTTCCAGAAAAAATAAGGGCAAATAATCTATCTGTATTAGAATTAGTTGATTATGTAATAATAGATAAATTTAAATATCCATATAATATTATAAAGAAGATAAAGCCAGATTATTTTGCCAAAGGAAACGAATATTTTAATAATCCAAACACACATACAGAAAAAGAAAAACAAACGTTAAAAAAAATTGGTGGTAAAATGCTTTTTACGCCGGGAGATGTCGTTTTTTCATCAACTAAAATTATAAATGAAAATGAGATAAGTCTAAAATATGACAAATTAAAAAATTTAATGGATGTTAATAAATATACTTTTGAGAAAGTAATTGATGTAATTAGAAAGTTCAAAAATATTAGAATACATGTTGTTGGAGACTTAATAATAGACACCCAAAATGAGTGTGAGGCAGTTGCAGGTTTACATAAGACACCAACTTTAAGTTTGATAAAAAAAAGTTCCAGATCATATTTGGGTGGTGCAGGAATAGTTGCGGCACATTTTGCCTCATTTTCAAATAAAGTAACTTTAACGACGGTATTGAATAATGATCGCTTAGGTAAATTAGCAAAAAAATTTCTTAAGAAATATAACGTTAATTTAAATCCGATTTATGAAACTGATAGACCCACAACTGAGAAAAATATTTTTATTTCAAAAAATCATAATTTATTAAAAGTAAATAATGTAAGTAACCATCCAATAAATAATACAAGTTTAGATAAAATTAAAAAAAATTTAAAAAAAAATAATTACGACATAGTAGTTGTATCTGATTATAGACACGGAATTTTTAATAATCAGTCTTGTAAAGAAATTATAAAATCAATTAATAATAAAGCATTTAAAGTTGCTGATAGCCAAGTTGCAAGTAGGTGGGGTAATATTCTAGATTTTAAGAAATTTGATTTGATAACTCCAACGGAACAAGAAGCTAGGTATTCTTTGTTTGAGCAAGATTTAACAATAAGAGCATTAGCTGATAAATTAATCAAGGTTTCTAAATCAAAAAATCTCATCTTAAAAATAGGTGAAAGAGGTTTAATTGCTTTAGGGAAAAATAGACCAGATTATATTACTCTTGACCCATTTGTAGACAATTTAAAAGATGCTAACGGTGCTGGGGATGCACTATTGGCATATTCCTCAGCTGCATTGTTTAAGGAGAAATCTTTGATAATGGCTTCAATAATCGGTATTTTAGTAGCTTCATGTAAATGTGAAAAAAAAGGCAATTTACCTCTGAAAATTTCTGAAATAGTAAGTAAGATTAATAAAATAAAAGACCTTATGGTCTGATAAAATTAGACAAGAAATAATTTTGAAAATCTTAGGTTTAATTTAAATTGTAAAATCTAATATAAGGTTAATTTCATTATGATACAAAATAATAGACTAATCATATTGGGCTCAGGAGGATTCATTTCTGGAAATGTGGAAAAAAAACTAAATGAGACTAATATTACGATTTTAAAAATTCCAAGAAAAAAAATTGATTTAAAAAAACATAGCTCGATACAAAAACTTCTAAATATTATCAAAAAAGGTGATGCAATTTTTTTTGCAGCAGCAGAAGCACCTGTGAAAAATGAGAACATGCTATTAAATAATTTGTTAATGGCAAAAAATGTATGTGAGGTTATAAAAAAAAAATTACCAAGTTTCTTATTATACTTAAGCTCAGATGCTGTATACTCTGATAAAAATAAAAAAATAGATGAAAACAGTTTAACAATTCCAAATTCTCTTCACGGCACAATGCATTTGATAAGAGAAATTATGCTAGAAAATGTATGTAACAAAAATTTATGTATTGTCCGACCAACTCTTGTTTATGGAGAAGGTGATCCACATAATGGTTATGGTCCAAACCGTTTCATTAAATTAATTAAAAAAAAAAAGCCGATTGAATTATTTGGAAGAGGAGAAGAGTTACGAGACCATGTATGGATAGATGATGTAAGTGAAGCTATTTCAAAATTAATAATTTCTAGAAAAGTTGGAAAATATAATATTGTTACTGGAAAAGTCATATCTTTTAATGAAATATCAAAAAAATTGACAAATTTTTTTGGTTTAAAAAACAAGATTATTTATAAAAAAAGGAATGGTCCAATGCCACATAACGGTTATAGAGCTTTTAAGAAATCAGCACTTAGTAAGATTTACCCAAATTTTAAATTCAAATCATTTGACGAAGTATTGAATAATTTTTTAAAATAAATGTTAAAAGATAATAAAAGATGAAGATCGAAGTAATAGATTTAAAAAAAAGGTTTGAAGATGAAAAATTAGAGCTGTTAAGCAGAATTAAAAAAGTATTGAAAAAAGGTAATTTAGTTTTAACTGAGGAGTTAAAAAATTTTGAGAATTCAATTTGTAAATTTACAGGTTCTAAATTTTGTTTGGGATTGAACTCTGGCACTGATGCATTAATGATGTCTTTGTGGGCCCTAGGAATTAAAAAGGGAGACGAAGTAATAACGTCACCAATTTCTTTTATTGCATCTATAAGTTCAATAATTCATGTTGGAGCAAAACCTGTCTTGGTCGATGTAAATGATGATTTAAATTTAAATACAGATTTAATTGAAAAAGCTATAACAAAAAAAACAAAAGCAATTATGCCAGTGCATTGGACTGGGAGAATGTGCGATATGGATAGAGTAGTAAAAATTGCAAAGCAATATAACTTAAAAATAATTGAAGATGCAGCACAAGGAATGGGATCATATTACAAAAAAAAACATGCAGGAAGATTTAGTGATATAGCAGCTTTTTCAACTCACCCTTTAAAAAATTTAAATGGTCTTGGTGATGGTGGCTTTATAATAACAGATAAAAAATTTTTATATAAAAAAATAAAACTTTTAAGAAATCACGGTCTGAAAAGTAGAGATAATGTGGAAATTTTTGGAGTTAATTCCAGGTTAGATAGTTTGAATGCAGAAGTTCTGAAATTTAGATTAAGTAAATTAAATAAAGTTATTTCAAAAAGGCAGTCAAATATAGACTTGTACAAAAAATATATAAAAACTAAAAAAATAAAAATTATTGGTGAAAATAAGTTTAAAATAAATTCAAATGTTATGTTTATTGTATTATCCGAAAAAAGAGAATCACTTCAAAAATATCTTCAAAAATTTAATATTCAAACTCTCGTGTATTATAAAAATCCACTCTATGCACATAAGGCTTCGAAATTTTTGAATGTTGATAAAAAAAAATTCCCTGTTGCAAATAAATTAGCCAAAAAAGTTTTAGCTTTACCTCACCATCAATATCTTAAAAAAAATGAAATAATTTTTGTTTGTAAAAAGATAAATCAATTTTTTAAGAGTTAGTCAAAAACAATGAAAGTCCCCTTCAACTATTTACCATTTCAATTTTCAAAAGTAGGTCCATATTTTTCAGAATGGAAAAAATTAATTAAATCTACAGAATTTACATTGGGTAAATATGTTGAAGAATTTGAAAAAAATTTTGCAAAATATATTGGTATTAAACATTGTATATCAACAAATAACGGAACTGATGCTCTAATATTATCTTTAAAAGCGCTAAATATAAAAGAAGGAGATGAAGTAATAACAGTTTGTAATTCATTTTATGCAACCACTGGAGCCATAGTGGAATGTGGTGCGAAACCAGTCTTTGTCGATTGTGATGATAGATTTCAAATTAATGTAAAACAGATTGAAAAAGCAATTACAAAAAAAACGAAGGCAATTTTACCAGTTCATTGGGGCGGAGCATCTCCAGATATCAACGATATAGTCAAAATTGCAAAAAAAAATAATTTAAAAATTATAGAAGATGCGTGTATGGGCATAGGGGCAAAAATTGGAAATAAATATCCAGGTACTTTTGGAGAAGTAAATGCATTCAGCATGCATCCTTTAAAATCCTTAAATGTGATGGGTGATGGCGGAATGGTAGTTACTGATAATAATAATTTGGCAAGTTGGCTAAGAAAATATAGGAACCATGGCATGATTAACAGAGATAATATAGCTATATGGGGAACAAATAATAGATTGCAGCCTTTGCAAGCAGTCGTTGCCAACATTGAATTAAAAAAAATAAATCAAATAATTATTCAAAGAAATAGAAATGCGAAAATACTAGACGATGGTTTAAAAAATATTACTGGAGTTAAAATTCCAAACAGAAAAAAGGGATACAAAGAAACTTTTGCACTTTATATGGCACAATTTAAAAAACGTGATCAACTTAAAAAATTTTTAATTAAAAATAATATTGAAGTAAAAATACATTATCCCAAACCTCTACATCTTCAAAATCCATCTAAGAAATTAGGTTATAAAACAAAAGATTTTCCTATAGCAGAAAAGCAAGCCAAAGAGTTGCTCACACTTCCTGTTCATCAATACTTAAGTAGAAAACAATTAAATTATATGGTAAGTAAAATTCAACAATTTTACTCTAATAAATAAATGAAAGTCTCAGATTTAATAGCAAATAAACTGGAAAAAATTACTAATCATGTTTTTAGTGGCCAAGGGGGTTTCGTTATTCATTTAATGGATAGTTTGAGTAAAAAAAAAAAAATAACCATAGTCCCATCTCAAAATGAACAAGGAGCTTCTTTAGCTGCTGATGCATATTACAGAGTTTCAGGCAAACTTGGAGTGGTTGTGGTTACAAGTGGCCCAGGTGCTATAAATTCTTTACAAGGTTTAGCATGTTCTTATTACGACTCAATACCATCATTATATTTTACAGGAGCTCCAGTAACAAAAGCTTTAAAAAAAAATAAAAACCTAAGACAACTTGGTTTTCAAGAAATGGAAGTAAAAGATATTGTTTCTTCATTTACAAAATATGCAGTTAGAATTTCTGATGTAAAAAATATTTCATATGAGATAGACAAATGTATTCATATAGCCACAAGCGGTAGACCAGGTCCATGCTTAATTGATTTACCTGATGATATTCAGAGGATGGACGCAAAGTTATCTGAGCAGAAAAAGTTTTTTTTTAAGAAACATAGCATACCAAACTTAAAAATTAGAGACAAAATTAAAAGATTGACAAAAATGATTAAAAAATCAAGAAAACCTATATTTGTTATAGGTCAAGGAGTTAGAATATCAAAAACAATATCAAAAACTAAACAGATATTAAAAAAAACCAATATCCCTTATGCACCTACATGGGCAATGGTAGATGCATTCAATGCTAACGACCCAAAAAATGTTGGATCATTCGGTGTATACGCCACAAGATATGGAAATTTTTCAATACAATCATCAGATCTAATTATTGTTTTAGGTTCAAGAATGAGTGCACCCCTTATTGGAGGAAATGCAGCATTATTTGCTCCGAGAGCAAAAAAAGTACAAGTTGACATTGATAACGCTGAATTAAAAGGGGAAAGCGGTTTAAAATTAGATTTAAAAATTAATTGTGATTTGAAATTAATCATGGACAAACTTGAAAAAAAAATTTCTTGGAAAAAAAATAAAATATGGCTTGAGAAAATTGTGAGACTTAAGAAAAATTATCCAATTGTAAAAGATGAATATTATAGACAGGCAAATAAAGTAAATCCATACGTATTTTTTAAAAAACTTTCTGAACTTACTTCTTCAAATGAGATTATAATTCCAGATGCAAGTGCAAACTTAGTCTGGACCTATCAAGCTTTTGATCCTAAAAAAAAACAAAAAATTTTTACTTCTTTAAATCATTCTCCAATGGGTTACTCAGTAGCTGCAGCCATTGGAGCTTCCATGGGTTCAAACAACTCACAAATTATCTCAATAATTGGTGATGGCTCAATGCAGATGAATATTCAGGAACTGGAAAATATTAAATTTCATAATTTACCTATAAAGATATTTGTGATTAATAATAATGGCTATGGAATGATTAAACAAACAATAAATACTTGGATGAAAGGTAAATACGTTGGATGTGATTTAAATAGTGGTTTGAGTATGCCAGATTTTAAAAAGGTATCCATTGCCTATGGTATTAAAGCAACCGAAATAAATAATCATAATGATTTGTCTGAAAAAATTGACTACGTATTAAAACATAAGGGACCCATAGTCTGCGATGTGCAACTAGAACAAAATCAACAAATAATTCCTAAAGTAAAATCTGGATCACCTATTCACGATATGTTGCCATCAATTACTCAAGATGAAATAAGCTCAAGTTTAAAGGATTAATTTTTTAATTATGGAAAAATTCTTAAGCTATAAATTGCTTCAAAATTATCAAGATAATAAAATTGAAAAAAGAAAATCTGTAGCATTGGTAACAGGTGGAGTTGGCAGAATCGGGAGCATATTTACTGGTAGCCTTTTGCTAAAAAAAAATAAAGTTATTGTTTTATCAAGAGATAAAAAGAAATTTGACTCGTATGAAAAAGGGTTACCTAAAAATATAAAAAAAAATCTATTCTGGTATAAAGTTGATTTTAACAATCCAAATGAACTTAATACAAAAATTAACGAAATTTTGAAAAAATTTAAAAATATAGATATTTTAGTTAATAACGTTTGTGATGGAAAAAGAGGTAAATTTTTGAAATACAACGTTGAGACAATAAATGAGGAATTTTGGGGTACTTTTGGCAGTACAATGTTATTAACTGAAAAAATTTTACATTTAATGAGAAAAAAAAAATTTGGAAAAATTATAAACATTGGATCGATTTGGGGTTTTAGAGCACCAAAATTTAAAACTTATCTAAATTTAAATAACGGACCTTCACCTATGATTTCCTCTAGCAAGGGTGCTCTTAGTCAATATTCTAAGCATTTGGCTTCAAGGGAAGCAGAATTTAATATAACTGTTAATACCTTAATCCCTGGTTTTTTTCCAAGAAAAGGCAAAACTGAGAATAAAGAATATTTAAAATCTATTAATTCGAATATTCCTTTGGGTCGTATAGGTAAACTAAAAGACTTAGTTAATGCAGTAGATTTTCTACTTCAAAACGATAATTCTTATTTTACAGGTCAATCAATTATAATAGATGGCGGATATTCTGCTTGGTAATTAATAAAAATGTATTTTAAAGAGATAACTCCAAAAAATTTTATTAAAAGTTTAGAAAATAATGGAATAGCAGTTATTAAAAATTTTTTATCCAAATCTTTTATAGATCAAATAAAAAAAAAGGTGCCAAAATTTTTGAACAAGCCTAGATTTATTAAAACACCTTCTAACGTTGCTGCAATTAAACAAAATAATATAAAAAATAATAATCTTTACTGGTTACCTAAAAAATATCATAAATCTTATGTTGGTAATCAATACAAGCAACCCACGGGAGAAATTAAGCAGAAACTAAAAAAAAATATATTAAAATCTGGTTATAAAACTTACAGTAAATATACTAACTCTGTTGAATTTAAAGATCCATTAATAAATTTTCCTGAAATTCAAAAAATAGTATTTGAAGAAAAATTGCTGGATACTGCCAAAAAATTTCTTAAATCAGAGCCATATCTTGGATACGTTGCTATTAGATGTCATTTTAAGAATAACTTACCGAATATTGATTTTAATTTATTTCACACTGATGGTCGAAACAAAATTACAAAAAAAGAAAATAAATTAGTAAAAGTTTTAGTCCCTTTTCATTTGAAAAATAAAGAGAAAATTGAATTTAATATAATTGGTTTAAGAAGAAATAAAATAAAAAATAAAGATTATTATAAATATCAGTATTCAAAAAAATCTGAACTCCCTGCGTACTTAAAAAAAAAAATTATAATTCCAAAAGTTCAAAGTCAAGATATCCTATTTTTTGATCCTGATAATTTTTTACATAAAGCAAAAAAACCAAATAAATTAAGAATTATGCTCTATATAGTTTATATAAAAAAAAATAACTACATGATTCCAAAAACAAGAAAAATTAAAATAAAGAAAAAACATTTTAGTCAGTTACCAAACAAGCAAAAAAAATTTGCAAAGTTTTTATGTCAAATAAGGTAAATTTTGATTTCTTTAGAAAAATTAATTCTTTCACAAAAATTATATTTTATGAATTTTTTAGTTTATTTTTCTTAATAATAAGAGTTTTTTTATTAATCATAAAGCCATTCATTATAGTTAGAATCGTATTTATTCAAAGCTCCAGAATAGGAGGTTTTGTAAGGATGTTAGATAGACTAATTCATTTTCAAACTATTAGAAAAGGCAATAAAGAATACTATTTTATCTTCCACGAAAATTATATCTCTAATTATTTTCTTCTTAATTTGTTTAAAAAAAAGATTAAAAAATTTAAAAATTCATTCTTCTTTAATGAAAGTATTTTTTCTAAACTTTTGATGTACAGCTATAAGAAATATACTTTTGGTAAAAGTTTGTTTTCGTTTGAAACAGACCTTAAATATAATGATGCCATTTATTCTAGATATGGGAAAATTATTAATTTGGCTTTTAGTTTTGAAGACAAAACTAAAGGTGAAAGTTTTTTTGAAAAATTAAACATACCAAAGGATAAAAAATGGATCTGTATACATAATAGAGACTCACTTTATCTAGAGAAATTCAAACTGAATATTAATACCAATCTCACAAAAAGTGACTATTTTAGTTACCACTCTTATAGAGATTTTGATGTAAATAACTTTTCAAAAGCTGCAGAATTATTCAATAATGAAGGATACCATGTTTTTCGGGTAGGAAGTATGCAAAAAGAAAAAATGGATTATAAAAACTCCAGTTTTACTGACTATTCTTTTAATTCTGAAAGGTCTGATTTTAATGATGTTTATCTTCTTTCTAATTGTTCTGCATATTTAGGTAGCGACTCTGGTGTAGCTGACATTCCTTTAATATTTGGAAAACCTAGATACTTAATAAATTTTTCATTATCTTTAATTTATGTTTTCCATCAAGATGGAGACACCGCTAGTTTTAAGAATAATTATTCATTTATTTTCAAGCATTTATTTGACACGAAAAATAAAAGAAAATTATCACTTAAAGATTTATTTAAATATGATCTTTTTAGAGCAAGTAGAACTGATACTTTTAAAAAAGTTGGTGTAGATTTAATTGAGAATACAAAAGAAGAAATTTACGATATTTCTAAAGAATTATTAAGTGATTTTAATAACGAAGACAAAAATATAACTGATTATGAACAGCAAAAAAAATTTTGGGATATTTACTATAGCAATACAAATTTCAAAAGATATGAGGACATTCCTGTAAAAATTTGTAGTAAGTTTTTATCTAAAAATCCATATATTTTAGAATAGCAAAAATGAAATTTTATAGTTACATAAAATTTATTACCAAAAATAATTTTTCATTGGTATTACTTAGCTACTTGATATTACTTATATCAGGATTAATAGAAACAGCATCTCTACTGATAATTGCGCCAATCGTAGATACAATAATCAATAATAATCAGGAAAGTCAAATAACAAAAGTTGTAACTGATATTTTTAACAATTTTGGAATTAAATTTGATATTTGGTATTTATTTCTAATATATTTTTTAGTTATATTGGCTAAATCGCTATTTGATGTTTTTACAGGAAGACTAATGATTAAGATGAAGTATAGTGTCATCTTAAAAACAATATCTAATACTTATAATTCTATTTTTAAAGCAGGATGGGAATATATTAGTTCAGAAAAACAAGGAAAGTTATTAAATTCATTTACTAGAGAAATAGACAGGTTAGGCGATAGTCTAGCTGCAACTGGAAGATTAATTTCATCTTCAACAAAATTTATAATTTTTTTATTTGTTCCCCTTTTTATTTCATGGGAAATTACTTTAGTAACTTTCGTTTTTATTTTAATAATTGGTTTACCATTTTTTTTAATGGGTAAATTTTCAAGAAATTTAGGCAAATTGAGTACCCAAACATCAAATGAATATCTATCAACACTTCAAGAGAATTTTGGTCTAGCAAAAATAATTATCAGTTTTGCAAAACAGGCATATTCTTTAAAAATTATGTTGAAAAATTTCTCAGAACATATAGATGCAAGTGTCAAATCGCAAACTTTTGCGCTTTTACTTTCAAACTTGTATATTCCTTTTGGAATTTTAGGTATAATTTTAATCTATTATTTGGGACAAGTATATTTGATTCCAATATCAAGTTTGGCAGTATTATTTGCGGCGTACTACAAAATAATTCCTGTAATGTCAGAAATGATAACTTCAAAAAATTCTTTTGATGCTTCGTATACAAGTTTTGAACAAATTAATTCGATACAAAACAAAACAAAAGAAATTATAAAACCGAACGGTAATATTAAATTTAATTCTCTTAAAGACTCTCTAGTGTTTAAAAATGTATCATTTTCGTACAATAAAGAACAAAAAACAATTGATAATCTGTCTTTTAAAATTAAAAGTGGTGAATTTATAGCTCTAGTTGGAAAATCGGGGGGTGGAAAAACCACTATAATTGATTTAATTTTAGGATTAAATACCCTTCAAAAAGGGGAAATATTGTTTGATAACATTAAACAATCTAAGTACGACATCAATACAATTAGAGCAAAAACTGGATATGTGCCTCAAGGTGCAGCTCTATTCAATGATACCATAGAAAATAACATTAAATGGTCTAACAATAATGCTTCAGAAAACACTTTGAAGAGGATATGCTTAGAAACATACTCGAGTGAATTCATTGAAAAGCTCCCTGAAAAATATAATACCATTGTTGGCGAAAGAGGTTTAAAATTATCTGGAGGCCAATTACAGAGAATTTCTTTGGCTAGAGCACTAGTAAAAGATCCAGATATAATAATTTTAGATGAAGCAACAAGTTCTTTAGATACTCAGTCAGAAAAAAAAATACAAAAATCCTTAGACAGTATTTATAGAATAAAAACTATTATTGTAATTGCTCATAGATTATCAACGATTATTAAAGCAGATAAAATTTTCGTGATAGATTCTGGGAAAATTTTAGAACAAGGAAATTATAAAGAATTGATAGAAAAAAATGGAAAATTTAAAAATATGTTAGATGATCAAAAATTTATTGAAATTGAGTAATAGAAAATTAAACTTAAATACCAAGTAATAATTACTTAAAAAGTATTATTTCATTTGAAAAAGCCAAAATTACTGTATAATTAAAAATATCTATGATAAGTAGTCATGTAAACAAATATTTTAAATTAATCCCAAAATTAATTGATAAAATCGATCTTTCTCAAATTGAAAAAGCTATCTCGCACCTAAAAAAGGTCAAAAAAAACAAAGGTAGAATATTTTTTATCGGTGTTGGAGGTAGTGCTGGTAATTGTTCTCATGCTGTTAATGATTTTAGAAAAATTTGTAATATTGAAAGTTATACACCAACAGATAATGTTTCAGAATTAACTGCACGAATAAATGATGATGGTTGGAATAGCTCATTTAAAAAATGGCTTGAAATAAGCAAGCTAAATTCCAAGGATATTTTATTTATTTTTTCCGTTGGCGGTGGAAATTTAAAAAAAAAAATAAGTGTTAATTTAATTGAAGCTATTAAATTGGCTAAAAAAAAAAAATGCAAAATATTAGGAATTGTTGGAAGAGATGGTGGATATGCTGCTAAAAATAGTGATACAATAATAATTATACCTAATATAGACAATAAATTGGTTACACCATATTCTGAATCTTTTCAATCAGTAGTCTGGCATTGTTTAGTTACACACCCAACTCTTCAATCAAATAAAATGAAATGGTGAAAATTGAAATATGAAAATATTAAATTCTTTAAAAATTAAAATTTTCGCAGATGGAGCTAATTTCGAAGACATAATAAATTTGAATAAAAAAGAATTTATTAAAGGTTTTACAACAAATCCCTCTTTAATGAAAAAGGCAAAGATACAAAATTATGAGTCATTTGCCAAAGATCTATTAAACCAAATTAAAGATAAACCAGTTTCTTTTGAAGTTTTTTCCGATGAATTAGATGAAATGGAAAAACAAGCTGAAAAAATTGCAACTTGGGGTAAAAATGTAAATGTAAAAATCCCAATAACAAATACAAAAAATATAAGTACTAAAGAATTAATTCACAAACTTTCACAAAAAGGAATTATATGCAATATTACTGCAATATTTACTCTTGAACAAATTAAGGAAGTAGTTGAAGTTTTACATAATGAAACTCCAGCAATATTATCTGTTTTTGCAGGAAGAATTGCTGATACTGGTGTAAACCCAAAGGAAACAATAATCTCTTCAGTAAATTATGCGAAAAAAAAACCACTAAGTGAAATTTTATGGGCTAGCACAAGAGAAACCCAAAATATATTTCAAGCTGAAGATATGGGATGTCAAATTATAACAGTTCCACATAGCATGCTAAAGAAACTTGATTTAATTGGTAAAAATTTAAATCAATATTCAATAGAAACAGTAAAAGATTTCTATAATGATGCTAAATCAGCAGGCTACAATTTATAATAACAATTAAATGAAGTTAAAAAGAGCAATTGTTACTGGTGGTGCTGGATTTATAGGCAGTCATATGGTTGACTTACTAATTAAAAAAAATTTCCATGTAACCGTAATTGACAATTTTATTGGTGGTAACAAAAAAAATATTAAACACCACATAAAAAATAAAAATTTTAAATTTGTGAAATTAGACATCTGCAAAATAAATAATAATAAATATAATCTTTTTAAAAATGTAGATTATGTTTATCATTTTGCTGGAATAAGTGCTATTTTACCATCAATAGAGAAACCTTCTAAATATATGAATGTTAACATACAAGGAACTGTGAAAGTATTAGAAGCATCAAGAAAAGCAAAAGTAAAAAAATTCGTTTATGCTGGATCCGCGTCTTGTTATGGTCTGAATAATTCAGAAATAGACGAGAAAACTAAAATAAGCACAGAGCACCCTTATGCATTAAGCAAATATTTAGGAGAAAATGCTGTGTTACACTGGGGAAAAGTTTATAATATTCCAGTCAATGTTATAAGGATATTTAATGCATATGGAACGAGAGTTAGAACAAATGGGGATTATGGATCAGTTTTTGGTGTTTTCTTTAATCAAAAAATTAAAAATAAGCCCTTGACGGTTGTTGGTGATGGTAAACAAGAAAGAGATTTTGTCTATGTTACTGATGTTGCAAATGCATTTTACTTAGCTTCAATTACAAAAAAAAATTGCAATATTTATAATGTTGGAACTGGAAGTCCACAAAAAATAATCACTTTAGCAAAATTGATAGGAGGAAAAATTAATTTTGTTCCAATTAGACGCGGTGAAACAAAAAAGTCAAAAGCCAATGTTAGAAAAATAAAAAGAGAATTAAAGTGGAAACCGCAAGTATCATTTAAAGAGGGTATAAAAAAAATGATGAATGAAATTTACAAATGAAAAAAATACTTGTTGTAGCAGCTCATCCTGATGATGAAATTCTTGGTTGTGGAGGGACAATTGCTAAACATTTTGCAAATGGAGATAATGTCGATGTAATATTTTTAACAAATGGTGTATCTGCCAGAAATTTAAAAAAAAAAAGTTTAAAAAAAAATATTAATAAAAGAAGAAATGCAGCAATTAAAGCGGCAAAAATTGTGGGAGCAAATATTCCATACTTTTTGAATTTCTCAGATAATCAATTAGATAAACACCCACTTTTAAAAATAATCAAGTCTTTAGAAAAAATTATAAATAAAATCAAACCCGAAAAAATATACACTCATTTCAACAATGATCTAAATATTGATCATCAAATTACTAACCAAGCCGTTATA